>OJCR01000362.1_pt1 | contig 22217 bp, 14 predicted proteins | sample 1591611 | NCBI WGS metagenome assembly OJCR01 (sample SAMN05416815, study PRJEB24817) | seawater metagenome | isolation source: Sea water | place: Canada:Atlantic | collected 2013-07
GGTTATACCATTGGCCTTTTTTAAGGTCTAAGTCGGAGCTGGCTTGTTTGGTTTCCAATAACGCGTCCAGAGCCTTGCGCTGGTCTTCGGGTAGATTCTTATCCTGCCGTTGGTTCCGGATGTTTAAGTCCATCGAGCCGGTTTTGTCGTCGGCCACTTTGATGGAATTGGGAGAGATGGAGAGACGGCAAATGTGACCGGCATGGACGGGTTTGTAGTTCTGATCGTCGACCACAAAGTTCCAGCGCGTGCCGCCGTTGAAGCGGAAATCGAATTCCATATCGAGGTTTCGGAATTCGCGCATGAGGCGGATGGTGGCGCCATGTCCAGGATTTATCTGTTTACCAACGAGCACGTCATCGACGACGGTCCAGTCGCCTTTCCACTCGGCGTGCGTAGCGTAGTTGGCGCCTGCCTCGGAACGTCCGGTGAAGTCGTCGGAGAAGATAACTTCACGTTTGTGGTGATCGTCGAGTGCCGTAGCCGTGAGGGCAATGAGGACGGCGAGTAGGGAGAGAGGACGAATGCTTTTCATGGGAAAGATGTGGGGTGAGGGGTTAAATAGAGATTTTTAACCACTACCGAGCGTAGCGACATCCGAGGAACGTAGTGAGGAGGCAATGGACACAGATCTAAAGGGGCAGACGTGAATTCACGATCGAATGAATCCGTTCTTACTCAACCACTTGTTTTCGTGTCTTTCGTGGGTAAAAACATGCAGTGGAGTTGTGTTTCGGTGCCGAGTGGAGGAGTGGTCCGCCTTGGCCAAGGATTTGATGAACAGGGGACGAGAACGAGAAAGAGAACGAGTATGATTGGGGAGTGTTTGGGGAGAGGGGTGGTGGATACTTGGTGTTTCGAGCTTTAGCTCGCTCAAGCAGTTCACTCGGACCGAGTAGGCGGAGCGAGATTTTCGCCGTTGCGGGGATGGAATGGTAACCCCTAACTTTCCCGTACGTCACCCCTTGGAGCCGCGCTCGCGAGTTCAGACTCTCTTCTCACGCTTTCATGTCCCATTCTCCTCATCCCTGTGCCGGTTTCTCGACTGATCCGGCCGACTACTTCACTACCCGCCGTCAGTTTTTGAGCCGAGTCGGCGGTGGATTGGGTGCCTTGAGTCTAGCAACCATGCTAGATCCGATGAATCTCGCGGCGGCTGAGACGGGAGCTGGGGTGTCTCCCTTGGCTCCGAAGGCGCCTCATTTTACAGGCAAGGCTAAGGCGGTGATCCAGATCTTCGCGCAGGGCGCTCCTTCCCAGGTCGACACCTGGGACCCGAAGCCACTTTTAACCAAGATGAACGGCAAAACCTTGGCGAGTGGTGGCAACGGCACGGTAGCGTTGGGGTCTCCTTTCAATTTTCAGCGCCGGGGGCAGTCCGGGATCGAGGTCAGCGAGGTCTTCGAGAAGACCGGAGCCTTCGTGGACGACATGGCGGTCATCCGCTCCATGCACACGGATATCCCGGCGCATGACGTGGCGACCGTGTTCATGAACACGGGCTCGGTGCGCATCGCCAAACCGAGTCTGGGATCGTGGTCGGTTTATGGGTTGGGCACGGAGAACCAAAATCTTCCGGGATTCATCGCGTTACGCACGGGCGGGCTGCCGGCGGGTGGAGCGGCCAACTACAATGCCGCGTTTCTACCGGGAATTTATCAGGGCACGACCGTCAATACGGCCTCCGCAAGCGTGCAGCAGATGATTCAAAACATCCGCAACCCTTACATTCCTCAACGCGAACAACGCCGGCAGATCGAATTGGTCAAACATCTCAATGAGCTGCACGCGGAGAACCTGAACCGCGAGGAGGCATTGGAGACCCGGTTGGAATCCTACGAGATCGCGTTTCGGATGCAGACGGAGGCAACGGATGCGTTTGACGTGAACAAGGAATCAGAAACCACGCGCGAAGCCTACGGTAATACCCCACAGGGTCGCCAAATGCTGGTGGCTCGTCGGCTGGTGGAGCGTGGGGTCCGTTTCGTTCAGATTTGGCACAACGGCTGGGATCACCATAACGATTTGGAGGATCGCCTGGCCGAAAAGGCGGGCGAAGTCGATGGGCCGATTGCCGCGCTGTTGGGCGACCTCAAGCAACGCGGTATGCTGGATGAAACTTTAGTAATCTGGGGCGGAGAGTTTGGTCGCAAACCCACCCGTGACCGCAATGGTGGCGGCGAACCCGGGCGCGATCACAACGCCAAGGCGTTCACCACCTGGATGGCGGGCGGCGGAGTTAAGGGCGGGATCGTCCACGGTGCTACGGATGACACCGGTGCCGAAGCGGTGCAGGACAAGGTGCACGTGCACGATCTGCATGCCACGATTCTGCACTGCCTAGGATTTGATCATAAGAAACTCACCTACCGATTCAACGGTCGTGACTTCCGACTCACGGATGTCGCGGGTAACGTGGTGAACCCCATTTTGGCATGAAGACGACACGAACAATTTGGTTGAACGGAGTGGGGATGGTGGCATCGGTATTGGGGCTGGGAGCGATGGCCGAAATGGCGCCGATCTCCACCGAAGATCGAGCGTTTTTTGATGCCAAGATTCGACCAGTGCTCGAGGAGAACTGCTACAAATGCCACAGCCGTGATGCGGACAAAATCAAAGGAGGTCTCCTGCTCGATAGTCGAGAGGGACTGTTGCACGGGGGTTACACTGGAGATGCGATCGTGCCGGGGAATCCGGCCGAGAGTTTGCTAATTATAGCGATCAACCACGCGGACGAAGACATGAAGATGCCTTCGAAACGGCGAAAACTGGCGGAGCACGAAATCGCTGACCTGACCGAGTGGGTCATGCGCGGCGCACCTGATCCTCGCACCCGCGGTGCCGAGGGAGGGGATCCAGCTTATGCAGGCGTGGGGGAGAATCACTGGGCGTTCCAACCCGTGCGCAAACCCGCGATTCCCGATGCGGTGTTGGCAAATTGGAGCGACGCTCCAATCGATCGATTTATAGGTGCCAAACTCGACGCCAATGGACTGGCTCCAAATGCGGCGGCCGACAAACACACCTTGCTGCGTCGGGTCACTTTCAACCTCACCGGACTGCCGCCCACGCGCGAAGAGCAGGACGCTTTCGTTGCCGATAATTCACCGGATGCATTTGCGCGCGTCGTGGATCGTCTGTTGGCCTCGCCGCACTATGGAGAGCATTGGGGGCGATATTGGCTGGATGTTGCCCGCTACGCCGACACGAAAGGCGATACGAAGGGACGTGATGACCCGCGTTACACTCACGCCTGGACTTACCGGGATTACGTCATCGACGCCTTCAATTCTGACAAACCCTACAACGAATTCATCGTCGAACAATTGGCGGCCGATCGTTTGGTCGCGGTCGATGGGAAGGGCCGTTATAAGAAACCCGCACAAGTAAAACCGGAGGAGCGCGAGTTGCTCGCCGCCATGGGATTCCTCACGCTAGGCAACCAATTCAACGGTCGCCGCAACGATCAAATCGATGATCAGATCGACGTGACCACCAAAGCATTTCTCGGACTGACCGTTTCCTGTGCTCGCTGCCATGATCACAAATTCGATCCCATTCCCACGGAGGACTACTATTCACTTTACGGCATCTTCGCTAATTCCATCACGCCTCGTGAGCTTCCAGCGACAGGTCGGGTGAGACCGACCCCTGACGTGCTCGACTACGCAGCGAAGCGCAAAACGCTTAAAACACTGGGGCAGGCTTTGGCGGATCAATACGCCGATTACCGAAAAAATCGCGAGAATACCACCGCGCAGCAGCGCCGCGAACTCCAAAACGAGGAGCGTCGGGTATTGCGTGAGATCGGTGATCTGGAAACGAATCACCCGGGTTCACCAGCTCGCGCCCATGCGCTATTTGATAACCGCCGCATCCGGGAATATCCCGTGCTCTTACGCGGAGAGGCGGGCAACCGGGGTGACATGGTTCCCCGACGGTTCTTGGAGGTGCTCAGCGGTGAGGCTAGGTCCAAATATGACAAAAAGAGTAGCGGTCGGTTGGAGCTCGCTCGGGCCATTGCCGATCCGGCGAATCCTCTCACGGCCCGGGTGATGGTGAATCGGATATGGCAGCAACATTTCGGCGAAGGGTTTGTCGCGACGCCCGATGATCTCGGCAACATGTCGTCCCTCCCAACCCATCCGAAATTACTCGACTATCTGGCCGCGCAATTCGTCGAAACCGGGTGGTCCATCAAAGCGCTGCATCGGCAGATTTTGTTGAGTGCGACTTACCAACAGAGTGGAGATGCGAACCCAGCTTACGCTGAGATCGATCCGGACAACCATCTGCTATGGCGGGCCAACTTACGCCGCCTCGATATTGAAGAAGTCCACGATTCCATGCTGGCGATGGCAGGCATGTTGGACATCTCAGAGATCGGCGGTAAACCGGTCCACATCGGCAGTGCGGAATTCGCGCAGCGCCGTGCCGTGTATACCTGGATCGATCGCCAGAATCCGGCCGAGTTGTTTACGCAGTTTGATTTCCCCAACCCGGATATCCCCAGCGGCCGTCGCTACGAGACGATCGTGCCGCAGCAGTCCTTATTTTTGATGAATAGTCCGTTGGTCATCGAGACCGCGCGAGCGCTCGTCCAGTCGCCGGAATTCATGCAAGCGAAGAACAACCGGCAGCGGGTGCAGGAACTCTATCAGCAAATTTTCCAGCGCCCACCAACGGACCGGGAGTTCGAACTCTGCGCCAAATACCTACGGTCGATCCCGCAGGGACTCGCGGTGGAGATGCCTGCCCCGACGAAGATGTCGCGAGCGATGAGCAAAGGCGCAAAGCGCCAGGTGGCCCAAGTCGAACGTATGCAAATGAGTGGAGGTCGCGCCCGCGGCCAATTAGAGCCTGCAGCGGCGGCGTTCCCGGAACGCAACCCGATCAATGGCTGGACGAAACTAGCTCACGCTCTGTTTCAGACCAACGAAGCCATGTTCGTGAATTGAGGAGCGTTTCCGCGCCCCAAGAGCGCGGGACGCATCTTTCTCTTTCTCGTTATTCGTTCTCTTTCTCCCCGCACTGTTTTTTAGTGTTTTTACGCGGTTTTCGTTTTCTTGAACGAGACCAGTTTCCAGATTTCGAAGCGGTCGACGAGCACGCCGCCGAGGATGACCAGGGCGGTGATGACCTTGCTGAAGGAGCTGTCGTAGCCGAGTAGGTTGACCATGTTCTGGAGGACGAGCAGCACCGTGGTGCCGAGAATGATTCCGACGACAGTGCCTTCGCCGCCGCGCAGGCTGCAACCTCCAAGCACCGCACCCGCAATGGCGTAGAGTTCGAAGAAGTTACCATGCATCGAGGGCACGACATCGGCGGTGTAGAGGGCGAAAAACAGCGCCGAAACACAGCCTAAGACGGTGCAGGCGATGTAGGCGAAGATGGTGATCAACGTGGTATTGATACCCGAGTAGCGGGCCGCTTGTTCGTTGCGGCCGAGCGCCAACAGGTAGCGCCCGAATACTGACAAATGGAGCACGTAATAGACGATTCCACAGATCACAATGAAGGCGATGAAGGCGGCGGGCATGCCGGCGATCTTACCGGTGAGAAAACTCTCCAGTCCCGTCACGCTGTGCACGGAGTCGTAGTAACCGAGCGAGGTGTCGCGGGTCATGGTCTGGGCGAGTCCGCGATAGCCGAGCAGGCCACACAGGGTAACCACAAACGCCGGCATCCCGATCTTGGCGATGAGCCAACCGTGGAGCAGGCCGATGAGGGCGGCGACCATGAGAAGAATAACGATGGCGGCGGACCAATGCACGCCCGGGATCCAGGGGTGTCCGCCTGTCAGGAGGTAGAAGAAGATCGTGCCGAGCAGGGCCATGAGCGAGCCGACGGAGAGATCTATGCCGCCCGAGATGATGACGAGGCCCATGCCGAGACTGAAGATGCCATACATGCCGATCTGCCGGGAGAGATTCTCCATGTTGCGCAAGGAGAGGAAGCGCGACTCGAGCAAGGCGGTGAGGAGGTTGTCGGCCTCCCGGTTACGACTAAAAATGATGGTCCAAAAGGCCACGAAAAGCAGCACGATAAGCAGGCAGAGTTCTTTACGATAACGGGAAAACATGGTGGCGGAAATTTACGATCTACGAAAATGGAGGCGCTGCGAGGCAGGAGGTGGCGAGACCGATCATCCTTCGTCCCGCTCAGCGGGACTATGGCGGACAGGGAAAGATAACGAGTAAGAGGAGAGGATTGGATTTCTTGTTACTTGATACTTGGAACTTGATACTTCGCGATAGTCTTGGCGACGGCGGATTACTTCGTTGAGACCGCAGGTTTTCCTGCAGTCTCTACCGCCAGCTTCATGATGGATTCTTCGGAAAATTGATCGGGCTCAAGGATGCCGGTGAGGTGGCCTTCGCACATGACACCGATACGGTGACTCATGCCGAGGAGTTCTTCCATGTCACTGGAGATCATCAGAATCGCGCAGCCCGTCTTCGCGAGTTTGACCATGGTTTGGTAGATTTCATGACGTGCGCCCATGTCGATACCCCGGGTGGGTTCGTCGAAAATCATCACCTTGGGATTCAGAGTCATCCATTTCGCCAGCACCACCTTCTGTTGATTGCCGCCACTGAGGTCACCGACGGGTTGTTCTACGTCCGGAGCCTTCACGCTGAACTCGCATCGCCACTCCTCGGTTTGCGCCTTTTCTTTCGCAACATCAATGAGAGAGCGCCGATTAAAACGAAACATGGAATTGAGCGTCATATTTTCACGCACACTCATTTCAAGTACGAGACCACTGGCCTTGCGGTCTTCCGGTGCGAGGAAAACGCCGTGGCTGATGGCATCGGTGATGTCACCGCGCTTGAGGGTATCGCCGTTGACGGTGACGGTGCCGGAAGGTGATACGTCGACGCCGAAAACAGCTTGAGCCAGTTCCGACCGACCGGAACCGACCAGCCCAGCCAGGCCCAATATTTCGCCTTCGCGGATCGCGAAACTCGCGCCACCCTCCGGCCAACGTTGAGTGGTGAGGGCATGGATCGAAATTACGGTGTCGCCGATCTCCGTGGGCAGGACTGGGTAGACTTCGCTGAGGTCTCGACCAATCATGAGTGAGATCATGGCATCGCGATTGGTTTCGGCGCGGGTTAAGTGGCCCGCGAGCTCGCCATCTCGTAGCGCGACAACTCGATTGGCCACTTTTTCTATTTCGGTGAGACGGTGGGTGATGAAGATAATCGCCATGCCGCGTTCGCGCAGCGTCTCGACTAGTTTGAGCAGGGTGTCGGTTTCCTGGATGGTCAGACTCGAGGTGGGTTCGTCGAGAATGAGGATACGCGCATCCATCGACAGAGCCTTGGCAATCTCGACGAGTTGTTTCTGACCGTTGGTCAGCGGGACGAGAGATTGGTCGGGGGCGATATCGAGGCCGAGTTGATCGAGCAGAGGCTGCGTCATCGCCGCCAGTTTACCTTCATCGATGCAACCGTAGCGGCGCGGTTCGCGGCCGAGGAAGATGTTACCGGCGACGTTGAGGTTATCGAGGAGGTTGAGTTCCTGATGGACGAAACTGATACCGCGTTGCGCGGCGGAGATGGCGTCGGTGATTTTGACCGGTGTACCATCGAGGGAGATCGTGCCGCGGGTGGGTTGCAGCATCCCACCCAACAAGTTCATGAGCGTAGATTTGCCGGCGCCGTTTTCTCCGATTAGTCCCACGACCTCACCGGCTTCGATCGCGAAGTCGACGCCGTTCAACGCCTGAACGGGACCGAACGACTTGGAGATTTGCTTAAGCTGGAGTAGGGCGGGCACAGAATGGAGCGCGCGATGCGCGCTAATTACGAATTCAGACTTACGAAGGAACGCTGATAGGCAGGTGAGAGAACGATCCGCCTTCGTAGGACTATGGCGGACAGGGAACGAGAACGAGTAAGAGGAGCGATGTAAGGACTGCGGTCGTGTTTGGGGAAGGGGTCTGGTCGTGACTAAATTGCTATCGCAATGCGTCTACGACCCGACCCCTGGTGGTCACTTCTTGTTACTTGATACTTCCAACGTCAGTTGGAGATGCTGGCTTTCCAGGCGTCGCATTGTTCCTTGTAGGCGAGGCCTTCACCTTGGCGGAGGACTTTGGTAGGGACGTAGATGATCTTGCTGGCGGGGACACCGGCTTCGCTGGGGGACTTGCCTTCTACCGCTAGGTCGCGGAGGAGGGCCATCGAGTCGTATCCGAAGGTGTAGGGGTCTTGCACGATCGTTCCGTAGATTTCACCGGCATCAATGGCTTCGAGCGTTTTCGGCGCTTCGTCGAAGGAGAGGATCTTCACTTTGCCGATGAGTCCGGCGGCTTTGACCGCTTCGAGACAGGCGGGGGCATTGTAGCTCCAGAGACCTACGAGTGCGGCGATGTCAGGGTGAGCGGTGAGCGTGTCCTCGGCGTTGGCACGAGCCTTAGCGGCATCGGCACCGTCAGTGCGAAGGTCGATCACCTCAATACCGCTGCCGGCGGTGGCTTCTTTGAAGCCTTGGAAACGTTCGATGGCATTTTGTTGATCCTTGATGCCGACAAATACCATGACCTTGCCGCCGTTGGGCAGGGCTTCTTTGGCGAGTTCGCCAAGTTGACGACCCGCCGCAATGTTGTCGGTGCCGAGATAGGTGATGCGGTTACTCTCGGGGGAATCGCTGTCGACGCAGATGACGTGCGCGTCTGTCGCCCAGTCATTAATCATGCGGATCTGATTGGTCGCGCTGGTCGGGCTGATGGCGATGCCCTTGACGCCGGCGGCGAGCAGATCATCGACGATCTGTTTTTGTTTGGTGGTCGTGCCATCACCGCTGCGGAAGATGACTTCGATGTCGTCAAACTCGCGTTCGGCGGCACGGGCACCCGCTTCGGCGTAGACCCAGAAGTCGGCGGATACGTTGGTGATGAAGCTCAGCTTCGTCTTGGAGGTGCTGGCGCCGCCGGAGGAATCCGAAGACTTGCCGCAACCGACAAAGAATAATCCGACGAGAGAGAAAAGGATGGGGAGTAGTTTACGCATGAGAAAAAAGGGCAGAACCAGCAGCAAAACGAAAGTTTGAGCAGGCTACGACCCCCTTTTGCACAAATTGCCTAACTCTCGTAAAGCAACAGCGACGGCGCGAGAGATGGGAGACTGCGACCGAAGGGAGTTCTATCTTAGCACAGGATGGATCGGCTTGCCGTTGGTGGTGATCACGTGGGCCTGGTGGGCAGTCGACGGAGGGAAGAAGAGTTCCCAGACGACTTCCTTGTCGGCGTTGATTTCGAAGATACGGGTCTTGGTCGACTCGCGTTGACCGTAGGAGCAAATAACGGTGTTGCCGTTGGGGAGGCGTTGGCCGCCACAGGGGTCGGCGAAACGGCCGTCGACATCGTCGTTGTCCACGCGCCAAGCGACCGTGCCATCGGGGGCGAATTCTACGGTTTTGTTGCCGTTGGTGAGATTGGCTAGCGTGTTGCCATTGGCGAGACGGATGGCCGTGAAGGGCCAGTTGCGCACTTCGCGTCCGCCGAGTTCGGGCAGGTCGGTGGGGATGACGTTTACGACTTCACCAGTCGGGGTGTATTCCTTGATTTTGAAGGCGAGCAGATGAGGCACAAGGTAGTTGCCGTTGGGCAGCTTGCGGGCCATGCGGGTCTGCATGTGATTATTGTCCGTCTCGGGTAAAAGAGGGACTTCGACGGCAATTTCTCCATCGGGATTGATTTCGAGTAGGCGTGGGACCACGCCACGTTCAACCACCAAGGTATTCCCGGAAGGCAGACGATTGACGGTGCCGAGCTCGGCGTTGCGTTCATCGAGTCGATACGACCAGACGATTTCCTGGGAGCCAGCGCGATATTCACGGGCTTCGCCCTGCACCGAGATGAGGACGTTGCCATTGGGGAGGACCATACCATCGCGGGCACCGTTGGGACCGCGCCACATGACCTCGTTGTTCTCGTTAATGATACCAGTAAATTTCCCACACAGTAGCAGGGAATGTTTGATGCCGAAGGCACTGACTTGTTCGCCGAGTATGATCGGCTCACCGGGGTCGAATTTGTTTGAATCGTGCCGCGCATTTTGCAGCACGATGTTGGTTTGGTCCAAATCCCAACTACCGATGATTTTGGTGTCGGGATGGCGGGCGTGTAGTTCGCGCAGAACTTTGCGATTAGCGGTGAGTCCGCTGATGAACAAGTGGTCGGTTTGCGGAACCATCAGCGCGGCTACTGCATCTGCCGGCAACGTGGCTTGAGCAAGATTTAGTCGGGTAAGTGATTCCAGATTGGAAAGCGCCGCCACGTGGGCGGCGGGCAGGGACGCACCACTGAGGTCGAGCACCTTCAATCGTTCGAATCCTGCGAACCACGAAGAGTCCGATGGAAGGGTGCTTAAGCCGGACAGGTTCAACTCTTCGATCCATGCGGCGATGAGGTGCAAATCGGCGAAGTCTTCCGCGGTCAGATCGCCGGACAAGGCCCGGAGATCAGCGGTGATTCCGGCGTCCTTGGCGCTGAGCTTTTGCACGATGGCACCGTTAGCCCGCAGTCGCATGATGGCGGCGAGTGGCCCCGGATCAAACCGTTGCTCGAGCGGCAGTTTGGCGCGTTCGGCTTTGCTGCTGGTGGCACCGTGGTAGATCCATTGCGCGATGATCAAAATCTCGTCGGCTGTCGGCGAAGGTTCGTCTTCCGGCGGCATCGCATACTCATCGCTCTTGGGCATGAGCAAATTCTCGAGGAGGGGGCTCTCCATGGGGACGTAGGGGATGATGGGATCTTCATCACTCGAGCCTGGAGTCATGAGTCGCTCAAAGCTATCTAGGCGGAACTTACTCTTCTGTTTATCGGGGCCGTGGCAGCCGATACAGTATTCCTCGAGGATGGGCGCGATATGTTCGTCGTAATCGTAAACGATTTCTTCGGCGCGGATAGAGAGGGTGGTGGCGGCTAGCGCCAAAGCGAGGGAGATACGCATTAGGAAAAGAGTTCGGGAATGATTTCGCCGTGCACATCGGTGAGACGCACATCGCGGCCGCTGTAGCGGTAGGTGAGGCGGGTGTGATCGATGCCCACCAGATGGAGCATGTTGGCGTGGAGGTCGTGCACGGTGAGTTTATTCTCGATTACGCGGTAACCGTATTCGTCGGTCGCGCCGTAGGTCTGGCCGCCTTTGATGCCGCCGCCGGCCATCCACATACTGAAGCCCTGGGGATTGTGATCACGACCATTGGTGCCCTGCGCGAATGGAGTGCGGCCGAACTCGCCGCTAAAAACGAGCAAGGTATCATCAAGCATCCCGCGTGATTTCAGGTCCTTGATGAGTCCGGCAATCGGTTGATCGACGGAGGCAGCGTTTCGCTGATGACCGTCGACCAAATTGGAGTGTTGATCCCAGCGGTCGCCGTTGCCCGGGTTGATGGTGAGTTCGACGAAACGCACCCCCCGTTCGACGAGGCGCCGAGCCATAAGACACTGCGCGGCGTAGGTGCGGGTATTTTCGTAAAGGGCGTCGAGCCCATAAAGTTTTTTGGTAGCCTCGGATTCTTTTGAAATATCGGTCACATCGGGAACCTCCAATTGCATGCGGGCGGCGAGCTCGTAGTTTTGGATGGCAGACTCGATGGCCTCTGCGTGGGCGAGGCGGGCTTCGAGGTTACCGTCCACTTCGTGCAGAAAGCGGAGTTTTTGCTTTTGAATCTCAGCCGACTTTTCGAGCGGCGAGGTGTTCTGCAGGACAGGATGTTCGTTGAGAAAGATGGACCCTTGATGATTCGCGGGCAGGAAGCCGTTAGCAAAATTCTGCATACCGCCGGCGGGCACTTGGCCACCATGGATGACCACGTAGCTGGGAAGGTTTTGGCTGAGAGTGCCGAGACCGTAGGAGACCCAAGCGCCCATGCTAGGACGGCCGGAGAGCACGTGACCGCTGTGGAGGGCGTAATTAGCGTTGGGGTGATTGGGCGAAAACGCGGTCATTGAACGCACGACGCAGAGGTCATCTGCGCAGGAGCCGATGTGCGGAAATAGATCGCTGATGGGGAGGCCGCTTTCGCCGTAGCGGTTGAACTCCCAAGGACTCTTTAGAAGGTTGCCGTTGTTGTTGAAGACTGTGGCATCGACGGCGAATTTGGGTGGTTGGCCATGCTCTTTGGCGAGCTGAGGTTTGGGATCGAAGCTGTCGACCTGGGACACGCCACCGTCCATGTAGAGGAAGATGACATGTTTGGCGCGAGGTGCGAAGTGAGGCACCTTCGGGTAGAGCGGCAGGGGTGATCCGAGCAGCTCTTGCTCCATCACCCCAGAGAGCGCGAGCGTGCCGAAACCCATGGCACTTTTTTGGAGAAATTCACGACGGCTATGCATGGTGGGGAGGATTAGAGGGCAGGATTGGGGTTAACCACGAAACACACGAAAGCTGGAAGCTTAGAGGCAGAGGAGGGGGAGAGAACGAGAATGAGAACGAGTAAGAGGAGCGGAGTGGAGTTCGAGTTTCTTGATACTTGTTACTTGGAAATTGATACTTCGCACGTGAGTGCGTGGAGGGGGTCTGACCCCGGTGGGCGGTTTTAGCTATGTATCCTGATACTTGTTACTTCTATTTGCTCTGAGGGCGGTGCCCTCAGAGCAAATAGATGAATTCTTTGCGGTTGAACATGAGGTGGCAGAGGTCGGACCAGGGGTCGGCCGATTCGGGGGTGGTGCCGTAAGCTTGGGCCATGGTTTCGAGCACCGATCGTGCCCAGATGAACTCTTCGTCGGTCGCCGGTCGGGAGAATGCGACGAGATGAAGTTGGTTGATGCGGTCTTCCGTAGACAAAGGAGAATCCACCATGCGTTGGGCCCAGTTTTTCGCCTGCAGGTGGACGAAGGGATCGTTTAGGAGTGCGAGCGATTGGGCGGGGACGTTGGTAGCATCACGCGCTCCGACGGGCTCAGTTGCATTGGGGAGATCGAATGCGCGCAGGAACGTGGGCAGGAAGTTGCGACGTAATTCCATGTAGACGGAGCGTCGGTTGTCGGCATCGAGCGGTCCACTGATGGGCGGTTTGGCTCGGCTGTCGGGCAGATTATCGACGAAGGCCGGCACACTCGGACCGAATGTCTTTCGATCCAAGCTTCCGCTGCTCGCTAGAATGTGATCACGCACGGCTTCCGCGTTGAGCCGCTTGATGGGCATGTGCTGGAGGAGACGGTTGTCCGGATCTGCATCCAACGAAGCCACGCTGGGCGTCGTCGACATCTGGTAGGTCCGGGTGAGCACCATGTTGCGAATAAGGGTTTTTAGCGACCATTCTTGGCGGATGAGATCTTGGGCCAGAAAATCGAGTAACTGCGGGTGGGAGGGAGCGGTTCCCATCACCCCCAAATCGTTGACGGTCGGAACCAGTCCTTGGCCGAAAATATGATGCCATAGCCGATTTACGATGACGCGGGTGGTGAGTGGGTTCGTAGGTTCGGCGACGCTACGGGCCCACTCGATGCGGCCGCTGCCGGAGGTCTTAAAGGCGGGTTCATCGAATGAATCGAGAAAATGACGAGGATTGGGCTCGCTGCTGAGATTCTTATGACTGCCGCGGATGTAAACCGGTTCGTCCTTAGGGTCGCCATCGGTCAGACTGCGCACGTAAACGGGCTCCGGGATCAGCTTTCCTGCGGTGCGAAAATCGGCGAATTTGGTGCGAAGAGACGTTTGGGTTTCCAGATCGGCATTGACCAAACCGGCGCCGAACAGAGCGGACATCACATCAACCTCTATGGCATCGAGGTTACCGTGCCGTGCCTTGGTCCAGACCTGCTTAAGTCGTTCCGTAGGTTCGGACTCTGACCACCATCTGGCCCAGTCTGTGGTGGGGCTAAATCGCACCGCGACATAAGCGTTTTCGTCAAAGTCCGGCTCCTGCTGTCGAGGCTGACGCGAGTGGGTGAGTTCGCCATGCTGCACGATCTCTAAGTAGGCGGGTTCGCCCTCCCAGAGGTAAGTCGGTATGGTGATGTCCTGCCAATGGTCTCCCTCGAGGATTTGCTCCAGCACGGCAGTCGTGGGGCCGCGGCCCGCCAACTCGTAGTTGCGCACGATTAATCGCACGGTGGCGAAACGACCTCTGGCTTGGAATCGGATGGGTTTTCCGTCGATTACGAAATCGGGGGAGCGCATGACTCCACTCATCCGGGTGCCACGATGACCGGCGAAGAGCGTCGAAGTCGTGAGTCCAAGTGCAATTTTGTTATCCGTGTGGCTGATCAATAAATCATCGGCGGCAGGCGCATCAAGGAAGGCTGGACCTTCAGTCATCCAATCTTGGAGCGAAGCGGTAATGGCATCAAAGGTCGCGCTGCGTTCGGGTTCACTGTCTTCAGAATTGGGGACTGGTTTGGTCGGACGGCTATCGAAGACGGCGAGCTCGGGCCAATCGCTGCGAGCTTTGGGGGTGATGGCGAGTCGGACCCAATTTTCTAGCACCGTAGAGTCGAGGTGATCGGGGGGGCGACTGGCCGTGTGTTTTGCGATAAGATCCGTATAATGTTGGTCGCGATCGGTCCGTTTTTGATCGTTCAGTTTGCCGGAGTATTTGTCCTTCAGTTTGGCCCAGGCCGCTTGAAGGTCTCCCGCTGCGATGATGGCATCGCGTGCTGCCAGATAGTCGGCGGCGGCATCGAAGTGGGGTTTGATGGCGTCGTAGATCAGGGGCTCGAGTTCGGCGCGCGTGCGCTCAATTTCTCTTGCGGGTTTGATCTGTCGATCGGAACTGACGGCGTTGGCGTAGGTCAGGCGGGAGCTGCGCAGAATACCGTAGAGTGAGTAGTAATCGGCCGTAGTGATGGCATCGAATTTGTGGTCGTGGCAACGGGCGCAAGCGACGGTCGAACCCAGAAAGGCCTTGGTAGTGACATCGATGGTGCGAGCGAAAATTCGGGCCTCATCTTCATGGATATCGGGAGGCCCATGCTGGCCATCGCTTAAAAAAAGGAAACCGGGTCCCTTGATTGATTCATTCTCGCCGGTTTCCGGGTCGATGCGGGGATGTTCGAGCAAGTCACCGGCAAGGGCTTCGAGGACGAATTGGTTATAAGGGACGTCGGCGTTGAAAGCCCGAATGAGATAGTCGCGATACCGATACACAAAGGGCATGGTGTAGTCGGCCTCGAAGGCTTTGGTCTCAGCGTAGCGGGTGACGTCCATCCAATGCCGGGCCCATTTTTCACCGAAATGCGGAGAGGCGAGCAGGCGATCGACCTGATTCGCATAGGCCTCGGGGGAGTTGTCGTTGACGAATACGGTGAGCTCTGCGGGCGAGGGCGGAAGACCGATTAAATCGAAGCTGAGTCGGCGCAGGAGTGACCCTCGATCCGCGTCGGGAGCAGGCGCCCAGTTCTTCTCCTCGAGGGCGGCCAGGATGAATTTGTCGTAGTCGTTGTTGGGCCACGTCTCTTCCCGAACCACCGGAGGGGCTGGGTTGGTCACGGGTTGGAGTGACCACCAGTCCTTGCGGACCTCCAGATCGAACCCCTCGTTGAGATCCTTATATTCCGGCTCTACCAAACGCGGATCGGGCGCGCCTTGATCGATCCAAGTGATCAGGTCGTTGATCTGCGTTTCCGTGAGTTTGGTTTTGGGCGGCATGGACTCGAAGTTCGGGTGGTGCCGCACCATGTTGATTAACCGGCTTTCGGCGGCCTCGTGGGGCACCAAGGCCAGTCCGCTGTCGCCGCCTCGCAGCATACTGGGTTTGGAATCGAGCAGGAAACCGCCGCGCACCCGCTCAGCGCCGACCGAGTGACACTCGTAGCAGTTTTCGATGAGCAGAGGGCGGATCTTTGCTTCGAAAAACTCGAGATCTGCCGCCGTCAATTCCACCGAAGATTCGACCGGGGCGGCCGAAGCCACTAGGGCGAATGGGATGGCGAAAACAAGGGCAGGTCGTAGGGCGAAGAACATATCCGGGACAGGAAACGGGAGGGGCGTAATTCTAGACTAATCCTACCTCTTCTTGGCCGTCGAGGATACTGCTAATAGGACAATTACTGATGATATTTCCGCAATCAATTAAACGAAGTTCTCAATTCATGGTTTGAAAAGCATCGAAATAAGGTAAACTCACCCCATATGGCCGCGATTACACAGCAACGGATTGGTGACGCTCAGCGGGAGTTGATTCCCGTGGGTGAGGATCAGCTGATCTCGTTTAAGGCCGATACGGATATGTGGACCCCGTGGCACTATCATCCGGAGATTGATATCCTGTTGGTGCTCAAGAATACGGGGCACCACATCACGGGTGATTTTATCGGAGATATCCGACCGGGGACACTGCTCGTAAACGGATCAAATGTTCCTCACGCATTTCATCCGCACGAACCGGCGGAAGATGATCCCGAGAATCCCGCGATGCTGGTGCTGCAGTTTTCGCCGACCACTTTAAGCAATGCGTTTCTGGGTGGCATGGAAATGGAACGCATCCGGAGTTTTGTCGCCGCCACCGATCGGTCGTTCGAGATCATGGGCGAAACCCGGGCGACGGCTGAGAAGCTGATTCGTGTGATGGTGCATCAGTCGGATGCGCAAAGGGTCGCGCAGTTCATCTTGGTGCTGGATGCCTTGGCGACGGCACCCGAGGCAGATCGTATCCCGCTCGTCAGTGAAATCTATGCTCCGTCGCTGAAGCAGGAAAACGTGGGACGAATCGAGCGCGTGAAAAGCTGGGTGGTGATGAATCTCGAAAATGAATTCAATCTGGAGGACGCGGCGAAGTTAGTGGGCATGAGTGCCAAGTCGTTCTCGCGGTTCTTTCGCAAGAACACCGGCATGTCCTTCATCCCATTTGTAAACGAACTGCGTGTCGGGCTCGCGTGCCGACTGCTGATGCAGACCGATTCGAGTGTTGCCGAAGTTTGTTACGCCTCGGGGTTTCGTAATTTGTCTAATTTCAATCGACAATTCCGAGATCGAAAGGCGATTTCACCTCGTGAATTCCGCGCTCAGTTCCGTGGGTAATCAGTGTGCTTCTGGATCAAGGTCTGGTGTCTTCGAGCTACGTCTTGATTTTGTAGTCACAGTGACTACAAATTGCGCCCATGCAGGCCCCACTTCGTGAAGTTAAAAGTAAGTTCAGTCACTATGGGGAATTCGCCCATAAAGGGCAACGAGTCACGGTAACCAAGCATGGGAAACCTTGGTTCGATCTCGTGCCCAATCAAACTCAAGAGCGCAGTGTGAAACCACTACGAGGAGTGAAACCATTGATTTCGGATGAAGCCGCCACGGCTCCCGCAGATGCGCAAGATATCGAAGGATGGATCTGATCCTCGATACCTGTGCCTTGCTGTCGTTGGCGGGTTTGGCTCGGCGCAAGTTGTCCCGTAAGACACTTACTTTGATTCAAGCGGCGGACCGGTTGACGCTTTCGGCCTGCGGCTTGTTCGAGATTTCTCTCAAACATAAACGCGGAGGATTTCCGCTGGAGCCCTTCGACTCCGTCCAGTCATTTTGGAATCAAGCGGTGAAGTCCTAAACGTGTGAGGTCCTGCCGGTCGAAGCAGTGGACTTTTCGAATGCCGTGGAATTACCGGATCATCACGCCGATCCGTTTGACCGGATAATCCTAGCCCAAGCGAACCGCTTGAATTGCCCCATCGTCACATACGATCGGTTGTTCGCTGCTTACGGGGTTAAGGTGATCAATTGATGGGCGATCCAGTTGGAGATACACTTTGCATTTCGCCATTCGATGCAGACCAATGTGAGTATCGGCGAAATTGTTCGAGGCCGTCAGCGCCTGAAAGAACAGTTCCTACTTCTTATGCCCTGTCCCTTTCATAATCAACAGCCCGACCCGTTTGGCGAACCACGTCGTAAGGACGGAATTTTGGTAAATAATTTCCAAGGCACCGATGTGCCGATGATTCTTAAACACGAGGACGTGCGGCGCATGGCGAAGGACTGGCAGCACTTCAGCAGCGATGCGCCGTTCCAGGTGCCGATTCCCAACGAAGAGGACGTGCGCACGGTGAGGCAGTTGCCGCTGGAGGTCGACCCGCCGGACCAAGGCGACTACCGTAAGATCGCCGAGCCGTTTTTTAGCCGGGCCAAGGATCCCGCGGTTATCGCCCAGATAGAGGAATTGATCACAGGTCTGATCGAAGTCGCCCTCTCGCAGGATTCGGTGGAGATCGTGCGGGACTTCGCCATTCCGCTGCAGTCACGGGGACTCGCCATTTTGTTGAATTCGCCCCAGAGCGAAGCCGATATCTGGATCGGGTGGGGCATGCACGTATTCCGCGAAGGCGATGGCACCAGCAAAGGCAAAGCGATGGAGGAGTATGCAAACGACTTGCTCGACCGTGCCGCGGCCAACCCGGGAAACGATTTTTTCAGTGCACTGACCCAGGCCGAGTTTCGCGGCCGTCCGCTCACGCGCGAAGAGATGCTCGGCTACTGCAGTATCGTTTTTGCAGGCGGTCGGGATACCATCATTAATTCGATTTCAGGGGTGATTGGTCACCTCGCGGCGACCCCGCAGGATTTCGATTTTCTGCGGGAGGATCTCAAACGCATCTTAGGCGCCAGCGAGGAGTTCTTCCGGGTGCTGTCTCCTACCACGCATCTCGCGCGCAAATGTCCCATGGGAGCTAACGTGCACGGCGTGGAGGTGAAACCGGGCGACTTCGTAAGCCTCAATTTCGCCGCCGCCAATTACGATGAGACGGTGTTTGAGGATCCTGAAACGGTGAAGCTCGATCGCCGTCCCAATCCGCACGTCGCGTTCGGGTTTGGCCCCCACCTGTGCCTCGGCGCCGCGCATGCCCGACTGGTCGTGCGCACGCTAATGAAAGTGCTCTGCGAGCGAGTCGCTCGCATCGAAACGATCTCAGCCGAAGACAAGTTTGAAGAAGAAAGTAGTTACCGGCGTCGTCTCGCCTACGATCGCCTGGAAGTGCGGCTAACACGTCGCGACTGACCCACAGTTTGGGCCCTCTTCATTTTTCCCGGAGTGCGGTTAAGGGGTCACGTCGGAAAAAGGAAATTACGTTCCGCTTTGCGGAACTACATTGCACTTTTTAACGACATGACCCCGGTGGTCATGCCTTGGTATTTGTTACCTGTTACTTGGAACTTACGCGCCAGCGTTTTGTTACTTCGCGAAACGCACTAGCGCGTGCGCTTCGCGGCTATTACTTCGTCGAGTTTTGCTTCAATCTTCTCCGCCATTTTGGGGAATTGGGCGGAGAGGTCGTGGAGTTCTCCGGGGTCGGTGTTTAGATTGTAGAGGCCAATCCGGGATACTTGGGTGTTGGCGAGTTTCTCTGCGACCATGGTGTTACGGGCACGGCCGCTTTCGTGGCGAACAAGCTTCCAGTTGCCTTGACGCAGGCCGAGGTTGCCGGTCTTGCCGTTGTCTTGTTGGACGATGTATTCACGACCTTCGGCACCTTTTTTACCGAGCATGGCAGCCGAAAGATCGAAGCTGTCGGGCAGCACGTCATCGGCGAGTTCGGTTCCGGTAATGGAGGCAAGGCTGGCGCCGATATCCATAGTGCTGACGATCGCACTCGATACCTTGGGTTTGATTTGGCCGGGCCACCACGTGATGAAGGGCGTGCGGGTGCCGCCTTCGAAGATGCTGTATTTGCCGCCAGTGAAGGGGCCGCCGGCACGATGGGAACCGACGTTTTCGAGGGCACCGTCGGCGTAACCGTCATCCATGACGGGGCCGTTGTCGGAGCAGAAAATGATCAGAGTGTTATCGGCCAAGCCGAGGCGCTCGAGCGTGGCGCGGAGTTCGCCGACACACCAATCAAGTTGCACGATGGCGTCGCCGCGGAATCCGAGATCGGACGATCCGTGGAAACGCTCGTGGGGCATGCGCGGCACGTGGAGATCGTGGGAGGCGAAGAAGAGGAAGAAGGGGCCATCTTTGTTTTCTTCAATCCAACGGTTGGATTCCTCGACCCATTTGTCGGCGAGGTCTTCGTCGCGGAAACGAGCAGCGTGACCTCCGGTGTAGGCTCCGATGCGGCTGATGCCGTTGTGGATCGTAGTATTGTGGCCGTGGGTCCAATCCATCTTGAGTGTGTCACGGTGGGTGATACCGGTCGGTTGCCCTTCGGGGGCATCTTTGCCGACCCAGAGGGGGTCTTTGGGGTCGAGGTTCAGCACGCGGCTTTCTGTCACGTAGACTTGGGGAACACGGTCATTGGTGGTGGGAAGTAGGAAGTGATGGTCGAAGCCAATTTCTGCCGGTCCGGGGCGAAGTTCGCCGTTCCACTCGGGGCCCTTGGGACCGCCGAGACCGAGATGCCATTTACCGATGACTGCCGTGGCGTAACCGGCGTCTTTCATGACTGAGGCGACGGTATGGGTGCCGCCAGGGATGACGGCAGGGCCGTTGGGTGGAGCGATACCGGTGTTGGGCTTACGGAAGGCGTATTCGCCGGTGAGGAAGGAGTAACGCGTGGGCGTGCAGGTGGAGGCCGTGCAATAGCCGCTGGTGAAGGTGATGCCTTCAGCCGCGAGTTTATCGATGTGCGGAGTTTGGACCTTCTTCGCACCGTAGGCGGAGATGTCGCCGTAGCCGAGGTCATCGGCCATGATCACGATGACGTTGGGTTTGTCAGCGGCGGAGGCGGTGGCGATGAAACCACTGAGTGCGAGGGCCGCGAAAGTGATGAGAGGTTTGGTGGGGAATTTCATTTTAAAGTGGGATGGGAACGGTGAGGCAGCGCTGTTTTTTTAACCACGAAAGACACTAAAAACACGAAAGCGGTGAGGCAGGAGCGGTCGGCCCGGCGGTCCGACCCTACCTTTGGATTGATCCGTGGTTAAAAAACGGAGGAGAGAACGATCCGCCGTCGTCTCTTGATGAGAGACTATGGCGAGACATGGAAAGAGAACGAGTAAGAGCGATGGTGAGCGGACGGGTTTGGGGAATGGGGAAGGTCGAAAAAAGCAAATTACGTTCCGCCATGCGGAACTACATTACACTTTTTAACGACGCTAACCCCGTGGGGCGGTTTCTTTTGATTCCGATTCTTGTTACTTCGCGCCTAGGCGCGTTTGTTACTTGGAACTTGGGACTTCCGCGTCAGCGGCTAGGTGGTTTAGGCGATTGGTGATTTCGTTGTAGGGTTTGCCGATGGTGCGGGCGTTGACCTTGAACTCGTAGCCGTGGTGATCCTGGAGGAGGACGACGGTATTGAGAATAGTCATCGTCTCAACGGAGTCGGTCGATTCGGCGAGTTCCTTTTGGAGGAGTGGCACCGGATCCATGGCGCGGATGATTCCGAGGAATTCGGCGGCACGCACCCGCACATGAGTGGTGTCGTCTTCGAGCACGAGGTGGCGCGCACGTGACATGAACTCGGATGCTTCATCGGCGAAGGAGCTGCATACGATCAGTCCCCAATAGCGTTCCCACGGATTGAGGGAGGTGAGCGCGGCGGCGATTCCGGACTGAGCCTCGGCAAAGGGCAGTAGCGCGAGATCGGCGACATCGATGAGGTCCGCAATCTCGGCTTGGTGGTCTTGGCCGAACTGAGTGGGGTTGGCCCAAGCGGTGGTGGTGAGAATACTCTCCGGGTAGAAGCTGAGGTCGGGCATGCCCTTGAGGCGGGAAGCGAGACTGTTGCGCAGATCGGCGGTGATGGCGGCGTAGGCGGGATCGTTGGCGAGGTTGTTCACTTCGTCGGGATCGACCGAAATATCGTAGAGAGCTTCGGGCGAGCGGGCCTCGAAGAACTGGGCTTGGTGAGGAGGGAGTTCGCCCGCGCGGTAGATGTCGCGCCATTCGCGGTAGGCGAGTTGGCGGTAGCGGTATTGGTTGTGCAGCATATCAACCGTGAACGGCGTGTAGTTGCGCATGTATTTGAAGTTGTCGCGGCGCAGGGTGCGCACGAGATCGGACTTTTCGTCGAAGCGATCGGCGTAACCGAAGACTTCATCACGTTCGGCGAGGAGCAGGGTGTGAACACCGCGTCCGAGGAAGGGACGACCGTCAAAGGCGTCAGGGACTTCGACGTCGGCGAGGTTGAGCACGGTGGCGCCGAAATCGACGAAGCTCACGAAGGTATCATCGCGGGTGCCGGGTTGCTTATGCACGAGGTGCTGCCACTTGGAGGGCACGTTGATAACGAGCGGGACGTGGAGGCCGGTTTCGTAGGCGTAACCTTTGCTGCGAGGCATGATGCCACCGTGGTCGCCGTAGTAGAAAATGATGGTATTATCGAGGAC
>OJCR01000366.1_pt1 | contig 22103 bp, 20 predicted proteins | sample 1591611 | NCBI WGS metagenome assembly OJCR01 (sample SAMN05416815, study PRJEB24817) | seawater metagenome | isolation source: Sea water | place: Canada:Atlantic | collected 2013-07
ATATGAATCGTCGTTGTGTGACACTCTTAATGAGTGCCCACACAGATTGTCTTGTTATAAATTGTTAAAGAACGTGGTGCAGAATCTCGACGCTTTTTGGTCGTGACTTCTGCGCAAGGAGGACTCAGGCTACATATAGTTGCTAGCGTCTTTCTTGCTTTGCTTCTCTTCGAAGCGGATGCGCATTCTACGCGTTTCGTTTTCAGTGTCAACGTTTTTCGTAAATTTCTTTTCGAACCGTTGTTAACTCCAAAGAGTTAATGAAAACTGCTTTTCCAGTGTTGTTACCAACTCCTTGAAGCGAGGCGCGCATTCTACATCGTTAAGTTACGATGTCAACCTAGATTTTTAACTTTTTAATCAGTCTTAATTCAAGGTTGCGCACTGTGTCTTGTGAATGCCTGAAGCCCCCTCAAAACGTGGAGCGCATTATAGATAGGTGGCGTAAAAGATCAACCGTTATTTGGCACTTATTTGCATTTAATAACACTTTCACCCTCAAACGCTTATTTTTACATCATTTAGGTGTATTCCATTGGACTTTAGGATAGTTCTTTCACATTTTATTGTTCTAATTGTTACAAATGAGTAAACTATAACCAGCCTTCATTATTATGATAATAAACACTAGAAAGGTAGGTATATGAAAGTAGGCTTTATTCAATGCACTGTTATTAGTGCTATCTTTGCAATCGCAGGATATCTGTTGTTTTCATCAGCTAGTATAGAAGCGCACGTTCCGTTAACGGTTTCAGCGTCTTTATTAATAAGCGGTATATTAACCCCGTGGCTAGCTTCACTCCTTAACAATTCCCCCTCTGAAACAGCTGCGCCCTCCACCAGCAGCACAACCACTGAAACACTCTATGTGGGTAATCTACCGTATCGTGCAAACGAATCTGCGGTTAAAGAGTATTTTGGTAGTTTTGTCGAAGTACAGTCTGTCCGACTCATGAAGGATAGAAAAACTGGCAAGCGAAAAGGTTATGGCTTTATTGAAGTGATAACTAGCGACCTTGACCCAGTAATAGCGAAGACTAACGACTCAGTGTTCCAAGAGCGAACATTAAAAGTTAGACCAGCTAAAGACAAAGTAGAACAAGTATAAATTAAAAAACCTGGGCATGACCCAGGTTTTTTTTACTCTATTCTGAAGCCGCTTGCTGTGGCATCGCGTTTAATAAGTTTTGGTTAAACGTATGGAAACGATTTATAGCTGAAACTAAATCAGGTATTTGTACATCTTTCATTTCACTAATAATACCTGCAAGCAATGTATTGTAGTCATCTCCAGCGCCTAAGGTATTCTCGGCATTTTCGAACGTAGACATCATCTTTTCTAGATACTGTGCTATTGGGCTTACTACATTACCGTATTGGTTTTCAGCCTCACCTTCTTCACTGTAGTGCTTTACGTTCTCATAAGCCTTGACCATTTCGGTTTGTGTAGTGCGGTTTAACTGCAACGCATACCCAACTAACTCTTTGTCATCGAAACCTAAATTCAACGCTTGTTCGAACGCCTTATCCATATCCCCGCTATAAAAGGTATCGGCTAAGTCTTGTGCTTCACCCACAAGGTTTGCAATAGCTGTCATTTCATCTTCGTCTATTTCACCCTTTAACGAAAAGCTGATGCCACTTCGCTCAAAGTATTCATATTGAGATGACTGCTGCGCCACAACTGAATCTGTATTCGAACTAGACGCTTCAGCATCGTCATTCGCGGGTATATATAGCGAAGCCTGACTAGCAGCACTAAACTGTCTGATACTTTCAAAGCTAAGGTTTACTTCATCCCCATCTTTGGTTCGAATGAGCAAGCTTCCTGATTTAGCATCAGATGCAGATACCGCGTTAAGCTCGCTCACACTCACTGGATTCGGATTGAAGATATTCTGTTCTAAATCGTTAATGCCGCCGTCTATCATTTCACGGCTACGAGTAACACCTTCTTCAATCTCATCATTCATAAAACCTTCGAGATCTTTTTCAGCCATAGCGAAGCCACGACTTACGCCTTCACGGGCCTGACCAAATAACCCTTTTAGGGTATCGTCATCCGCACCACCATCAGCGGCACCTTGAATGACTCCGGTCACGAACCCAAGTACATTACGGGCAACTTTTTCGAAATCGAATAAGCTTTTATTTTCTTCGCCGTCTTCAGACTGCTTGCTTTCATTAGGGCGCTTACCATCAACAACCACATTTTGACTTAAGCTACCACTGAAGACCTTTAAGCCGATACTGGTCTGCGTGCTATTCACGGTGACCGTTGCTGAATGCTGTTTGGTAAACTCGGCTGCTTGCTGTAAGCCTTCCTGTTGAAGCTGCTTCTTTATAGCTTCATTCGGGTGAACCGATGCCTTTTCATCCACTTTCTGGTCGCCCATGAAAGCCTTAATTTGACTCACGTTCATAATTTGATCCTCACTATCCTCAATCAAGTTATCGGCACCAATCACGTATTGTTTAATTTTAATACGAAATTTTTGCTTCTGTGAGTTTTATCCGTTGCACATATAATATAAGGCACTACAATTCGCAGCCTTATTTAAATGATGTTCGGAGAACCACATGACAACCACCACTGCAAAAGACTATCAAGCTCAACTCGATGAGAAAGTGGATCGGTTAGGTACTCTTCTTACGCCGTTTAACGTACCGAGTCTGTCGGTGTATCCGTCTAAACCTGAAAACTACCGTATGCGGGCTGAGTTTCGTGTATGGCACGACGGTGACGATCTTTATCACATCATGTTCGATCAAGGTTCTAAAGAGAAGTACCGCGTAGATACATTTCCACCGGCTAGTGAAACCATTAACAAGGCAATGCAGCAATTAATTGATTATTTAAAGCCAAACGAGCTGCTGCGCAAAAAATTGTTTCAAATTGATTATCTAACTGGATTATCCGGTGAATTGGTTATTAGCTTGCTGTATCACAAGCCACTAGATGACGAATGGGAAGCACAAGCTGAACTACTTCGCACCTTTTTAGCTACCCAATTTACGGCTGTGAGTATTATTGGGCGGGCTAGAAAGCAAAAACGCATTGTGGGTAACGATTTTATTATAGAACGTCTACCTATTAATGGCCGTGAATTCGAATTCAAACATATCGAAAACAGCTTTACTCAACCTAATGCAGAAGTGAATTGCAGCATGATTGAGTGGTCACTTGAATGCTCTGCTCCCCTAACTGGCGATTTACTCGAAATGTATTGTGGTGCAGGGAACTTCTCAATGCCATTGGCAGTTCATTTTGACAACGTGATAGGAACCGAAATAGCAAAGCCTTCGGTACAAGCGGCGCAATACAATATTGCGGCAAACCACTTAGATAACGTGAAAATTGTTAGGCTTTCTGCAGAAGAGTTTACTGAAGCAATGAATGGGGAAAGAACCTTCTCTCGTTTAGAAGGTATCAACTTAACTGAATACAATTTTACTACTGTATTGGTCGACCCACCTCGAGCAGGGTTAGACGTAGATTCATTAAAAATGATTCAAGGGTACGATAATATTATCTATATCTCTTGTAACCCTGAAACCTTAGCTGAAAACTTAAGCCTGCTTTGTGAAACTCACGAAATAGCAAATGCGGCACTGTTCGATCAATTTCCATTCACCCATCATATAGAAGCGGGTGTGTTACTTACTAAAAAGTAACGAGCTATATTTTGCAAATGGATTTGCAGCAACTTTAGATTTTAACGCTTAAGATGCGTCGGAAGATGTCTGTGATGCAAGCTTCGACATTGCGCCCAATTGCACGAAACGTAATTGGGCTTTAACCCTTTCGCCAATTTCTATCTTCAACTTTGTATCAGCTTCTAACGCTTCTGCACCAGCACTGAATACCAATCTAACCATCGCATCAGCTTGGAGCTGCGCAATATTGTACTCCACGCCTTGTTGCTCGATGATGTAATCGGTTAGCTCTTCAATAAAATGTTGAATTTCGCGAAAAACCGCCATTCGGTATGCCGCTGATGTGCCTGTATGTTCCCGCAACAATAATCTAAATACATTCTTGTTTGCAGAAATGAACTCCATAAAAGTTTCAACTGACGTGTGAATTACGCCGCCACCTGAAGCAATTCTACGGCGAGCCTGGCGCATTAACTGGCGAAGAGCTAACCCAGCTTCATCCACCAGCGTGAGCCCTAATTCATCCATGTCTTTAAAGTGTCGGTAGAAGGACGTTGGCGCAATGCCTGCTTCTCGAGCAACTTCACGTAAACTAATAGCAGACAAACTGCGATTTTCATCCAGTAATAGGAATGCCGCATGAATGATATTTTGGCGGGTTTTAAGCTTTTGTTCCTGACGAGTCACAATAGTACCAGTTTGTTAGTCTTCACTAGTCTATCGCATGAGTGCCTATGGGGAGAAGCTTAAATTAATTCGGCTCTAGGCATAAACGCTATTAGCACTTACTCATTATTATCTCCATAGCGTTTTATAGTAACTGTTGTTACTGTACATTTTATTCTTAACAAGTTGTTAACTATGTAGCCGCTATTCTCCTGTAAGGCATTACTGGGACTTTATCAGAGTGAATAGCCAGAATTAATTTATCTCATTATTTCCTGTGGGAATGATGGACTATGGGGTTATAGGACTATCGGCCTACATGAACAAAAATAGCTGACCCAATAATGAAAAAAAGTATTCAGCCCTACGTGCTACGGTTCATTTCGAGTAACACGCTACTAAGTATTAAACGCCGCTATTATACTTGTGCACGCTTTTTTAAGCGTGGTGTACCTAAATTAGAAATTTTCATAAAAGTAGATGACCCCTACTCATTCCTACTTGTTCAAGCATTACCGACACTCGAAAAAAAGTATCGCGTAGCCATTACAGCTCGCGTCATTATCAATTCAGATCCCGTGATGTTTCCTGAATTAACTATGTGGAATAAGCATTCAATTAATGATGCGATGCATTTAGCCAACGTTTACCATCTTCATTTTCCGTGCTCTGCTACTGAGATTACCCACGAAGCTCGCTCAGTTTTTACTGCGTCCTGTGCCGTTCAGCAAAAAATAGATGAAGGCGCTTCATGGACAGGCATTGCTGAATTGCTACTTGCCTATTGGAAAGGTGATCATATTGATGCCTCGTCTAGTATTGATGAGGCGGCATTAGAAAAACGCTTTGAAGCACACCTACATCAGCTTTCCTCGAATGGTCACTATCTGCCCGCCACGATTTTTTACGATGGTGAATGGTATTGGGGTGTAGATAGGCTTGATCACTTAGAACGTCGACTTATTGATGAAGGCTATGGCATACAACCCAACCCTCAAATCGAATTTGATAAAACCTATGCTTCGCTATTACAGCCTCTCAATTTTTCGATAGATACGAAAAAGTGCGCCGAACCTTTAACCCTGTTTTGGTCTGCCCGTAGCCCCTACTCTTATATTGCGTTGCTGCAGGCCGTAAAACTAACCACACACTATGGCATCCCCATTGAAGTAAAACCTGTATTGCCGATGATGATGCGTGGGTTATATGTTCCCCCTAAAAAAGCCATTTATATTTTTCTAGACACAAAACGCGAGGCACAGAAACTGGGGATTAATTATGGGTTTCTAGCTGATCCGTTAGGTGAAGGTGTAGAGCGATGCTATGCGTTGCTAGCCTATGCTCGGGCGAATAATAAATACCTAGATTATTTACTCTCGTTTGCGAAGTCGGTAAATGCACACGGTGTTAGAGCAGATACAGACAGCGGAATGGAAAAAATAGTAGAAGACGCTGGGCTATCTTGGCAGGAGGCAAAGCGACACTTAGCCAATACTGACTGGAAAAATGAGGTCACTGCAAACCAATCAGACATTTACCAAAACGGCAGCTGGGGTGTGCCCGTTTTCAGATATAAAGATATTCAGGTATGGGGCCAAGATAGGTTATTCGTTATAGAAGATGTCATTCGACAAAACCTTACCCTGCATAAAGTAGCCCCTATTGATAAAGCAATGCATGACATTCGCCAAGCAGTAGGTAGTTCACAAGATGAATGAAGTGGACAATTAAACTAACTTGCACCAGGTAGAGTTCAACAATATGAAGCAATTGTTATGACGCAATCCTCACGAAGCAAAATACTGTAAGACTGCCAGATATGGGTCACAGTCCCCAACTTGAAGCGGCTACCGATATTAGTAATTCAATAATTTCCTTTATAAACAGCGATAAGGCTCCCTAAGCATAAAGTGTAGTAGGCAATTTCTTGAAGCTTACTATAATTAAAGTTTACACACGTAAGCAGAACTTCTGTCCATTCTGCTTGCCTGATGAGCAATAAAACGATAAATTAGCGCACAGTTGTAAGCTGAGTTGTAGAAAATGAAAAAACCACCTCTTATCCTGACGAATGTCTTAGTGTTCATAATTACCGGCGCCATCGCCTTTATTGGCGTACCTGTATGGGTTATCAATCATGGAATTGATTGGGCCGAAATAGGCACTGCGATCTTCTTATTTTATTTCACTGGTATGTCAATTACTGCCGGTTACCATCGTCTTTGGTCACATAAAACCTATGATGCGAATATTGTCGTGCGCGTAATACTTGCCATCGGCGGCGCAATGGCATTGCAAAATAGTATTTTGCACTGGAGCTCAGATCATAGAATTCACCACCGTCACGTAGATGACAACGACAAAGACCCTTATTCAGCAAAGCGCGGTTTGTGGTTTGCACACATTGGTTGGATGCTTCGCGAGTATCAAGAAAAGCGATATGACGACTACAGAAACTGTAAAGACTTGCAGAAAGATAAAGTGGTTATGTGGCAACACAACTACTACCTGCCAATCGTTCTTGCTGCTAACTTTGGCGTTACTGGCTTTTTGGGCTGGTTAAATGGCGACATCCTAGGCATGATTTTAGTGGCTGGTGTACTACGCTTAGTACTTGTTCACCATGTTACTTTCTTCATTAATTCCCTCGCGCACTTCTGGGGAAACCAGCCGTATACTGATGCAAATACGGCCAGAGATAACGGTGTACTAGCATTCTTCACTTTCGGCGAGGGTTATCATAACTACCACCATATTTTTGAATACGACTATCGTAACGGTATTCGTTGGTATCAGTTTGATCCAACAAAATGGTTAATCCGCGGGCTTTCTTACGTGGGGCTTACGCACAACCTGCGTCGTGTACCTGAAGAGCGTATTGAAAAAGCGAGAGCGGCGATGCAACTGCAACGTGCTAGCGAACAGGTCTCTGTATTACCGAATGCAGAAGAGCTCATGCACACCATTGAGCAAGAGTATGAGCTACTTATGCAACGTATGTCTGATTACTACGCGGCGAAAAAGCGTTTGATGAAAGTAAAACAAAAATCACTCAAACGTACCATAGAAGGCTTAGAGCTTACCTATAAGTATAAAGAGCTTAAGCATGCGTTCGCTGTACAAAAAGAAAAGTGGCTTCAGTTACAGAGTCTATCGCTTCAAGCCGCATAAATTGTTGGCTCCAGCTTAGGGACTACTGACATTTGATGTACAGTAAAGGTCCACACCCTCTATACTATTTTAAAAACCCACATGCGCTTTGCTCATGTGGGTTTTGTTTATTTGGCGATTAGCACTAGAGTTAGAGTTACAAACCCAGTAACGTAGAATATTAGTCATTGTTATTTTACGACAAGCGCGGCCACTCAAAAATAGGATGTAGTTATGGCGACAAAGCAAAAAGATAAACCAGCAACCCCTTCTTACCAATACGATGCCATTGTTATAGGTACAGGACCTGGAGGCGAAGGTGTAGCCATGCAATTGGCTAAAGCTGGCAAAAAAGTCGCCGTAATAGAAAGGTACGAAGCCGTGGGAGGTGGGTGTACGCATTGGGGCACTATTCCATCTAAAGCGTTAAGGCATTCAGTAAGCCGCTTAATTGAATATAATAGCTCTCCCCTTTTTGCTGATAACCATGTAAGCAGAAGCCTCACATTTGCAGAAATAATGCGTCATGCCAGTGGGGTCGTAAAAAGTCAGACTCGTCTTAGATCGTCATTTTATGATAGAAACCGCGTTAACTTGTATCATGGTGAAGCCAGTTTCCTTGATGCCAACACCTTACAAATTGTCCGTGATGATGGTTCGAAAGATATTTTAACAGCAGCACAGATTGCAATCGCTACTGGCTCTCGCCCTTACACGCCACCCGATATCGATTTTGGTCACCCTCGTATTTATAACTCCGACACGATTTTATCTCTTGATCACGATCCTAAATCCATCATTATTTACGGCGCTGGGGTTATTGGATCGGAATATGCCAGTATCTTTCGCGGCATGGGCGTAAAAGTTGACCTCGTGAATATGCGAGACAGACTTCTGTCTTTCCTTGATACCGAAATTTCAGATGCGCTAAGTTACCACCTTTGGAACAACGGCGTACTTATTAGGCATAACGAAACTTATAAGTCGGTGGAAGGTAAAGAAGACAGCGTAGTGTTGAACTTAGAGTCTGGTAAACGAATGAAAGCTGATTGCTTGTTATTTGCCAACGGTCGTACCGGTAACACTGACATGCTGGGTTTAGAAGCCATTGGCTTAAAAGCAGATAATCGCGGGCAACTCAGTGTGAATGAGAAATACCAAACCCAAGTAGATAACGTTTTCGCTGTAGGGGATGTTATCGGATACCCAAGCTTGGCGTCTGCCGCATACAATCAGGGCCGATTTGCCGCTGAAGCCATGTTAGGGGCAACCACACACACCGCATTAGTGGCTGACATTCCCACTGGCATTTATACCATTCCAGAGATTAGTTCGGTGGGTAAAACAGAACAAGAGCTTACCGCCGCAAAAGTGCCTTACGAAGTGGGTAGAGCCCAGTTTAAGCATTTGGCTCGTGCGCAGATTGCGTCAACACAGGTGGGTAGCTTAAAAATTCTGTTTCACAGAGAAACGAAGAAAGTTTTAGGTATTCATTGTTTTGGAGAACGTGCATCTGAAATTGTGCACATTGGGCAGGCGATTATGCAGCAAAAAGGCGAAGGAAATACCATCGACTACTTTGTTAATACAACCTTTAATTATCCCACCATGGCCGAAGCTTATCGCGTAGCAGCAATAAATGGACTAAATAGGATATTTTAAGGAAATTTGGGCACAAAAAAACCGGCACTTGATGCCGGTTTTTTTTAGTGCGATTAATCTCGGTTTGCAGCCAGAGTATTTAGCGCTGAAAGCGCATCTCTATGTGCTACGATATCGATCTGCATCTTTTCTTGGTCGAATGTCATTGTTGCAATTGCGTAGTCTCCAAGACTTTCGCTGGCAACGTTGACCAAATCAGTTTGTGCATCACGGAAATGAATGTTGTTGTTGATGTTCTCAGCTATACATTCATTATTCAATTCGAACGATTTTGCGTCCATACAATCGAAAAGCTGGTTTTCGCCAGAGCCCGCATGCGCAATACCAAAGACGGACATTAAGGTTAATCCTAGTACTACTTTACGCATGGTTTTTCTCCTGTTCAGCAGTTCATTACTGCGATGATCCAATAATAATGTATATACGTTTTAATGTCAAATCGGATCACGTAAATATGACAGCAATATTACAAAGTGAAATATTATGAGAAATTTGCCAATTATTTTTGAGGATTTAGTAAAAGAGGCGAAACAGTGTTCATTGTGTATTGAACACCTTCCCTATGGCGTGAACCCAATTTTCTCAATTGGGCCACAGGCAAAAGTTGTGCTAATTGGTCAAGCGCCCGGCCTGATCGCACATCAAAACACAAAAGCCTTCAGCGATAAAAGTGGTGAAAGGCTAAGGCAGTGGTTACACATCGATACTACAACGTTTTATGATGAAAACAAATTAGCCATTATGCCTATGGGGTTTTGCTTTCCAGGCTACAAAAATGGGGCCGATGCGCCGCCTAGAAAAGAATGCGCGCCCACTTGGCACGAGAAGATGTTACACGCCATTCAACCAGAATTAATTCTACTTGTCGGTAGATATGCTCAGCAATACTACTTACCTAAGTACCGAACATTAACAGACGCTATAAAGAACAATTGTGACGAGAAGTTTGCTGTGCTGCCCCACCCGTCTGGTAGAAACAACCGCTGGCTTGCACAGCATCCTTGGTTTGAAACTGAATATTTACCCCACGTGGTAGAGCGCTTAACACCACTACTTGAGTGAAACGTTAGTTCACGTCTTTTTGGGACACGAGGTAATCCATCAATTCATTAAATGGCATGGGTTTAGCATAAAAGAAGCCTTGCGCTTCATTACATCCTAATTCAATCATATACTCAGCTTGCTCTTTGGTTTCAATCCCTTCAGCAATAGTGAGTAGCCCTAGTTTGTTTCCTAAGGTAACAATAGTCTCAGCAAGCACAGCGCTTTTACCGGGCTCAATATCACGAATAAACGAGCGATCTACTTTAAGCCTGTCTAATGGAAGTTGCTGCAAGTAACTCATAGACGAAAACCCCGTACCGAAGTCGTCTATTGCTATGGCAACACCATGCTCTTTTAACGTTCTAAGAGCATCTATCACAATTTGCGGTTCATCCATCACCACGCTTTCTGTTATTTCTAACTCGAGTAAACTTGGATCGCATTTAGATGTGCTAATAGTGCCAAGCACTTTATTAACAAACGACCTATCTCTAAACTGAGGCATTGATATATTTACCGCCACCCTTAAGTCGCCGAAGTTTGCCTCTTTTAAATCTCTCAATCGGTGGCAGGCTTCTTCAAGAACCCATTCACCAATATCAACAATAAGACCTGAATACTCTGCCAGAGGCACAAACACCGCGGGGGAAATATAGCCGTTGTTCCCATCAGGCCAACGTAGCAAACCTTCCATGCCAACGACTTTTTCACTGACCAAATCTACTTGCGGTTGGAACCACAACTCTAGCTTACGTGCCATGAAGTCGCTGCGTAAGCGGCGTATCATTTCTAGGCGCCACGTGGTTTTGTCTTCAATATCTTTAGCAAAATACTCGAAGTTGTCGCTTATGTTCTTTTTCGCGCGATTTAGGGCAATATTAATGCGCTTTAAAATTTCTAAGCCAATATTTCGTTTGTCATCGAGTTGACATAGCCCCATCGTCACGCTGACAGGCAAGGTGTGGTCGCTCACCTTAAACGACGATTGAAACAATGAATTAATATTGTCGGGGTTAACCACACTCGAAGGGCCAATAAGCCCAAACACATCCGCGCCAATGCGCCCAATTTTAACTGAGTCATCGAAGCACGCTTGAAACCTATCACTGATAGCACGCAATAGCTCATTTCCAGCTTCTTGGCCTAAACCATCGTTGATGTCTGAAAAATGATTTACATCAATAAGCGCAACTGAGCAGTTTTCGCAGGCAAAAATATGCGGCTTATCGAGCATATTGATAAATTCATTACGATTGGGAAGTCTCGTAAGCCAATCCCTAAAGGCTGCGTTTCTTAGTTGGTGAAACAAGTTTACGTTTTCGTAGCCTACCGAAATACTGGATAAAAACACTTCTAACAAGCTTTTATCTAGGTTAGTAATTTCACTTACCATATTTACGTAAACTGCCGCTTCAAACCCAGAACGGTTTATATACAGCACAGATGAATCAGATTCGAAAATATGACGTTTAAGGCGAAGACAGCGACCTACTTGCTCGACAATTTCACTGTTATTAATGTTATCGATAGACTCATTAATAAAAGAAGCATATTCGCCTGCGGCCCCTAAGATATACACACCGTTGTCGTCTTTATCGAGAACCGAACCAGCTCTAGCACAAACAAGGCCCTCAGCATCTAATCCAATCAACGAGCTAATTTGAGTAACAACCCCTTCGCAAAACCCTTTTACCGAATGCTCTTCAAATAAATTGGCCGACGATGTAATGATTTTTTCTAAACCAATACGGTTTTGATTGATTGTCATTATTTGCTGATAAGAGCGCAGAGAAGAGATAACCGTCGTCATCAGTTTGGCGCGGGTAAGCTCTGTCTTTGTTTTGTAATCGTTAATGTCGTAAAGCTTAATCACCTCTTCTTCAGGTGCATAACCAGGTTGCCCTGTTCTTAAAACAATACGTGGTTCGGTTAGCCCCATGGATTCCCGGATATAACGCACTACATCGAAACCGGCGTCATCAGTTTCCATGACAACATCCAATAAAATGATAGCTATCGTTTTACCGTAATCGTGCAGAAGTGTTTTGGCTTCTTTAGCCGAATAAGCATGAAGGAAATTAAGTTTTCTATCATTAACAATAAGGTCGGAGAGTGCGAGTCGCGTAACGGTATGAATTTCCTCATCGTCATCGACAATAAGAATATTCCATTCTTTATAAAAAGTAGTATCGATATCAGAACTTCCATCATCATCTAAGAAGATAAGTTCATCGTTATCGTAATCCGTTGCCGACATAACTGCTTATACCCTCGTCACTGATTCATACATACTTTTTTGCCTGTATGCTGTTTATCAGAATTGCTAAATCGATACTGCAATGCAATAGTGGTAACCTATTGTTCATGCTTTGAATGGCAATCTACATATTAAAATGAAGATAACCCCTGATCCTTATACTAGTTCACTTCCTAAGACCAAGCGCCCTACTGAACCAACGCCGGCTAGCCGTAACGACAATCCAAACCAAAGTGCGACTCAAAATGTGCAACAAGATACACCGACGCATTTTGTACGGCAAAAGATACTCTCTTGGTTCTCTCGTGTCGGCATTTCTCCTTCAATGGCGAAAGATCCTAAAAGCCAACGCAACACGTTAGAACGAAGAAAGCAGATAATAGAATTACAAAAAGCTGCAAACCTCCAAGCTGTATTAAATATAGCACTAAATGTCAACATAACCGAATCTGAAAACGATGGACTTGATCCAGATTGGTTTTTTGCCTTCAGCAACATGGCAGAAGAGATCCACAGCCCGGGAATGCAGGAACTTTGGGGCAAAATTTTTGCCGTTGAGGTAAGTAAACCCGGCAGCTTTTCTCTTCGTAGCTTACAAATGCTGAAATTGCTTACTCACAGAGACGCAAAAGTATTTGCGAAGGCTGTCAGTATTGCCAGTAGACGGCAACACGATACTATCCCTCGTATATTAGTCGGCTTTCATAGAAAAAAAGGCATACTGTCTTTTTTCAAACGTGCGGTGCCGGAACAGCTCAACTTAGCCTCTGTCGGCCTTTCCTACCCCGATTTGCTGGCCCTTCAAGATATGAAGCTACTTTATGCTAGCGAGATAGAAAGCGGTGAATATACAGAAGGCCAACAAACAAGATGGCGCTGTGGTGCCGAGCAGTTCACATTAGAAAGCAAGCAGCCAGGTGTGGCCTTAGTATATTTTAAGTTTACCGCGGTAGGTGGCGAACTTTATAAGCTCGTACCAAGAAAACAAAACCCTACTTACCTATCGGCTCTTAAGGACGTATTAAGCGAAGTCTTCAATATTCATTAACCCGTCGTATTAGCACCGCTTTTTTTCAGACCTGCTTTTCATCTAGCGGTTTCTGTATGCTAGACGAGCGGGTGACAGCTTAAATACCGTCACCAAACTCGTGCAATCCACACTCTCGCTTAAGCCCGAAGAAACGAGTATCTTGTTCACTCATGCCTTCTTGCAATGATTGCGTGGTATGCCAATCGCCAATAGATACATAGCCTTCATCCCACAAAGGATGATAAGACAGACCATGCTCTTTCAAATAGTAGTGCAGATCTTTGTTGCTCCAATCAATAATAGGATAGAGCTTAAACTGACTGCCTACCTTTTGAAGCACAGGTAATTTGCCGCGGGTATCAGATTGGCTGCGGCGTAAACCGGCAAACCATGTACCTGCGTTAAGTTCTTTCAAAGCACGCTGCATAGGTTCAACCTTGTTCATTCGGTTGTACTGCTCAATGCCTTCAACACCTTGTTCCCACAATCGACCAAAGCGAGCTTCTTGCCACGCAGATGAAATATCTGCGTTATACACGTGCAAGTTTAGATTCAATGCGTCTTTCAGCTCGTCAATAAACTTGTAAGTTTCAGGAAACAAATAGCCAGTATCCGTTAATACTACGGGAATATCTGGCTTAGCTTGGGTAAGCATGTGTAGCATAACCGCAGATTGGGCACCAAAGCTTGATGACACAATGTGACTGTCAGGTAAGTTTTCAAGCGCCCACGCAACGCGGGCTTGAGCACTCATCTCTTCTAGTTCAACATTGATATCGGCAAGGGCTTCCTTGCTGATATCAAATGCTAACGGACTGCTATTAATTAGCGTCGAATTACTCATAAAAGTCTCTAGCTGAATCGACAACGGGCGCGACAATTTCAGCGCGAATAACATAATCACCGAACGATTCGTTACCGCTACGCTCTTTCGCCCACTTGCCAATTAATGAATCAAGTTCGGCCATAATTTCTTCTTCACTGATGTTTTCACGATACATCTTAGGAATACGGGTTCCTTCACGATCGCCACCTAAGTGGAAGTTATATTTACCTGGGCCTTTACCCACTAAACCAACTTCGGCCAACATGGCACGACCACACCCATTCGGGCAGCCCGTTACACGGAAAATAATACTGTCGTCCGCTAAACCATGCTTCGCTAGCAAACCTTCAAGTTCCGTTACCGCATCAGGCAAATAGCGCTCTGCTTCTGCCATTGCTAATGGGCAGGTTGGCAAGGCAACACAAGCCATAGAATCAAGACGCTGATTTGAAGTCTCTGGCGCAATAAGTCCGTGCTCACGGGCCAAGGCTTCAATCTTTTCTTTATCTTCTGCTGGTACACCCGCAACAATCAGGTTTTGATTCGCGGTTAAGCGGAAGTCGCCAGTATGAATTTTTGCAATTTCAGCACACCCTGTTTTCAAGGTTTTGCCCGGATAATCTAAAATTCGGCCGTTTTCAATAAATAACGTTAAGTGGTATTTACCGTCAATACCTTCAACCCAACCGAAGCTATCGCCACGGGTTGTGAATTCATATGGACGAGTGTCGCCAAAGGTCACGCCTGCACGCTTCTCTACTTCGGCTTTAAAGTTATCTACGCCAACTCGTTCTAACGTGTATTTGGTTTTAGCGTTTTTACGGTTAACACGGTTACCCCAATCACGCTGAGTAGTTACCACTGCTGCAGCTACGGCTAACGTGTCATCCAAACCAATAAAACCAAAGTCACTGGCTTTACGTGGGAAAGTGCTCTTATCGCCATGTGTCATGGCAAGGCCACCGCCTACTAGTACGTTAAAACCAATAAGCTTGCCGTTTTCGGCAATAGCTACAAAGTTAAGATCGTTCGCGTGAACATCTACATCGTTTTGTGGTGGAATAACCACGGTGGTTTTAAACTTACGGGGTAAGTAATTGTCACCTAATATTGGCTCTACTGGCTTTTCAGTAGTTTCTACTCTTTCACCGTCTAACCAAATTTCAGCATAAGCACGGGTTTTTGGAAGTAAGTGCTCGCTTATCTTCTTAGCCCATTCATAGGCCTCAACGTGCAAAGCAGACTCAACCGGATTAGAGGTACAAAGTACGTTTCGGTTTACGTCACCAGCGGTGGCAATAGAGTCGATTCCTGCTTTATTCAGCATTTGGTGCATCGACTTGATTTTCGGCTTTAATACACCGTGAAACTGGAACGTTTGACGGGTAGTAAGACGAATGCTGCCGTACATAGTGTGATCGGCGGCAAACTTGTCGATAGCTAACCATTGGTCAGGGGTAATCACGCCACCCGGTAAACGGGCACGTAGCATTACGTTGTGCAATGGCTCTAGTTTTTGCTTAGCACGCTCGGCGCGAATATCGCGGTCGTCTTGCTGATACATACCGTGGAAGCGAATAAGTTGGAAGTTATCCGCCGTAAATCCACCGGTTAAATCGTCTTTTAAGTCGGTTTCGATAGTGCCACGTAAGTTATTACTTTCACGCTTTAAGCGCTCGTTGTCAGCCAGTTTGCCCTCAACGATAAATGGTGATTTTTCATTGCTCATTAATAGACATCCTTCTGGTAACGTTTCGCTTTGCGTAATTCAACTAAGTACGCTTTAGCATCGGCTTCTGATTTTTCGCCGTACTGTTGCACAATACTAATAAGTGCATTTTCCACATCTTTGGCCATGTAGGTTGCATCGCCACACACATAAAAATGTGCACCTTGCTGAAGCCATTCGTACACTTCTTTACCATGCTCAAGCAAACGGTGTTGCACATAAACTTTCTCTTCTTGGTCGCGAGAGAAAGCCAAAGTAATCTTATCTAGTAGGCCGTCTTTCACGTAACCTTGCCATTCCACTTGATACAAGAAGTCTTGGGTGAAATGCGGGTTACCGAAGAACAACCAGTTCTTACCTTCAGCCTCTTGAGCATCACGCTCTTGCATAAAGGCTCTGAAAGGGGCAATACCCGTACCTGGGCCAACCATGATAACCGGTGTATTTCCATCTTCAGGTAAACGGAAGTGATCGTTGTTTTCAACAAACACGTCTACTTCACCGTTTTCTTCTAAATATTCACATAAGAAACCAGATGCCCCGCCTTGGTGGCGATGACCAAAGGCTTCATAATCTACGTGAGCTACCGTTAGGTGAACTTCGTCTTCAACTTCGGTTTGGCTAGACGCAATAGAGTATAAGCGCGGTGTTAGCGGTCGAAACGCTTCCACTAGTTGCTGAGCAGTTATACTGCCCGGATGGTCACGCACAATATCAATCAATTGACGCTCGGCCATGTAAGTGCGCAGTTTTGCTTTATCTTCCATCATCGCTGCCAAGCTTTCAGAGCCGGTAGCCACTTGATAGGCTTTAATGAAGTTAGGATAGCTAAGCGTAAGCTCAAGCTTGCTGGTTAATGCTTCTCGCAACGTCAGCGTTGCATCAGCAACCTTCACTTCTGCATCGCCATCAAGAGAAAGTGTATCTATAAATGCATTAACAAGACTTGGCGCGTTTTTAAACCACACGCCTAATGCATCACCCGCTTTGTAGGTAATACCAGAATCTTCTAGGCTAATTTCAATATGGCGAATGTCTTTTACTGAATCACGGCCTGTAATTTTCTGAGCATCAAGCAAGGTCGCGGTAAACGGTGCTTTTTTGGTATACGCTTGTTCAGGTGCGCCTTGCACGGCTGAGCCAGTTTGCACTGCTTGGGCAACAGGCGCTGACGCTGTAAAGTCATCCTTAAGAGAAGCGATTAAGTCATTCAGCCACGTTTCAGCTTGCGCTTCATAATCAACATCGCAATCGGCACGTGCAACTAACTCGGTACCACCAAGCTTGCCTAAGCGTTCATCGAAGTCTTTGCCCGTTTGGCAGAAGAATTCGTAGCTACTATCACCTAACCCTAACACCGCGTACTTAGTGTTGCTTAACTTAGGTGCTTTTTTACCGCTAACGAATTCATGCAACTCGATGGCATCATCTGGCGCATCGCCTTCACCATGGGTGCTAACAAAAAGCGCAACATGGGTTTCAGCTTTAAGCGAACGAGGCTTGTAATCTGCCATGCTAACTAACTTAGAGTTAAAGCCCGCTTCTTCCGCTTTAGCCTGACACTGTTGAGCCACGCCTTTCGCATTACCGGTTTGTGAACCGAATAAAATGGTAAGCGTGGGAGCATCAGTCTGCGCTGGTGCTACTGCACCGGCTGCAGTTGGCGCAACGGCGCCGCCTTGTGCTGCGGCCATACCGGCAGCATAGCCACTGATCCAAGTCAGTTGGTCGCGGTTTAACCCAGATATCGCTTGGGTAATTGCATTGAACTGTTGTTCGTTTAGTACGGCACCAGTAGCCGATGGATTGTTCGATTGTTGTGACATAATTCTTTAGCCTTAATTCGATGGGCATAAGGCTAACGGCTTTCTAGAAGAAGAGAAAAGAATAAATGAGACTTTTTTATTACTGAAAGTGATTAAGAGTGTGTTTTGGAGTATAAACACGCTATTTTCGATGATAACACTACCAGTAAAGTTGATTTTTGGTAGCTTCCCTAAAAAAATTTTAGATATCAGCGCCTAAAATTAAGCACAAACCTAAAGTGTTTTAAGCAAATTTTAAGGTGTAAGCTAACTTTCTGAAGGAAAAGAAAAAGCACCTAAGCAATTAATAAATAAAGGGCTTTATGCTTAAATTCACAAAGACTAGCATGTGGAAATATGTTGTAATCAATCAAATTTTCTAATTGCTACATTATGTCCCAACTTCCGTTTTTTAGATCAACCACCTCGTTAATCATTCTGTTCTTTCTTAGCGCAATTTCATCTAGCCATGCCGACACATTTGAGCACTCAGATGTGCCATTGAATCAAGAGCGGCACAAAGATGACATTGAGGAACAAAAACATGACGAGCATGCAGAGCACGACGAACATCCTCTACTGTTACCTAGCCGAGCGGCTAGTGGGCAGTGGACTACTGATATATGGTCTCGCAACGATGGCTTCATTGCCAATGCAGGAATAAGAGTTAAATTTGGCCACTAGTGCAATAGTACTAATATAAAAAAGCAAAAAAACCGACGCATGTCGGTTTTTTTGTTTAATAGATAGATGTCGGCAACAATTAGAAGTGGACTTCTAACCCTGCAAACGCGCCATCAAATTCCATGTCTGCATAGATATCGTCAAGATCTTCAATATCCACCGTCACTTTGCGATAGCCCACCTGAAGGGTCATATCAACCGCGAGACTTTCTATAAATGAGTAAGTCACTGCTACTTGGTAGTCGCTTAGTTCGTGATCGTCAAACGACAAGTAGCTACCTTCAGCGTAAGCCGCTAACCCCGTAAACGGCAAGCCTACTTGCACTTTCGAGTACACCATTGGCACAACACCTGAGAAATCACCCGAGCCTTGCGTATCGCTGGCCGTATCATAAACTGAAAACGCGCCATCGATATACTTGGCATTCAAGCCCACATCGAAACTAATTAAGTCGTTATCGAATAGCTCGTAATACAAAATAATATCTGTAGCGTCTAACTCAACAATGGTATCCACTTGACTATCGGCAGTGTACAAATCGCCGTCGAAGGTAAAGTTAGTATTTAGTGTAGTCGTGCCCGAGTTATCAAGGGTGGTATGCCCTATCTTCACGTTAGGCACAAATGGCAACGGATGCTCAAATGCAACGTATAACGCAGTATTTGTTTCATCATCAAAATTGAAATCAGCAGTAGACGAACTATCGGCGAAACCACCTGTTGTATCCGTCTGCCAAACTTGTGCACCTGCGTACACTCCTGCAATTGTGTCTGCATGCGAAGATGCGGAGAAAAGAGCACAACCCACTAGGGTTGCCAATAGACACTTTTTCATTTGTTATCCTTGACTGAGAAGTTCTGAAAGTTCAATTAAAGCAGCGTTAGCGCGAGAAATATAGTTCGCCATCACTAAAGAATGGTTAGCCAGCATACCAAAGCCACTGCCATTTAGAATAACAGGACTGAACACAGACTGCTGAGTTGCTTCAAGCTCACGAATTATCTGCTGCAAGCTAACCAATGCGTTTTTATCTTCTAATACATCGTAGAATTCAACTTCTACCGCTTTAAGAAAGTGTAGTAGCGCCCACGTCGCGCCGCGCGCTTCATGAAAATTATTGTCTAATTTGAACCAACTGGTTTTAACCGTACGCTGCTGCGCTACCGACGTAGACTGTTTCGCTTTCGAATCGCCGGCTAAATCTGTATTAATTCTTGCAGAACCAACACTGGCACTTAAACGTTGAGAATAGCTGCCTAAACGCTTTTCAACTTGCTTAAGCCACTCACGTAAATTATCAGCACGGGTATAAAATTGGCTGTCAGAATTTTGCGGGTTCGCAAGCTGATCGCGATAAAGCTTAAGAAGCTCTATGCCGTCTCGGTAACTAGACTCAGACGACGGAAACATCCAGCTTTTATGATCCATATTAAATTTAGGATGCGCTTTAGTGAGATAAGGGTTTTCTAACGATTGAGATTGCGAACGGCTAAAGTCTTTACGCATAGAAAGCGCAAGGTCACGAATCATTTCCAGCGCGCCAAATTCGAAAGACGGCATATTGTCTAAGAAAACACCTGGGGGCATTACATCATTCGACAGGTAACCACCCGGTTTATCTAGCAAGGTTTCAGAGACATCAATCATAGTTGCAGTAAGCGTATAGCCGGCCACGTCTTCTGGATTAATATTTTGTGCTTGTTGCGCCACCCGCTTTTTAACGTCGTAGGCGTCTGGTGCCATGCTCCAGTACAGACCTATTAACCAAAAAATCAGAAACAACACTGCAATGACAATGGCTACTCGTTTTGTGCTAATTGATTTTCTCATATCAATGCCAACCTTCCTTTCAAATGACACAAAGCCGGACTTAACCGGCAATGTATAACTAATTATAAATACGCGAGAATTACTAAACCTTTATGACGGTTGCAGTTATATCACCATTTAACGGCCTAATAACACAACTTAAATAAACTTATAATCATCATACAGGACGATTTAGGTGTTGATCACGCTTGGATTTGTCCTTAAATGCATAGATAAGTATAGCTAAAACAACGATTGGCCAAAACGCGCCAATGCCTGCAGCAAGTAATGCTAAGAACACCGCACCAGCAGCCAACAATAGCGTGCCAAGAACACTGACTGCCACGACAAAACCGACTACCGCTAACAGAACCCCTATCACAGATAGTGCAGCAAGGTTTTCCCAAGGACTAAGCAATTCGTCTGACATCACAATATGCATACCAAACCAGTCGTCAATAACACTGCCTAAACAATTAACCAGGATCACAGCTAACACAATAGCGATGAGAAAGTTTTTCATTACACTGCCCTTGGTAATAGCATGACTGCCGCGAAATAAGAGACTACGGCGATAGCTGGCATAAAGATAAGCGCCGTTGCTGCGCCAACGCGAACCCAAATTGGATCTACCTCTAAGTGCCGTGCAACGCCTGCGCAAACACCTGAAATAACCGCGCTGTCTAAATCTCTATAAATACGTTTTAGTGATGGCATTTTCATTTTCATTTCCTCAATTCATTTCAGATTTGCTTAGGGTTGTACGGTGAGAGTGCGCAGCTACTAGCCTACGCCGCACTCCACTTAATATTTACGCTACCTTTTTTTTCTTAAGCGCAGCCAGTTCATTCTCTATCGTTTCATCGGCTTCTAGGGCGTCGAACTCTGCGGCTAAAGAGCTAACACTGCCGCTATCCTTGGTTAGGTCGTAAGCATCCACCTGCGCTTCAAGTGTGTCGATGCGCTGCTCGTAATGCTCAAAACGCATCATGGCATCATCGATTTTGTTGCTGTTATCCACGCTTTTTACTTTAAGGCGCGTTTCTAACGTTTGTTTGCGGCTAACAAGCGACTTTTGCTTTTGCTTCGCTTCATTTAGCTTGCTATTTAAACGGCCTGTATCAACCTGAATTTTCTCTATAATTTCAGCCAGTTGTACCTGCTGTTGCTCTAGCTGACTTAGCTTGGCAACATATTTCTGCTTTTCTACCAACGCGGCTTTAGCCAAACCTTCTTTGTCGTTATTCATGGCAAGCTGCGCTTTATCCTGCCAACCGTTGATATCTTTTTCTGCTGAAGCCATATGGCGAGCTAAGGTTTTCTGGTCGGCTAAGTAACGTGCTGCATCAGTGCGTACTTCAACCAAGGTCTCTTCCATTTCTTGGATAATTAGACGAATGATTTTTTCGGGATCTTCAGCCTTATCTAGCATGGCGTTTAAATTTGATTGCACGATGTCATTTATTCTTGAAAACATACCCATTGTTATTGCTCCGTTTCAGTGTGATTAATAACGTAGACTAGGCAGTGGCCATGCTACGGTTGGCGATTAACTATGCTGACGCCAATCTTGTCACTTACATCTCTTTGCTTATCAAATACATTACAATTGGCGTGCCAAATCAGTAAGGTGCTGTTTTTATTAATTAAAACTTAAAAATAAAAATAACTGGTGCTCCGCCGCTTTCCTATAAACCAACTTTTTAGCAAATTTAACCACTCACTATTCGTCAATTTAACCAGTGACAAAATCAGCGTTACGTTTTAAAAAATTAAGGCAAAA
>OJCR01000367.1_pt1 | contig 21950 bp, 3 predicted proteins | sample 1591611 | NCBI WGS metagenome assembly OJCR01 (sample SAMN05416815, study PRJEB24817) | seawater metagenome | isolation source: Sea water | place: Canada:Atlantic | collected 2013-07
CGAGATCAGCCTCGGTCTCGTGGGCTCGGAGATGTGTATAAGAGACAGCTTCCAACCCGCCGGCAAGGTGTTTGGTAAAGTCCGCGAACGTCCCTGCGAATCCCATCAATCTCGCTTGGATATGAAGAAGTTTGAGGCGTCTGTGGATCGACCGATTGCGGGCCGGATGCCCAAGATAGCGATGGTTGGCGCCGGCGTCGGCGGACTGATCGCATCGAGGTGTCTTCAAGATCACGGTATTGATGTGACTTTGTTCGATAAGTCGCAAGGTGTCGGAGGACGAATGGCGACTCGTCGGGAGGCGGGACTGGCATTTGATCATGGCGCCCAGTACTTCACGGCACGAGATACGCGGTTCACTCGTTACGTTCGGAGTTGGATTCAGCAAGGTTTGGTCGAGCCTTGGATGGGGCAGATCGTCAAATTGAAGTCTGATGGCTTAAGTGAAGGCCAATTTGGGACTCCGCGATATGTTGCAGTGCCGGGTATGAACAGTTTGGCAGAGCATCTCGCGGAAGACCTAGAGGTGAGAACGAATACTGGTATCTCAAAAATGGATTCAATTGACGGTAAGTGGAGACTTATCGACACGGCGGGGAAGCAGGCTGGCACATTTGACTGGGTGATCCTAAATTGCCCTCCGAAGCAGACTCTGAAGATAATTGACGGTCAGTCGGTTCTTGCACAGCAGATTGCCGAGGTCAGGATGGATCCCTGCTGGGCTATGATGCTGACGACAGCAGACCTACGTGACGTAGATTTTGACGGTGCGTTTCTCGACGAAGGACCACTTTCGTGGATCGCTCACGACGGCCGCAAGCCACAGCGTCGCGAACAGGGGGGCGTCACCAGTTGGACGCTTCACGCCTCGGCGAAATGGTCAGAGGAACATCTAGAGTGTTGTCCGTCGCAGATCCAAAGCGAATTGTTGCTAGCATTTGAGAAAGCCGTTGGAAAGAAAATCCAGCCTCTCCATTGCAAAGTACATCGTTGGCGTTATGCACTTCCTAAGATGCCTTTGGAAGAGCAGTGCCTCTGGGACCCCGACGCCGGTATCGGAGCTTGTGGGGATTGGTGTATCAGTCCGAACATCGAGGGTGCTTTTCTGAGCGGTTTAGCAATGGCTGGGACTCTCCTGCGGCAGTTGACGATTGATCGGCCTGCTACAAGTGTTTCATCTAGGGTACCCGCGGCAGCGCTTGCTCAGGCGAACGCTGCCGCCGCACAGCAGTAAGGTGAAGCTAGTTAAATACACGACCGATCGCCGGCGCTCACCAACCTCCAAGCAGCAGACACCGAATTCTTTTCGATAAACAACTGCCCAAACGCAGTCACTCAGGCTGCCTCGATTCGGCTCTGCAGTTCAGCAGCCAAGTCATTCATGTGAATCCGACTCTGCTCGAGAGAGTCTCGGTCACGAAGTGTCACCGTTTGATTTTCCAGTGATTCAGTGTCTACCGTGATGCAGAAGGGTGTTCCCGCCTCGTCTTGGCGACGATACCGTCGACCGACTGCCCCTTTTTCGTCGTAAAACACCGTCATGTGTTGCTTTAAATTGCCGTAGATCTCACGGGCGACTTCGGGCATTCCATCTTTTTTTACCAATGGGAAGACAGCAGCTTTGATGGGGGCGATTCTCGGGTGGAGTCGCATCACCGTGCGAGTTTGCATCTTCCCCTTTTCATCAGGCGCTTCATCTTCAGTGAATGCCTCGCACAGAAATGCGAGTACTCCACGGTCTGCGCCGGCCGATGGTTCGATGACGTGTGGTACAAATTTCTCGCCCAGGATTTCATCTCGATAGCTCAGGTCTTTGCCGCTGCCGCGATATTTGGGTTTGCCGTGCTCATTGAGTTCGACTGTCATCGGGCTGGTTGAGGGGTCGAGTTTGCCTTCCATGTGGCTTCGGAGGTCAAAGTCACCTCGATGGGCGATACCCTCGAGCTCTCCGTACTCACCTTCGGGAAGGAAAGGGAATGCATATTCGATGTCAGCTGTACCAACGCTGTAATGTGCAAGTTCTTCTGGAGCGTGTTCACGCATGATAAGAGAGTCACTGGAGAGTCCTAGAGAGACGTACCAGTTCATTCTGCGGTCACGCCAGTAGCGGTACCAATCCTGAGATTGGTTGGGATGGCAGAAGAACTCTATTTCCATCTGCTCGAACTCACGTGAACGGAAGGTGAAATTTCGCGGCGTGATTTCGTTTCGGAAACTCTTGCCTATCTGTCCAATGCCAAAGGGAACACGAACTCGGCTGCTGTCGAGAACATTCTTGAAATTGACAAAGATTCCCTGAGCGGTTTCCGGCCGCAGAAAAGTAGCGTCCTCTTCACCGCCAAGGGCACCGAGCGTTGTTTTGAACATCAGGTTGAACTCACGTGGTTCTGTCAGAGTGTCCAATTTTTTGGCATCAGGAGCCAGTACCTCGCTGGTGGAATCAAGTTTGTCGAGTGTGATCGATTCATCACCTATGGTGATCTTGTCGGCGTCTTTGTTTCGGAGACGGAAAAACTTCATTCCACGTCGCCGTACATCGTCGAGTTCGGTTTCGACGTCAGCCAGTGTCGATACAAAAATCTTTTTGTCTTGGTACTCCACCCAACGGCCACGGACCTGATCAAAACGATATCGCTTTTTGGATTCTTTGCAGTCGACCATGTGATCATGGAAAAGATCGTAGTGACCACTGCACTTCCATACCTGTGGATGCATGATGATTGTGCAATCCAGGCCTACCATTTCAAAGTTCGAGGGGGCAGCAGCTGGCTGGAGCAATTCGTTGTGACCGGCAATCATGTCCTGCCACCACGCTTCTTTGAGGTTGCGCTTCAGTTCAACACCCAATGGCCCGTAATCCCAGCAACCCTGTACGCCCCCATAAATCTCGCTGGATTGAAATAGAAAGCCACGTCGCTTGCATAGCGACACAATTTTTTCCATCGACTTCATAATGATTCAGTGGTTGAGCTTGGGGGGAAGCTGGGCGGTCGGTGATTTTCGCCAACTGTAGAGGTTTTGTATCTGGCTTCGTAGACCAGCAAACTTTCCGAAGATGATTCCAGAATCGGTTGCCTTGAGGCTGAATCCGAAACTCGCCAGCGAAAACTGGTGGGTAGTCCTCTGGAGGGCTAAACCTAACAGGCATTTGCTAGTCTGCCTGCTGCACCAGACGCGGCGGCAGGCATGGCAGAGGGCTAGTACCTGTTCATAAAGCCACCGCCATAGGCAGGCGCAGCAATTTGTGTCGGGCTACCGGTTCCCACGGTCGCTTGTGCATTGCCGCTGATTTGGTGGCTTAATTTGGTGACTTCGGCAGCAGCCATGGGCTGTGCCGGATTGATCGCGAGGCTCTGCTGGTAGTTTTGAAGTGCTTGGGGCAGGTCACCCGATTGCTGCCGTAATTTCGCAAGTGCCAGCCAAGCTCGCGGGTTATTGGCGTCTTTCTGGACTGCATCCTCCAGATATTTCATCGCCGTGCTGGGATCATTCGCTTCTTCGTAAAGCCGTGCCAGCTCGATTCTGGCCTCAGCATTCCCCGGATTTTGGGTGGCCCAATTCTTCATCAGGGCAAAGGCACGGTCATTTCGGCCGGTGTCGACCAAGAGAACCGCCAGCCCGCGGTGGCACTCTAGGTGGTTTGGGTCGTGGTCGAGGCACTGATTGTAGAGTGATTCAGCTTGAGTCAGCATCTCTTGGTCACCGCGTTGGTTCCCCAAACGGTGGGTAGTGGCCGCAAGGTTGTAGTAACCGTCAGCGTTTTGCGGATCAGTAGAAATTACCTTTTGGAAGCGTTGAAGGGCCGCTGTGTACTGCCCTTGCTCGTAAAGTTGCGTCCCTGTCGTGTTATGTCCACTGGCAGCCCATTGGCAGCCTGCGACTGTCAGCAACAAGGTTGCGGGCAAGACATGGACAAAAATTCTGAAAGGATCACGGATCTGTGTTCGATTTACCCATCGGCTGCCGAAGGTAATAAGCGGGCTGCAAATTTGTTTACGAACTAGGTTCAGCAGGGCCATTTTTCGTGTCTTCCTGACGCGGGTGGCATTTGTTTACCCAGAAGAGGTGTTTTTATGTTCACTCTTTCGGGGGTGCGTTTCATCCGAATTCGAGGATCGGTAGCGTCTCGACGTTATCAACCCTGTGTCAAACCTTGCAAGACCGGAACTTTTGCCCCCAGTCCTCCGTCAAACACGGCTGAGGTTGGGTCATGCCCGAATACCACCTACAACCGCGCCAAACTGACCTAACTCCAGTACCACAGACGATTTTCGTTGCTTAATCACACTGTCCAACTACACTCCGAGGCTGGTTCCAGCTCAGGAATCGGATGACCAGATTGATGATGTAACGATTGTCTTTTTCGAATAAATATTCTGTTGGACACCGTGTGGTGCCCAACGGAAGCTGAATTTTTATACAGAGGCATCTCCACCGCACAGGGAAGGCAGTGGGGCTGTTTAACACGACTGCCAATTGACTTTGGCACCTTGAATACAGAGGCTGCTTGATGACTCTCCGTGACTCGAGTGTTCGCAACGTACTTCGCAAAAGCGACCGCAAAACCGGCGGGCGACTTCGCGACAAGCGTCGCCGTATGGAACGACGTTTGTTGTCGGAATCGCTGGAACAACGGCAACTGCTGGCAGGGCCAAGCGTTTCCGGAATCCAACCGAATTTGGGCACCCTGCTTGGCGAAGGCGCTGTGCTTGATGTCTCACCGCGCGAACTGGTCTTTCAGTTCGATGACGATGCCAATTTGGACCAGAGCACGCTTTCTGCGATCCGAATCACACAAGCGGGCGAAGGGGGAGCTTTCGATTCTGCGACTGCCATCTCCGATCTTGGAACGCAAAGCACGCTCAGCGTCGAATTTCGGGCTGCGGAAGCTGGCGCCACTGGCAATGGAATCCAAGTGGAGTTCACGGCAAATCCATCTTCCTTGGTCACAGCACCCACAATCTCGGTCACCGATCGAGTGGTTGGAATCGAAGTCAGTAGCAATCCTGCTGCTGAGACAACGATGCAGGATCTGATCTCAGCTGTTTCCGCTGATGCTGATGCTTCAGCTTTGCTGGAAGTGATCCAGGTGACGGGATCGTCGCTTTCGCCGTTCGGTCAGCAAATCGGGAGCGGGCTGAGTTTGACTTTGGAAGGTGCCAATTCAGCAGAAGCGGTAACTGATTTCGGAACAAACAGCGCCGTGCAGGTTCGTTTTGTTTCTCGGACTCCAGGCCCCGATGGGTTGGGAACCGAGTTGGAATTCGAGCAACGTAACTTTGGCGGGCCTGCTTCTCCCGTGATCGTTGTTAATGGGACTTCGATCCGCGTGCAGCTCAACAGCACGCCAGGTAGTGAAACAACTGCCCAAGATTTTCTTGATTCAATCAATGCCGATCCGGCCGCTTCGGGGTTGGTGTCGGCTTCGTTGCAGCAGGGTGACAATCAAACTTTGATCGGCGCCTCGCTGGCGCTGCCAGAACTGCTGACATTGACTGGGGTTGCTGATGTCGCTGTCGAGCCTGGTTACATCGGTTTCGGCGATTCATCTAGAGAAGTGGTCTTCCGCTTTGCGGCACCCCTTGAGGACGATCTTTACCAGATTGATATCTCAGGGAGTGGTCCGGGCGCACTACGAAACCTAGATGGTGAGCTGTTTCAGGATGGAACTGACTTTAGTCAGCAATTCAGCATCAATCTTGGGCCTAAGGTTGCCGCTGTGGTGCCGGAACCTGTGCGACGGGCCGCCAATGGTGAGCTGGAGCCCGCTGTCGGCGTGATCGAAGTCTATTTTAACAACGACAACCTAGATCCCGTTCGAGCGGTGGATCCAAGTTTCTACGCATTGATTTTCACACAGGATACGGTCAACAACACTGACGATATCCTGATTCCGCCCGAGAGCATTACTTACAACAGCACAACCAACATCGTGACTCTCGATTTTGGTAGCCCGCTTTCACGCATTAGCTCGCCTTCTGGTGGAGGTTTCCTCACTGGCGCGGTCAGGTTACGGGTGGGCTCGGATATTGCTGCGGATCCAGGGCAGATTGATAGCTCGCCCTACATCGCACCTTTTGAGGTTGCTCTTGATCCAGTCACGCAAGATCCAGGTGATTCCTTCTCGACCGCCTTCGATGTTTCGTCGGTGCTGACGGAACCTGTAAGTGCGACGACAAGCACTTCGGTTCGCTTGACGAGCGAGATTTTCAACACAACGCCGTTTGGCCTAGATTTGCCTGGGCCAGATGTAGAGGGTGTGAGAGAAATTCGTGCGGATGATCCATCGCGACTCGAACGCACGGTGCCTTTGGATTACCTTCGCAATGGCGCTGACGCTGTCGATGGCATCTCAGTCATGCAGTACGACTTCGTTTCGTCGTGGCTCGGTGACGATCCTACGTCACCTGGGATTGAAGAGGATCGAACTTATTACAGCATGATCAGCTCGCAGCAGAAAGATAGTATTCGCCAAGCGATGACGCTTTTCAGTGAGTATTTGGGCATAAGCTTCATTGAAGTGGAAGGTGCACCCACCAGCGAGGCCTTCATGTCAATTGCCGTTGGCGACCTCTACGGTGCCGACGAGACTGCGGTCAGCGGTGACGGCGGACTGGCTGTTGCGACGCGTGATCGCAATGGCGACGGAATTGATGATCTTGCTGTCATGGATTTCCAAGACTTTGATGAGTCCATCGACGATGCGTTTGGTGGTGAGTTTTTCCGTGGAGGAATGTTTGCAGTTGGGCAATTGCTTGGCTACGGCTATGCCGATGACTTGGCACAGCCGGTGACCCAAAGTTCCGATTTTATCTTTAGACCCGGAACAGATAACGAAGCCGCTTTCCCAAGCGTTGCTGATATTGTGCATGGCCAATATCTGTATCGTCCCGATAGCACTGACATTGATCTCTATCAATTCGAGTTGCCAGCTAGTGGTACGCTGTCTGCTGAGACGATCGCAGAAAGGCTTGGCGACCCAAGTTTGCTTGACTCCGTGATCCGCGTTTATCGTCTCGGGGCTGATGGTGCGTTTGAAGAAATCGCTGCCAATGATGATTACTTCAGCAACGACTCGCTAATCGAGCTTGAAGTAAATGCTGGTACTTACATGATTGGGGTGAGTGCCCGTGGGAATGCTGATTACGATCCGACAATCGAAGGGACCGGATACGGCGGTCTGACAGAGGGTAGTTACGAGTTGTTGTTGGACTTCCGCCCCAACACGACCAACGGGCTGACAGATACGACAGGGATCGCTCTTGATGGAGATGGAGATGGACGCCCAGGAGATGTGTTTAATTTCTGGTTCGTTCCTAGCGATGTGAATGACACGCTCTACGTCGACAAGGCTGCCACCTCTGCTGCGGGCAGCCTAGGCACTGTGAGTAATCCGTTCCGTGAAATCGACCAGGCGATTGCTGCCGCAACTGAAGGTGCGACCATTCGTGTCCTCGGCAACGGTGGTGTTGATGGTCAGATGGATACGCTGACTGATAACTACAGTTATCAGGTCGGCTACACCAGCAATGGTTTGCCGTTACCCGATGGGACAACGTTGGATCTTCCTAAAGGCGTCCGGATGGTTATCGATTCCGGTGCCATTCTGAAAATGAGTCGAAGTCGAATCGGCGTTGGCAGTGCTTCACTTGAAGATCAAAGTGGTTCGTCCCTCCAGTTGTTGGGAACTCCAACCATTGTCGGTGCCAATGGTTTGCCTGCTCGCGATTCGCTTAATGCGATTATTCCAGGAAGTGTTTTCGTGACGAGCATCAATGATGACTCTATCGGTAACGGAAATACGACTGGTTCTAACCCTGCTGCTGGAGAGTGGGGGGGAATAGATTTCCGTGGTGATCTTGATACTCAGGATGAGTCACGTCGAAATCGAGAACTCGAAGGAGTTTTCCTGAATCACATTCAACACGCCGACATTCGTTACGGTGGTGGTCAAGTATTGATTGGAGGGAAACCGGTCGTGGTCTCCTCTATCGATATGGCAGTGACTCGACCTACGATCATCAACTCAATGGTCAGTGAGAGTGCTGATGCTGCGATCGCGGCAACTCCAGATACATTTGCCGAGACCCGCTTCACTGATCCTTATTATCAGGCATCCGGAGCGTTTACTCCCGATTACGATCGTGTCGGTCCCAATGTTTGGGGCAACACGGTTGTCGACAATACCATCAATGGTTTGTTTGTTCGCGTTCGAACCCGTGCTGGGGATGTTCTCGAGACTATCTCGACTTCAGCCCGTTTCGATGATGGCGATATCCCAATCGTGTTGACGGAGACGTTGAAGATTGAAGGAACTGCTGGTGGTCCCGTGCTGCAGTCGACAGCGCCTTCGTCCTTGCTGGTTCGCTTGGACGACACCTCAGTGGGTGACGTCGCTGCAGGTACCTACGAGTATCGTATTACGAATGTCGATGTGAATGGTTTGGAGTCGGCTGCCAGTTTGCCAACTGTCTCGATCACATTGGCCGGTCCGGGAACCGTTGGTATTCAGTTGGAGCAGTTGCCAGCGGTGAGTAGCGGAAGCGGCTATGTTGGACGACGGCTCTATCGTGCTGAGATCATGGGTGGCCCCGCTGGCATCGTCGGCGAATATTTGTTGGTCCAGGAGCTGAACGCAACTGATACCATCGCGGTTGACCGGGCCGCTTCCGGAACGACCTTGTTGTCGATCGAGGAAAGCGTATTACGCAGTCGGCTTGATGCCAGTTTGGTGATCGATCCCGGGACTGTGGTCAAGATAGATGGTTCGCGAATTGAAGCCCGTTTCGGCGGCAATTTGATTGCCGAGGGAGATCCGGGTGTGCCAGTGGTCTTCACTTCGCTGGAGGATCAGCGATATGGCGGAGGTGGAACTTTTAATACAAACGATCGCCCCGAAGAAGCAGTCTTGTCCCCCGGCGACTGGGGTGGGATTTACGTTGGTCAAGCAGCCTCAGCCAGCATTGATCAGGCGGTGATTGCAGGTGCCGGTGGAACGACACGGATCGAGGGTGGGTTCGCATCCTTCAACGCTATTGAAGTGCAACAGGCAGATTTGCGACTTGGTAACACACGTCTCGAACTCAATGCAGACGGACGTGCTCAGCCCAATGGAGATCGTGCTGGCCGAGCCGACAACGGAGATGCGACCGTTTTTGTTCGGGCAGCACAGCCAGTCATTGTCGACAATGAGTTCATCAACAACAGTGCTGCAGCAATTTCCGTCGACATTAATTCATTCTCTGCGTCCGAGGTTTTTGATCCGGGACGCGCAAGTGGTGGCATCGACGCGACTCGCATCGCGGGTAATGCTGGACCATTAGTTCAGGGTAATGCGATTCAGGACAATGAGCTTAATGGAATGATCGTTCGCGGCGGGCAATTGGCCACGGCCGGTGTGTTGGACGACGTTGATATCGTACACGTGGTACGAGATGCGATTGAGGTCCCTAATAAGCACATATTTGGCGGATTGCGGCTGGAGAGTGAGGCTCGTAGTAGCCTTGTCGTAAAGTTTGAGAGTGCGGAAAATGAAAATGCCGGACTCGTGATCGGTGGCTCGTTATTGAGCGGCGATGACGAGTTCCGAGATATTGCCGATCGCATAGGCGGCAGTCTGCAGTTACTTGGTCAGCCTGATTTTCCAGTTGTCCTTACGACCTTGGCGGATGACACTGTTGGTGCAGGCTTCACGCTCGATGGTAGACCGCAACGTGACACGAATGGCGACGGCATCGCTTTTGATGATCTGGCCAATCAAGGCATCGGTGGACTTCCCACCCTGCCTACTGGCCCCGAAATCAATCGAGGGCTGACAATCGACAACGATGTCGATATCAACCTGCCTGGGTACTTTGAAGCAACGATCGAGGATGGGGGCGATGTTGGGGCGTCGGGTGTAACAGTCGAGGATCTTTCGACCAGCACGATACTGTTAAATCAAGATTACATTTTTGCCTACAACACTTTCGTCACGACAGCCACCGGCGTCGAAAGGCTTAGTGCCACGACCATCACACAGCCTGCAACGCTGGTCGGGGATGATGTCGTTGAGAGTCAAGGTACATTTGCCGGACCAAACGGTCTCGTTGCATGGACAGCGACTTCACTGTTTGAGAATGGCATCAGTCGATTGGTGACAATTTTGGACTTCGACAGCGGGCTGACAACGCTCGGCGATATTCAGATCGTTTCTTATCTTGATGAAGATGTTGAGGGAATCTCCGATGATATTCTCGTTACGACTGGGATTCCGGGAGCTGATGGCTTCCGGGCCTTTACACTCGACTCCTTGAGAAGGATTGGGTTCTCGCAGGGTGGTTACTACACCGAAGACGGTGTCAACTTGGTCAATGCATCCTATACCGGTTGGGCAGCGGACCAATTCCCCGAGCTCCAGTTTGCGATTGCCGCTGGGACGCAAACCTACAGCATTGCTGGGGAAATCGACCTTGATGACCTGCCAGCGAGTGCAGATCCAGTCTTTGGTCAGCAGTTTGGCCCTAATGATGTAACCACAGCTTTTGCTTGGAACACCGATGCGATTTCTTCGGACGCAACGGTCACCATGTTCCTTGAGTTGCTATCCAGTGACCCTGCGGTCAGTCCACCGTTGTTCGATTTTGAAGCCGGCCTTTGGGACGGGGTTGTGGTTCGTGAAGGTGCTGATGATCGGAATGTGGCAGCCTACGGAGAAAGGGAGCCTGTTCGGTCCGGATTCGTCGATATGAATGCGATTCCGGGACAGTCACAATACCTAGGTGAAATTGCACCAAACACGCAGTCCGGAGATGAGAATCGTCGGCTCGGTTTCATCGTTAATGGATCGGTGACCCAACGCGACGATCTAGATGTCTATTCTTTCGTCGCTGAGAGCGGAACAGAAGTTTTTCTCGACATTGATATGACTAGCAATCAGCTGGACTCCGTCATTGAACTCATCAATGCCAATGGCGTTGTATTGGCTTCTTCCAATGACTCGATCCTTGCTGAAACAGATGAATCCGCTGTTTACACTGACGCGTCCATCAAATCAGATTCGGCGCAACAGTTGTCGGTTGTGAGTCAACCGTTGCCGGTTCAGCAGGTGACAATTGATCAGGCGATTGCTGATGCGACCGATGGTGAACTGTTACTCACGCTTTCCGGCTTTGAAGACGCAATCCCTGTGCCGGTAGAAGAATTTCAACTCAACCCCGCAGCAGCTATTCAAGCAGCATTTGTGCTGGCCTACCCGGATGAATTGGGTACCACCGTCAGTACTTTACTGGAAAGGGGAGCAGCAGATGATTTTGTGGTTCGATTGACATTCGATGATCAGCAATTCACCGTCGATACATTGCCTGAAATCACCGTTGACGGGAGTGACGTTGTCGGTGCGGTAGTGACCGGCAGCGCGGCTGAGACCCTGTTGCTCTCGCAGTTACAGGATGATTACAGCACGAATGTGCGGGACGCTGGTTTCCGCGTGGTATTGCCCGGAGAAATCGGTACACGAAATCTGTACCATGTTCGCGTGCGTAGCAGCAACACAACGGATCCGCTTGATTTTGCAACGTTGAATGATCCATCCAAGGTTCGTGATGGATTGACAACGGGCAGTTACGAAATGCAGATTCGACTGCAGGAAGAAAATGATCGAGCTGGAACCCAGATTCGGCTCGCCGATGTTCGTTTTGCTACCACAGGTTTGCAGATCATTGGTCAACCACTGAGCTCTCCACTGCTGGGTGAAGATCACGAAAAAGAAGCCAGTAACGAATCATTGGCAGAGGCCCAACCGCTTGGACTGCATAATGTCGCAGGTGATCTGGTTGCCCCGAGTGGACCTTTGCAAAGTGATCAGCTTGCCAAGTCATTTTCTGGTGCCATCGACTCCGGGACCGATGTTGATTGGTACAGATTCGATGTGACCTATGAAAATATTACGCGTGATGATGCCTCGCTCTATCTGTCCACTGTGCTTGACCTTGACTACGCAAGTGGATACGCCCGTGCGAACATGGCAATGTATGTGTTCAACGGACAAGGCGAATTAGTCCTGATGGGGAACGACAGCAACATTGCTGACGATTTGCCAACCTCTGCCGAGGGTAACAGCGCAGAAGATCTGTCGCGAGGAAGTGCTGCGGTTGAGGATCCATTCATCGGTGCCGCAGAACTTGAAGAAGGGACGTATTTTGTCGCGATTTCGAATCAACAGCAGGTCCCCTTACCGCTTGACCAGTTCTTCAATGCGAACAGCCTGAATCCACTGTTGCGTTTGGAGCCGATCGATTCAGTCAAGCGAGTTGTTGAGGATCGCATTGGCACTGGCGGTGGTGGTACCGGGGATAAGACAGAAACACCGCTGCTCTTCGATGATGCGTCAATTCAGACACACTCATTTGATGACACACTGGTCTATGTGAATACTGCCACAGGCTTGCTGCTGGTGAACCCTGCTACTGGCGTTCAGTACGGAACGGTCGGTGGTCTTGGTGATCAAATTGACGATATCGCTTTCCGAGCTAACGGTGAATTGTTTGGTTACACCGCGAGTGGTGGCACCGATGATTCGACTGAATACGTCCGGATTGATACTGGTGACGGTTCTTTGACTGCCATTGGGCTGACCGGGATGGAGACACGCCATCGGGGAACCGATCCCGAGGAACCGTTCTTGACTGAAGTCAGCAATGATGGATTCCAAGTCAATGCCATCAGTATCCGAGATTTCCAGGGTGCTGAACGAGGTTTCTTGGTTGGTGATCGTGCCGCTCCACAACTGGGATTGGACTACATCACAAACATTCTCTACGAATTTGATGATGCGACTGGCGAGATCCTTGGCCAGAGCGGTGACATCTCCGTGACGGATGCTGGTGCTGGTACTGTCCCACGGGAAATTGGGCAAATCAATACGCTGCCTAGCTCCACTTTTGCGAATCAATTGGGTATCACCAACGCCACCGAGGTCGGTAGCGATGGAGTGGCTGTTCCGAGTTTGTTTGATGGAGACATCTTTACGTTATCGAACGTTACTGATTTCGTGACGTTCGAGTTTGATCAAGCCTTCACGTTGTTTGCGGATGGTTCTCAGCCAGTTCGCGACGGTGATGCTATTGTGGTCGATGGTGTGACGTTTGAGTTCGAAACGACTCAGCGATTGCAGTTGACGGAGGTTGCCCCAGCGGGTTTGCTCAACGAGGGAACGACCGTCAGTATCGAAGACACCGCTGGTGTTACAACCTTTGAATTCGTCCGCTTCGGCGAACCGGCTGAGGGTAATGTTGGGATCGCTATTGTTGACCTGATCGGTACGCCACTGTCGGCGGCGGAGATCACGTTGGATCTCGTGAATCAGATCAATTTGAATGTCACAGACGTGGCAGTCATTGCGTTGGACAGCGAAGTGCACTTTTCCGAGCCAGCAGTCTCTTTGACCGCCCTTGGACCAGGTGTCAGTGTTCTGGGGTCCGCCGGTTTGAATGATGCAGGAGCGACTCCCGTCTACGTGTCGGCTACGATTGGTCAAGAGGAATTGATCGCTACTTTGGCCGACGCCATTCGAAATCAAGGTCTCGCCGTTTCAGAAAATGGTGCACAGTTAAGCTTGCCGAATTCAGTTTCTCTGGCTGTTCAGCCGGATCCCGTGTTGACGCCCTCAGCGTTTACTATCACCGGAACACCGGGCGTGGGAGCAGGGAATGTTTCAATCTCTCTGTTGCCAACTGACACAGTTGATGTGATTGCCAGTCGAATTGCGATCGCAGTTGAGCGAGCCAATGACGCGGGTGATTTGCCTAACGTGACAGCGGTTCCCAACGGCAGATCCTTGACGATTCTCGGTGGGTTCGTGGGTAATGTTTCGGGTAATCTGACGGCCGGTGGACTGCCAAACGGCGGAACGATCACAGGGGTTGAACTTGTGAACGATCGTCTTTTTGCCGTCTCAGATACGGGTGGATTGTACAATGTTAGCGCGGCTGAACTCAGTGTCAGCAATGGTAATGAATTGGTGGGGTCCTATGTTTCAACGGCAACGGACTTGATAGGGATTAATTTTGCCGGCTTGCGAGCAGGCCCGATGTCAGTCGAAGATGGTAAATTCAGTGAGTTGTTGTTCGGGATTGCTGGCAACGGTGACATTCATGCTTTCAACACGCGAGGTGAATTGCAGCCAATCTTCTCGGGCGGTCGATCCACGGTTTCCACAGGGGTAGCAGGTGCTCTGGGGCTGGATTTCGCCACAGTGGACTTCAACCTTTGGCACACAACTGAAACACGTGGTGGTGACCAAGGTCATGGAATTGAGGCCTTGCCGAATGGGACACGCGAGGCAGTGGCAGGCGGGACAAGTCTGGCATTCAATTACGAGAATTCGTCGTTTGGCGGGAATTTCCCGTCAGTTTCAGAGCAACCGGTAACGGAAGTACGAACAGACGGAACCGCCGTTGCAAGTTCGTTCAACATTCCAGGTGGTGCTCGAGGTGCAGTGGAGACAAATCGGTTCAGTCTGGAACAGTACTCCTCAGCTGACAAGCCGACACTGTACTACAACTACTTCGCTGCCAATGATGGAAATGATGATCGCCTTCGGGTTTATGTCATTACGGAAGATGGTGCCCAGCACCTTGTTACTTCCAACACGCTTGTGCGTGGTATTGATGTGGAAGACGACGAGTTTGATGATCCAACTGCAGAAGGTCAGTATGACGACGATATTGACGTGACTGTTCAGCAGTCCTTTGATAACACTGCGGCTTGGCGACAGGCCCGGATAGATCTCGGCAGCTTTGCTGGAATGGAAAATCTGCAACTTCGAGTTGAGTACTCTACTGGCGGTACCGCTCTGAGTTCCTCGGATGCACTTCGGACCGTGAGTGGCAAGATTCTCGCGAATACGGTTGATCGGGAATTTGTTGTAGAGGGAAGCCAAATCACCGCAGGTGCCGAGGCTTTCGTGATGCGGATGGCGACATCGGTTGCTTTCCCATCAGGGAGTCAGCTTGCTGAACTTTACGTCGATTCTGCCCAAGTAGCACTGCTGACCATTGATGGACAGGACTACTTGCTCAACGATGGGACCAGAACTGCATCCGTGGACCAGATTGATGTCGATTTGCTTGTTGGTACTGAGCCAGGGACCGCGTTGAGTCAGTTGAGTGCTGCCGAATTAGCAACGGTTGTTACTTCAGCGATCAATGCGAATCTACCATCCAACCAAGTGACTTCTGGTGTTGCTCTGTCGGATGCGGAAGATGTGCCGCCAGCCGTGGGGCGCAACGACTTCCTGTACGAGGCAACCTCGTTGCCGTACTCAGGTGGAAATTTGACCATCGAGGGAACAGGACGTTTGGGGACGCTTAACGGTATCGATTCACCTACGAACGTCGATGACGTTGATCTGATGCGACTGAGTGTCACCGCAGGAGCACTCGTGGAAGTCGATCTTGATCTACTTGCGGATGACATCGCTCAAACTCCAATTGATTCCGTTATCCGGTTTTTCGATGCTGCGGGCAACGAATTGACTGCGGTTCCGAATCCCGGCGAGGACAAAGTTCAGACCACAGCTGTCACCGATGGGTTGATCTACATCGGGTTTAGTGGAGTTGGAAACGAGGCTTACGATCCACGAATTGAGGATTCAGCTCAAACCGGCCAAATGGGGACGTACGAGGCAACGATTAGTATCACGCTGCCAAGTGCTTACCGATCAGATGCGAACATCATCGAGTTTGCCGGTGGGCAGCAGGAAATCACCGCGTCACAACCTAGCCTGTTCAGTGTTGTAGAAGATCCAGCCTCTGATGCGATCGAGGTACCTGTCAGCAGATTCATGACGGCTGCCGAAGTTGCTGAGCAAGTTCAAAGAGCTATCGCGAATCGTTTTGTTGATGGTGAGGTTGATTTGCTGCCAACCACCGGGGCAAGCGTTCGGCTTCCAGCCATCAGTATTGTGGATGCTGGCCCATTCCAATCTGAAGGTGACCGGCATGGTGAACAGTTTGCGAGCGGGACAATTGCCGGAACCCGCGATAACGCACACGAGGGAATCTATATCGATGACTTTGTGATTGGACTTGCTGAGCGTGGTGAGGTGGTTAGCCGATCCAACGTGGTCGATACACCGTTCACGCCTGATCTGCGGCCAGCCTTCTCGACGCCAGCTGATCCTACCTCGAATTTGGTGACAGGTTCCTACACTGTCGAGATTCGTGACGGTAGCGAATATGTGAATTCGCTCGAAAGTGAGCAGTTCCGAGTATTCGACACAAACGACCGATTGTCTGATTCTGTTGCAATCGCCGCGTTGGGAGCTGCTGAGATAAGTGATGGTGATTCCTTCACCCTGTCAGATGGTCGCTCTGAAGTCGTCTTCGAATTTGAGCAGACTGAGCTTGGTAATGGCGTGGAATCAGGCAGAGTGGCAGTGCCATTCACGCTTAAAAAAGTAGATCTGTTGTCCGGATACGAGCGATCGGAAACGGCTGCTGAAGTGGCTGGAAACATCATCGCTGCAATCAACAGAAGCGATGTGCAGTCCGTTTTCAGTGTGTCTGCAATGCTTTCGGGAGGAATTGATAGTTCCGAGGGAAATCGCATTGATCTGGTTGGTGAGGTGATTGTTGGCAATGTGGACGGTGCGCTGGCCTCAGTCGAACAGACACATTTCCGCGGTGACGAGAATCGTGTCCGCAATAGTCAGGGTGTTGTGCTCGTAGAGAACAGCCGCTTCCTATTCAACGAAGATCACGGAATTGTCATTGATCATGGATTCACCGCTGTCGTAGATGGACAGGCCACTCCGGTCGTGACGCGGTACCCACGGAACCTCGTCGAGTTGAATACTGAGAATCTTGCCAGCGGCGTTGTCGTTCAAAGTAACATCCTCGCATTCAACGATCTTGGTGGCTTGAAAATAGTGGGTGTTCCACAGGATGCCGGAGAGACCTTGCGTGATCCTGTCTGGTACGATCGCATTGTCAACAACACCATCATTGGTGGAGATATTTCGCCTGGTCGAACCGCTCCTCCTGAATCGTTCAATGGGATTTTGTTCCCGTCCGGTGTTGTTTCATTCGCGGACTCCGTGGTTGATTACAACCCAGACGCTGGTGGGGTGCCGCCAATCGCAATTCATCAGGATCCTTCCAATGCACTGGGAAAACCCGATGCCCCAGGCATTGGACCTGAGCCCGATGTTGGGAACGTAACCGTGTCCCTTGGGTTCGGTGGCTCATTGACGGTGCAGTTTGTTGACAACCTGTTGGCAGGTAACGGGAATGCTCAACCTGATTTGGTTGTCTTTGAGTCAGGTGAAATTGAGTCGGTCTTGGTTGAAATTAGCCGTGACGGAACGACATTCTTTGATGTTGGAATCGTGGGTGGACTCTCGAACAGTTTGGATATCGATGCTTATGGCTTCGGGGTTCAGGATCGCTTCGCTTTTGTGAGGGTGACCGATCTTCGACAAGGCGATCCAAATAGCACTTCAGCAGGAGCTGATATTGATGCGATTGGAGCGATTAGTTCCGCGTCGGTTGAAGCCTATACGCCAAGTGGCATTGGTGTGGAGTTGACCGGTAACGCGGCCCCTATCCTGCTCAATAATATCATTTCGAACTCGGACGTTGGCATCGAATTGGATCCAACTTACGGTATGCCATTGTTAGGTGGTAATTCGTACTACCGGAACACTCAGGATGTGACAACGGATGGCAGCGTAGGCCAATTTGCTCAGCAGTTGGAAGACGCAGAGGTAATCTTTGTCGGTGCACCAACACTCGTATTCGCACCCGCTGCGAATGCGTCGATTATTGATAGTTCCATCGACTCTCTTGAGGATCGGGCAAGTCTAACCGCTGTCAAAAATCCACTGGGTCTGCCACCTTCGCCAGTCATTGCTCCTGAATTGGATGTGAACGGCCAATTGCGAGTTGATGATCCTACCGTCCAGACACCAAATGGCCTCGGTGAGTTTGTCTTCAAAGACAGGGGAGCCTTTGACCGCGGTGATGTGGTCGGGCCTCGGGTTGTGCTACTGACACCGAGTGCGCCAAGTCTGGGTGTGAATGCCGGAGTTGCAGAGGTGCGTGGTGAAATTCCACTGTTCTTCGAAATTCAATTGATCGATGGTATTCCGCCTGCAGACGTCGCTCCTGGAACTGGAATCGATGATTACAGTATTTCAAGTCAGTCCGTGCTGTTGCTCAAAGACGGCGTGGCACAAGTCGAAGGTAAGGATTATCGCTTTGGCTATCATGCAAGCACGAATGTGATCCGTTTGACACCGATTGCAGGTGCTTGGGAACCAGCTTCCACGTATGTCATTCGTATGATTGACGCGACGGATGCCATCGTGAGTGCGAGTGAGGGTGTTACTTACAGTGATGGGGAACGATTAAATATCATCGATTTGGAAGGCAATACATCGACCTTTGAGTACGAAACAGGCTTGACCCTGAGTATCAATCCATTGTTGATTGGCTTGGGCTTGTCGGACGGTCTCACCATTGAAGTGTTTGATGGTGCCTCAACTGTCACGTTCGAACTTGACAATGATGACAATGTCGATGTGTTAAACACTGTCATTACAGTTCCTAGCACAGTGGATATTCTGGCCACGTCGATTGCTGATGCAATCAATGCCTCGAGCTTGGATATGACCGCAGCAGCCGTTGGAAACCGTGTCCAGATGCTCGGCACTGATCCTCTTTCAAGTGTGACGCCGAGCAGTGCCCTGTTCTCAGTTCAGGGAGAGGTCGGGGTATCATCCGGTTTCGGTTTGCGAATTCCGAATGATGGCACTGGCATCTCCGACACAATCGAAGAGGGGCAGACATTCAGTGTGCGTCAGGGTTCGCTTAATAATATCACCTTCGAACTAGATAGTGATAATAATGTTGAAACCAACGATGCCGGTGTGCCCAATGTCGCAATTCCGTTCTCCGAAGTTTCGACATTGGATGACCTCGCAGATGCCATCGCCCTTGCGATTGGTGGGGCACCGCTGGGACTTGATCCATTCAATGTGGGCTCGGGCCGAATCTCCCTCGGGGGTGATGCCAACTACTCTCTGGATCTGAGTCAGACGACGTTGACACAGATCGGTGTCCCGGGCGAAGCAGCCAGCACGCCAATCATCATTGAAATTGATTCGACTGATGATGAAAATGCAATTGTTATCGCAGCAGCGATCGAAGCAGCGGCGATTCCGGGAGTGGTGCCTTCGGTAGTCGATCGGAAAATCTTCCTCGAAGGTACGGCAGGAGTAAGCGGTGTTGGTGCCGTTGAGGTCATTCCTGTGCGTGACGAGGTAGGTAATCTGCTTCAGAGCAATCAAGTCAATGGTCGCACTGAACTGATTATCTATGTGGGTGGTGGTTATGACTACGGAGATGCACCCGCTCCGTATCGAACCACAATGGTTGACGGTGGACCACGGCATGGTGTCGAACAGAGTTTTGCTCTTTCGCCGGTCGGAAGCGTGATGGCAGTGACGGCTGATAGCGAGCCACGTCTGGATGACCTTGATGAAGATAACGGGGTGGCTATTTCCGGTTCGCTGGTGTCTGGATTCACTGGAAGCCTCCAAGTTTCGATTACCAACGACGATAGTCGAGATTTCTATCTTGATGCGTGGTTCGACTGGGATCAAAACGGCACGTTTGATGCCGATGAGGTGAGCCGATACGGCTCCGTCTTAGCACCTGGTATCATCCCGGTTACTTCCGGTAATACAACAATCGCGGTGAACATTCCGAGCGATAGTGCGATCGGTGAAGTCTACTCACGCTTCCGCCTGAGTGAAGTTGCTGGTCTGGGCCCGGATGGAGATGCTGCATCTGGTGAAGTGGAAGATTGGGCTTTGACAATCGAATCAAACCCATTCCAAAATCAGACAGATAGCACCGATGTTAATGGGTCGGGAGCAACCACACCGATTGACGGTTTGCAGATTATTAATGCACTGTCGCGGCATGGTGGTACTATCTTCCTTGATGTGCTGCCGCTGCCACCAAATCTTCCTCTCTATCCTGATGTGAATGGTGATGGAAAGGTAAGTTCATTGGACGCGTTGTTTGTGATCAACCAATTGGCTGCACTCTACAACTCAGGCAACGGTGAGGGAGAAGCAAGCTCATATCTTCCAGTTGCTGGGGGTGTCATGGCGTCCGGGGCAACGGCGGTTGGTGACGAAATGCTCCGCCGGCAGGCAGTTGTTGAGCCGACTGCGGAAGCGGAGCCAGGGAAGACGTCAGTCAGTGTATTCGATAGTCCTGCGGTTGTGGATCTTGAGGACCTCGTTGAATCGCTTGCTGTGGATACCGCGAGCGTCAGGGATGCAGATGGTACAAGTTCGATTGATGCGTTGTTTGCATCACTTTGATTAGATGGGCTTTTGGACTCACCGAAGGTTGATAGTGATTGCGATCTATCGACTCGCGGCTCTTCGGTTGTGCCAATTCAAACGGCAACTGGTTTTAAATGACTCGAAGTCGCTGTGACAGCAACGCCGGGGAGGCCTTCACGCTGCGTTCTCCTGACCGTTTCACCGAGATTTTGGAAATCGGGGGGGATTTTTTGAGACAAGAAACGTTTTTGTGAATCTAAACCTCGTTCGCCCGAGTGAATACTGCTCGTATTCCAAGGGATTCCCCGTCTCGGTAGCTCCGTACTCCATGAAAAGACGTCGCTCAAAATCGGAATGCAGAAATCGAAAGTCGCGTCGACGATTACGATTGGAATCGCTGGAGCACCGTCGATTGTTGGCTGCAACGCCAATTGGGGTGACACCGCTCGATACGGGAGAATTCTTGCTGGGAAGTGTTGCAGTCACACCCGTCTTTTTCGAGAGCAATGGGGTAAGCGATCCGGAGTCACAAAATTGGACACCAGGTGAGATTGACGCGTTGCTCGAGAGAATTAGTGAAGGTGTGAATTGGTGGAGCGATACTCTCGATGAGCTCGACACGGTGCATACGGTTGACTTTGTTTTCGATAATGCATTTGCACTCAATCCGGTCGAGACTCGCTTTGAGCCTATTGATCGTATCAGCAATGACTTCAATCTCTATGTGGGAGATTTTTTGACAGCTGAGGGATTTGGGAATGTGAGCAGCATTGAGGAGGGGGTGAAGCAATTCAATGCCCATCAGCGAGAACAGATGGGAACGGATTGGGCTTTTACTATCTTCATGGTTGATGCATCGGATGATTTTGATGGTGGTTTCCAGCCCGGAGGTTTTTTTCAAACTGCGTTTGCTTACGCTGGCGGCCTCTTCATGGTTGTACCCTCCAGTCGGCCTGCTTCCACGATCGCACATGAAATGGGGCACATTTTCTGGGCAAAAGATGAGTACTTTGGTGGAGCATCGTGGACAGACCGTCGAGGCTACTACAACTCTCAAAACCTGAACGCGGCTGATAATCCAACACCAGGATTTATTCAGGAAGACAGTATCATGAGCAGTGGGATTGTGCTGGCGAATGCTTATGCAGCAAACCAAAGCCCAGACGTTACCTTGGCGATGGTCGGCTGGCAGGACACCGATGGAAACGGAGTTTTTGATCTCGCCGATGTGCCACTGGAACTGAGGGGCGAAGGTTACTTCGATTCATCTTCTTCGACTTACTACTTCACTGGTTCTGCTTCTGCGATTCCTCTGATTAATAAAAATTCTTCTGGACCGCAAAGCGATATCACACTTAATCAGATCAGCCAGCTTCAGTACCGGTTGGACGGTGGAGCTTGGGTCACTGCGTCACAGCCCAATCAACAGAAGGCTGAGTTTGATCTCGCCGTCTCGTTGGGGCAGTCGTTTTCGTCAATTCAGTGGCGAGTGATTGATGACATGACTCTTGTGACAAGTGCTGTGATTGATGGAAACGCCTTTTTGCCGGCCTATTCAAAGGCTGTCTCTTATACACATCTCCGAGCCCACGAGACCGAGGCTGATCTC
>OJCR01000373.1_pt1 | contig 21804 bp, 17 predicted proteins | sample 1591611 | NCBI WGS metagenome assembly OJCR01 (sample SAMN05416815, study PRJEB24817) | seawater metagenome | isolation source: Sea water | place: Canada:Atlantic | collected 2013-07
ACCGTAGAGCGTAGCGCGGAGGGTGTCCTGCTCGTCGTTTTGCACGGTCGTGGTGTTATCATTCCAGCGCACGACGGGACGACCGTAGTTCTCGTTTAGGAAACTATCGCCGATACCATCTTGGTTGGTGTCGCCGGGAGCCTGCCATCTGGAGATATCGATACTGATCTGCTTGCTGTCACCAGAGGAGAACGCGTTGAAGCGCGATTGGTCGCGAGTTTGCTGATTCAGAGCGAGCTCAAGGCCCATCTTGCCATCGAAGAATCCTTGTTCGAAGTAGAACTGGGAAACATCGAAGTCAGTAAAGACTCGGTTGGTGTTACCTTGGAACAGGTTATTGTGATAATCGAAGATCGAACGATCTTGAATGGAAGGCACATCATAGCCTGGACCGCCGGTAGCAGCTGTCGACCAACGTAAATCATTGGTTCCAGGTTTGCTGTTACGCCAGCGCCCCATGATTCCTTGGATTCCAGAGAGTCCAGGATCGTTCCAACCAGGTTCAGTTCCAGCGGCAGCGCTGTTGAAGTTAATGGATGGGAACAGGAAGACCGGAACGCCCGAAGTTGTCCGAATAGCCCGGTGACCGGTGAAGCGATCGACAGGAAAGTTGGGCTGGAATTGTCCGCGAGCCGCGGCAAATTCATCGGCCGTCATTCCGGCGGGAACCGAGAGGAGGCCAGCGCTTACTGCGCCGAGCACCCATTCAGGTTTTAGACCGTTTACTCCGATGTTGTTGATGTCCTGACCGGGAACGGCGAGGATCGCGTTCAAGGCTTCTTGGCCACCGATGCCGTTATACCAGCTGGAGTAGCCATCATTGGGTGGGACGGTGTCGGGCGGGTTACGCTCGATTTCACCGGATTCAAACGAACCCTTGATGGAGGTCTTACCGAGCCAGCTGTCCTTGTTGTCCTTGCGGACGGTCAGGTCAAAGTGGACGTAGTAACGCTCGTCGTTCTCGAAGGCAGGCTTTTGTTTGAAGATTACCTCTTCATTCATGTAGTTCACCCGAACTGCCAGACGATCTTCAATGATAGTCTCATTGAAGTCGAAGGTGGCACGGTGGCCGCCCCGATGGCTGATGCGGAATCCGACCTCACCAAAACGTTGCCCGATACGAGCGATGTTCGTGGTGTTGTTGATGATACCTCCAGGGGAACCGAGACCGAACAGAATGGAATTCGGACCACGATTCACCTCAACCCGAGATGTGTTGTAGGCATCAAATGGGATGTTGGTTTGGAAGTAATCCCGAGTGATGGACGCACTGCTTAAACCGCGAACACGTTGGGCACTTTGAGGATTATTCCGAGCACCATTGGTATTGTTACCATTGGCGTCCGAGAAGTTACCGAGCACACCGCCAACTTCCACATTACCGATCAAGGAAAGCAGCGACTCACCGTCGGTTGCACCTGTATCAGTTAAGAAGTCTTTAGTAGTGATGGAGATCGATGAACCAAGATCGCGAATATCCGAACGAATCCGGGAACCCGCGAGGGTTGAGGTAGCGGCGTAACCGCCATCTTGGACATCTTCAACGGTGAATGGACTGAGTTCGAAGACTTCTTCGTCGTCCACATTGCCGGTTCCTCCGGGAGCCTGCGCAAAGCCTAGTGCTGTTGTAATTAACAGCCCGGCGAGGGTATGTTTTATCCTATAGGTCATAGTAGGTTGGGTTTGGTGCTGATGGATTGTGACTTAATTCACAAAAGAGATCCGCTTCGAGGTGAAGCAGACGAAAATGCGGACATACTGTGTGTTGCAGACAAAGCATCTGGGCGGCCTGTCCAGCCGATAGATTTCAAAAGGGAGTTGTGAGGTCAGGGGAGGAACCACAAAAGACGCGGATCCTAAGGTTTTAGCTTATAAGAGAAAACAATATGACGGTCCGTTTTGGTTGACCTCGAGAAGTAATTTTTAGTAAGTGACTGAACAGTTCAGCTATTTTCGGAGCACGATTGAGCAGTTCTCACCACTGTAGCGGGTGTTTTCTTCGCACAGGGAACGACCTTCCGATCAACCTTCAACGGATTTGAGGGAAATCTTGCCGTCTTTACTTGTTGGTAACGTTTTCAGCAAAAACCTTCGAAAGCTCCTTCGGGTGTCGAAAACGCGCCTGCACGAGGTCGAATGGCAGATCATTCCGATTGTGCGGTCGAGTTAACCAAGGATCTAGGTCAATAGACGGTATAAGCGCCTGCATTTGAGTCGAGATTTCGTCAAAATCCGCTTTTCTGGCCGCGAGCCGCGTGGTGAGGTGGCGAATCTGGCCTTCAATTGAGTGAGAAATGCTCAAATCCGAGCCGGGGCGCACGTTGTCGAGTTGATCTCGATTCAGATCAAGCATCTGGGCATCGAGGTAGTTTTCGAGCATTAGGCGATGCGTTTGGACGAATTCGCCGTAAACGATCACCTCTCGGACGGAAGATCCGTTGAGTAGTGCGTTTAGTTTCTTCCGCCGTTCGGCTGCGTTCTGACCGGGAGTCACGATGCTCGTTTCCAACTTCAGCGTCTGGATCGCGTCGAGAAAACGGCGTTCGATCTTCGATCCGAGGGAGGGACGAATATTTGACCACCAGCGGTTATACTCCCGGTCGGAAGTCGCCTTGATGATCTCATCCAACGGAGAGGTTGGGCCGCCGCACGCCGTAAATAGCAGGGTGAACAGGGATATCAGGCCAATATTCCGGGGGTGCATAGGGCGCGGATTTCGTGAGAGACTAGCAAGGAGGCACTAAAAAACCGCCATGATAAGATGACGGCTGAAAGTGATTGGGGGAACTGGAGGGCACCCGCTTATTTCTTATCTTTAGGTGCGGCTTCTTTCTTCCGCTTCAAATAGGCCTCACGGCGTTTACGTTTTTGGATCTTATTGGATTGTTGTCCCATGGGAGAAGGTTTGGCAAAGGCTGCGGGAAAACGAAAGCGGAAAATTGGCCTGCTCGGATTTGTGGGTAAGATCGAGCAGTTTGTAGCCAAGGTAGGCACCGGCTCTGTCCAGTCCGTTGAGGCGGGTGGATGTATCTCACCTACTGCGGACGACACAGAGGTCATCCCTCCCCGAGTTTGGTCGCACCGAACGTATCATGTGCTGTTCTGGCTTATTTTGTCCGGTGGGAGGGACCGGCTCTGTCCGGTCCGTTGAGGCTCAGTAGGTCATTTCAGAATCGCCTTCGATCGTGATACCGTGGCGATCCAAGGTGATTCCCATCTGGCGATCGTATTCCGCCAGTGCCCGTTGGAGGTCGGTTTGGGCGCGATCGGCCGAGATCTTGGTATTGGCGAGCACCTCTTGCTGGGTGAGCACGAAGAACGTGTTTCCGGTGCCGGCGCGGAGTTTCTTCAATTCAGCATCCAGGTTCTGCACCGCGAGCTGATAGGATTCATCAGTTGCCGCGACGCGTTTTTTGGCGGTATCGATTTGGGAGGCTGCATTGCCTATATCGATTACGATATCCTGTTCGATACCGGCCAAGCCGAGTTCGGCCTGCTGTTGGGCGAGTCGAGCGGAACGGTAACGTCCCCGTTCCGTGGCGAAAGCGATTGGCATCACTCGTCGTTATCGAGGATCGGCTTGATTCGAGTGACTTTACCCTCGGCGTGTTGCCAATGGAACAACCGGGGTGACGTGGGCCGGTCCAGTTTCTTGGCCAAGCGGGCGTCGATCTTTTTGGGCATTTCCAAACGCTGAACTTGGGTCGCATCGCAGCCTAGGAAACGGGTATAGGGTTTCGAAACCTTGGGCCGACCGATAATGCGTCCGCTTAACTCGGAATCAGAAGTGAGGGCGCTGTCGGTCGAGCGATCTAGCTTCACCAGCACGAGCGCGCTGTAAGGGAGGCTTCGTAGATCGATTCCAGCGCGCTGCCCAAATTTGACCCAATTCGATTCCGCAAAAACCCCCGCGGGAGGTGAGGCGAAGTGGTGACACCAATTGTGAGCATTGTCGGGCGTCTGCAGTCCACAGGCACCTTGATGCGGACACGGAAAAACAACTCGGAATGAATCGCGGAGCTTTTCCCGCCACTGCACCAATTTACCCGCGACATCCGAGGTGCCAGGTTCGATCCAGATGACAGTCGATGCCGACTGGATGGTGTTCATGAGGTTCTCCGCCGAGTCCTTATCCAATTCATTGAGAACATGACTGATAGTCAGCGTCGCAATCGATTCGGATCGATCCCAACTACGGATTTCAAGATCGGGAAGACTTTCCTGTAGTCGTTGAGTCGCGTAGACCTCAGCCAAGGTTGAATGGTCGAAAACGCGGACGCTTTTGGTGCAATTCGGCCACGTGTCGATTACGCGACGATGCGCTACCCCCGATCCACAACCCCAATCCAGCAGAGGCCCATCCGTCGGTGTCCAACCACGCCGACTCAGTTCTCGTAAAACGTGATCCCACTTCCAACCGATCCGCTCCGCATAAGTAAAATCATAGTGAGCCAGGTCATCGAGTGATTTCCAGTAAGGCCCATTGGCGGCAGACCCGGACAAAAAACCTTCACGCAGACGATCCAATATCGCCCAATCCAAGTTCTCCCAATTCATCGATTTGAATTCTCCCACGGGCTACGCCAACTCGATCTCTAATTGCCGGGCGAGCGTGTGGGTCTTGATGCCGTAGAACTTGGCGAAATCTTGGACTTTCTTTACGCCAGCAGCGGAAGTTTTGGCCTTCGATCCGGCCGGTCGGGTTGCGGCGATAATGAGGTTTTTGGCCGTGTGTTCGGTCGAGACGAATTCAAATACCTTGGTGGTGAAGCCCACCGCTTCGAGCAGCAATGCCCTCAGCGCATCAGTGACGAACTCGGCTTGCCGCTCCTGAAAGATTCCGTGCCGCAATGCCGGAGCCAGCACGGGGGGAGGAGTCAGTTGAGGGCGTAGCTCTTTTTGGCAACACGGGGCCACCACCAAGAGGGACGCTCCGGCTTCGATACCAGCCAATAACGCATCATCCGTCGCAGTGTCACAGGCGTGCAGTGCGATCAAGACGTCGAGCGAACCTAATGCCCCGGCGGTGCTCTTGATGTCGCCGACTTTGAAATCGAGTTGGGGGAGCTGGTGTTTTTGGGCAATGGTATTGCACGTATCCACTAAATCGAGACGACGTTCGATGCCAGTCACTTGGGCGGAATTCCCCAGCAATGCAGCGGTTGCAAACGTGAGGTATCCTTTGCCGCTGCCCATGTCAGCCAGCCGCAGCGGACTTGCCGAATCTTCGGTAGAGTTTGATCTATCGGCGAGACCCGCTTCGGTGAGTAAGCTTTGCAGGATTTCAGCGAAATTTTGAATCTGACGAAACTTGGGAGCGAAGCCGGCGCGAGGTTGCCCCTGCTCATTGGTCACTCCTAGGTCTTGCAGCCAACCGGCGGTTGGATCGATGAGCCGGTGTTTGGCTCGATTGTGCTCAACCGGTTGCGGAGCAGAGGCACGCTTGACCGCTTTGATCCTCACTTTGATTGAACCGTCATCATGGGTTTCGAGTTGGGCCGTATGTTCGGTGGTGAACAGATGGGCATCTCGAAATTTTGGACCGATACTGCGTTCGAGTTCCGCGAGCGCAGCGGTGGGCGAGAGGTTCTTGGTGATGTCGCGAGTAGCGTGCCGCCAAACGAAACAAAAATGTTGCCCGGTTTTTAGGGTGACTGGCCGAATCATCAATTTCTTGAGGGTGGCATCCGTTCCGCGATATTTGCCTAGCGTGAGTTTTTCGAACGCGTCGTCGGCGATCGCTTGAGTGAGCGTCGTAAAGAAGCGTTGGCGTGCAGTTGGCTGTGGCATGGTTAAGCGTGACGGGACGTCATTAAATCAGGAACTATCGTAAAACAGGACTAGCCCTCTTCACCGAAGAGTTGCAGGTCATGGATGTTCCACTTCGCCCAACCCTTACGGTCGACGATGGTGAAGCGGAGGAAACGGGTTTTAACCGGATGATTGAAGTGGATCTGCAGGTGAGGTTCGCCCGCGCCTTCCGAGACGGGGTCGCTCCAATTTTGACCATCAGCGGAGATTTGGACGGCATAGAAAGGCGGGAAGTCTTTGACGTTATCACCGGCACTCATGACCAAGCTTCGAATGGTGCTGGCGGCGGGGAGCTCAAGGGTGAGCCATTGACCGGGAAAGGGGAAGCTGGAGGAGGTGGCGTAGAGCGTTTCGATATCATCATCGATCGCGAGCGGGAGAAGTTCAGCATTGTAGTTTCCGTCAATGACCCATTCGGCCCGTCGTTTGAATGGGGTGGAGGGAACGGCGAGACTGGATTCGATTTGGGTGAGCTCCGGCAGGGTCCAAAACGCGGTGCGGTCAGATCGATCGGATCGGGCGGCAGCAATTTCGTCGGCAGTGACGACAGCGCTGCGGTTGCCGAAACTGTTGCGGACATACGTCAGCACGTTGGCGAGTTCGGCATCGGAGTAGGAAGCCATCGGCACCATCGGCGCGGCATAGTCCACGCCGTTGATATCACCCTGGAGACCGTGAAGGAGGATATTGATGGCAGCCTGTTTGTTGCCTAATACGCGAGGAGAGTGGGCGAGCGCGGGCGCAATGGTGCGGGTCTCGTCGAACGGCGCGCCCTGGCCGTCGCTACCGTGACAAGCGAAGCAAAGGGAATTGTAGAATTTTTGGCCGCGCCGGAACGATTTGAGTCCGTCGGCCCCGAGTAGAGGCATGAGGTAAGGGTCTTCCTGATCGCTGGCCCAGGCCTGTTCATTGGCGGTGTAGATGCTGGAGAATTCGGTGTGTTCGGCGACAGCGGCGGAGAGGGCTTGGGCTTCAGGCGCATGGCCTTGTTTGAGCGAAACCATCGCCTGTAAAATGACGCGTGGGTTCTCGTGTTGGAGCAGGTTTGCGGCGACGGATTCCAGGTCGGTCGATGTCGTCAGATACGGTTCGGCGAGGCGCAGTCCGGCTTTGACCACTTCGAGATCGAGGTCGGCGAGGGCGGTTTTGATGAGATTTTCATTCATCGTCCCGAGTCCCTCGAGGGTCCAAAGGGCGTGAAGGCGTGATTCGGTGGTTGGTCCGGTGGCGACTAAACTGAGCAATGCTGGGACGACCGAGTGATCCTGTTCGAGGACGAGAAGTTTTTGCGCTGTATCGCGCCACCAACCATTGGGGTGCGTCAGGTGTGCGACCCATTGAGCGGGTGTTTCGTCCAGCATACGCGGCTGCGGGCCGGGTTCAAAATCTTCATGAGTCAGCCGGTAAATGCGGCCGAGTCCGGTTTCTTTTTCCAAATCGTGTGCGAGAATTTGTTCGCGCAGGTAACTGCCTTCGCGGGTCCAGTTGCCCTCCTGAATGATGCCCCGATACATATCGACGATGTAGAGGGTGCCGTCGGGAGCGGTGACGTGATTAATGGGACGAAAGAGCGGATCAGCGGTGCGAATGAATTCGTTTTGGTCATACGCATTGGTGAGCTGAGTGACTCCGTCTTTTTCGGTGACTTTCGTGCGACGAATGAGACGACCAACGGGTTCGGCGAAAATCAGGTCGCCGCGAATGTCTTCCGGTAGTCGGTCACCGCGGAAAATATCGGGACCGCAGGTCGCGGTGAAGTGCTTGAGGGTATTATCCTCTCGGAGCTGGCCAATCCCACCTTGGGTGTCGGGAATGTTGTCGATGGGCCAAACGACTTTGTAGCCATCGGCCTGTTCACCCTCGAATTCGTAGTGACCGTAAAGCGTGTGCGTTTGGAAATTAACCGGGCCGACTTCGAGTCCGGCGTTTACGTTCCAGACGCGGCCAGAGTTGTCCTGCGTGATACCCCATTGCCCTCTATTGGCGGGGATCTCTTCGCGGATGACGCCGGTTGGGGTGTAGCGCAGCCGGAAGTCGTTGTAGGTCGCGTAGAGCCAATTATCCATCGCCCAAATCAGTCCGCTGGGTTGGTGCTCCAAATTGCCGCCGCGCGGTCCACCTTCATACCAAAGCGTGCGTTCGTCGGAGACGCCGTCGCCGTCGATGTCACGGTATTCGTAGAGGTCGAGCGTATTGGTTTCGCCGATTACGACCGTATCCTTCAGAGGCAGGACAATACGGGGCAGCAGGAGATTGTCGGCGAAAACGGTGTGTTTATCGAACTGGCCATCTCCGTTGGTGTCCTCGTGGCGGGAAACGCGGCTGGTTTTCTCAAACTTACTCGAGCCCTCGATATCCAGCATATAAGTCCGCATCTCGGCGACATACATGCGGCCATTGCCATCGAAGACTGCGACCACGGGTTCCGCGATGAAGGGCTCCGCTACGATGGTCTCGAGAGCGTAACCGGGTTGAAGCTCCATGGCGGCAATCGCCTCGGACGGTGTTTTCGCGATGGAAATGTAGGACGAACCCGTGGGCGCTTCGGGAGGTTTCTCGACCGACGGTTGCTTGCTAACCGGAGCGCACGCGGCGAAGAATAGGCTGAATAGTGATACGGCGGAAGTGGCGGCAGGGTATCTCATGATCGGGTCAACCCTATAACCAACCTTGGATGCCTACCGGCGTCGATAGCGGAATAGAACTGATAGTGAACGGTGAACCGGTTCCGGCTTGGCGCCAGGGAGGTTTCGTCTCACCCATGATGATGCGTTTATTACCCCGATTCGCCATCCCTAGCACGATGGCCGCGATTGTTATTTTTCCGGTTCGAGGTTTGGTGGCAGCCGATGTGAATTGGGCGAGCTACCTCGGTGACAAGTCGGCCAGTCACTACTCGACCCTCAATCAAATCACGGTCGAGAACGCGGGTGATCTCGAAGTGGCTTGGATTTGGCAGGCGGGAGACACGCGCGGAGACCGGACTCAGATCCAGTGCAACCCGCTCGTGATCGACGGCGTCATGTATGCCACGACGCCAAGCCTCAATCTGGCGGCCGTAGATGCGGTGACAGGGGAGGAGATCTGGCGTTACGAAACCAAGGAGCCCACGGGGGTGAATCGGGGCATCGCTTGGTGGCAGGAGGGTGATGATCGTCGTATTCTGATCGGCGCCGGCAAGTGGTTGCAGGCTGTTGATGCCGATACCGGCGAGTTGATCACGAGTTTCGGCGAGGCGGGATATGTGGATTTGGCGCGGGATATGGGAGTCGATGCCACCGGCTTCGCCGTGCAAGCCAACACGCCCGGGGTGGTTTACCGCGATCTCATCATCATGGGTATGCGGTTGGGCGAAGGTCCGTCGCCGGCCGCACCGGGACCGATCCGCGCTTACAGTGTGCGCTCCGGCAAACTCGAGTGGGTGTTTCACACGATCCCGCGGCCGGGTTCTCCCGGATACGAAACCTGGCCTGAAGATGCGTGGAAATATATGGGTGGAGCCAATGTATGGGCAGGCATGACCGTGGATGAGGAACGTGGATTGATTTTCTGTCCGACGGGCTCGGCGTCGTTTGATTTTTGGGGTGGTGACCGGGTGGGCGACAACCTTTACGCGAATTGCCTTCTCGCGCTGAATGCCGACACCGGCGAACTCGTCTGGCACTACCAATTGGTGAAACATGACCTTTGGGATCGTGACCTGCCGGCTCCGCCCACGCTGTGCACCGTGACTCATGATGGCGTGGAGATCGACGCGGTCGCCCAAAGCACGAAGTCGGGACATATTTTCTTGTTCGATCGGGAGACGGGTGAGCCCTTGTTCCCCATCGAAGAGGTGCCCGTGCCGAGTTCCGATTTGGCCGGCGAGGTGACTGCGTTAACTCAACCGTTGCCGCTCAAGCCCAAGCCGTTTGCGCGGCAAATGTTCACGCCCGATATGATCACGCAACGGACGCCGGAGGCGCATAGGGCAGTGATGGAACGGTATTCGCGGTTGAGCCCGCATCTTCCGTTCGCTCCGCCGACCACCCAAGGCGCGATTGTTCTACCGGGATTTGATGGTGGCGGTGAATGGGGTGGGGCGGCGGTTGATCCGTCTGGAGTCTTGTATGTGAACGCTAACGAAATGGCGTGGATTCTCACGATGGTTCCGGCCAGCCTATCAGCCTCACCCGGCGAACAGGTTTACATGCAAAATTGTGTGGGCTGTCATGGCCTGGATCGCGCCGGAAATCCGGCGGCGAACATCGCTTCGCTGGTGGATTTGTCGCAACGGATGACGCGTGACGAGACCATTGAGGTTATCGAAAAAGGCCGCGGCATGATGCCGCCCTGGGGATTCCTGCAACCCAAACAACGCCGGGCCGTGGTCGACTGGCTGCTGGAAGACGACGAGCAGCCCGCGCCTGACGTCGAAGCCGCTCCGGATCACGCCGCGTTGGCGCCCGCTCCGACGTGGACCACGTATGTGAATGACCAAGGCAACTTGGAACGTCCCGCACCTCTGTATACGCATACCGGATACAATCGCTTCCATGATCCTGATGGGTATCCGGCGCTGACTCCTCCGTGGGGCACTCTGAATGCGATCGATCTGAATACGGGCGACTTTTTGTGGACCGTAACGCTGGGTGAGTTTGCAGAGCTAACGGAGGCCGGACACGCACCGACCGGCACGGAAAACTACGGTGGTCCTGTCATCACGGCAGGTGGCGTGCTTTTTATTGCCGCCAGCCTCGACGAGTATTTCCGCGTGTTTGACCGAACCACCGGTAAAGAGATTTGGCGCCACAAACTCCCCGCTGCAGGCTACGCTACCCCCGCGACCTACTCGGTCGACGGACGCCAATACGTCGTCATCGCCGCGGGAGGCGGTAAACTAGGCACCAAAAGCGGCGACACCTACGTGGCGTTTGCGCTGCCGGAATAATCGCCCGTCGTCGCGTTGTATTCTGACCTTACGAATCGGGTGAGGCCGAGCCTTATAACTTCGTGACGGGTGGGGCGTGCTCGCCGAGCGCGCCACCAATGGGGTTGTTGGGACTCATGGAGCGGCGGTCTCGGCGAGACCGCCCTACCTCTGATCGGCGGGCACGATTGGTGATTTTTCTTACTTCGATTCGCCTGTTTGAGGTAGGGACGGACCGCTGGGCCGTCCGCGGTTGGAAGGTGTGCGGTTTAAGTGCAGCTATCTGAAGGAGGCGGAGTTTAAGGCGCCCTTGTTCTTACGGGCAGAGGCGGACGGCCCAGCGGTCCGTCCCTATCGCAAATCTCGACTACTCGATCCGGCCTTCGTCGAAATCAATCAGGGCGCGCCGCGGTGGAGCGGCGCACTCAGATGCGGACGACACGGAGGTCGTCCCTCCCCCGTTGCTATAGGGAGGGAGGACCGGCTCCGTCCGGTCCGCCACGTGAGGGGAACGCGCTCTGAGCTCATAAAACAAGACAGTCCCTACCTTGTGAGGGTATTGTTTGCGGCTCTTTGAGACGTGAATCAGAACTACGGGCCGTCGAAGGCCCGGGACGACGATTTGTCGGCAGTGGGGAAATCCATGGGCGCGTCGAGCGTGACTTCACCGGTCGCGACCCATTCAGCGCCGCGAAGGAAGGTGGTGATGAAGCCCACCGATTCGAACGAGTAGTCGTCGTGGCCGAGGGTGGAATGGAAGATCCGACCTTCGCCGTAAGTGAGGCTCATCAGCATGGGCTCATGTCGTCCGGAGCCGCGTTGCTCCGGGTCTGCATAGGCGGTAGCGAGAACGTTTAGGTTTTGGGCAGGGCCGCGGAGGCTGTCGTAGCACTCATCCTGAGTGTGCAGCCAGACGGCGGGGATTCCGCGCATGATAGGGTGATCTGCATCGCGGGTGGTGAGTTGGAATTCCCGTTGGGGGCCATGGCTGCCTCCCTTGCCGGCTGACGTGTCGACGATGCGTTCACCGGCGTCGTTGTAATAAACGTAGGGTCCGTCCTTTTCGGTGCGGCCTCCCCAGCCCCCGAGCCCGATCATTTCATTGTAGGCTTTCCACTCTGGCCAGGCATTGTTGGCGGCGTGCACGACGACGAGTCCGCCACCGTTTTTCATGTAAGTTTCAAGGGCAGCCTGCGTTGCAGCTGGAAGTGGGGCGGCTTTCCCACCGAAATTGGAGATCACGACGTCATAGTCGGAAAATACGGGAGCGAATCCCGGATCAGCTTTGGGTTCGTCAAGATTCTCGGTCGGCTCCTGAGAGGTGAGGGGGTATTGCTCGATCCACTTCTCGGCCTTCCACGTGAATTGACTCCGCTGGATGTCGACCGTGAATAATCCCGTTTCCTCGAGATAGGACTTCATCATCATGGTCGATTTAGGCCACGCGTTGTGGTTGTTTTGACCATCGATGATGAGGGCCCGGAGCGGGCGCTCAGATTCGATCGGTGCTTTCTGACAGGCGCTGAGCAGGGCACCACCAATGAGAATAATAAGGTAACGCAGGGGTATCATGTGCCCTCAATCCGAAGCGGTTTATGAGCGGAGCGCAAACACTCTATCTCAAAGCATAAGCCATCACGGCAGATAGGCCGTGGTCATGACCTGTGCCGGTTCGAGTTCGCCGGCAGGTTGGAGAATCTCCAAAGACTCGAGCTGTTCAATCTGAGTCGCCATTCGCCCGGGCTCCAACTGGCCGATCTTGGCAGATCCACCGTCGGTTCCGCGACCGATTACGAGTTTTTCGTCGATGATCATTTGGCGAGAATAGGCGAGGAATTCGTCAGTATTGTTGCTGTTCTCTTGTTTCATCAACGCGTGAGCTGGCGACGGGTCACCATGGAGATAGTCGTCCCATCCGCGAATGTAAGCGGCGAGAAACGCGCGCGTTTCTTCGGGGTGATCGGCGGCCCAGGCGGAGTTGGCGACGAGCACCACGTAGGAATCGAATCCGGCGTCCCAGGCGTAGAGGAACTTGGGTTTTTGCCCGCCACCTTGTTCGATGAAGAACGGCTCGGCGATGTAGAAGCCTTGTTGGATGAAGTTTTGATCGGCAATGAAGTTGGCGACGGAGAAGTTGAATGGAATGAGTTGGAAATCGATGGCGTATTTCTTTTTTAGATACGGCAGGAACGCCCATTCAGGTCGCGCCATGATGGTTTTGCCGTCCAACTCCTCGAACGAATTGATCGGATTCTCGGCCTGTAGCATGAGCACTGAGGGATTTTGCTGAAACACCGCCGCCACTTTAGTGATCGGCAGGCCTTCGCCGATCGCTAAAATCGTATTGGTGCTATCGGCCTGAGCGAATTGCACTTGGCCGGCGGCCACCTTTTGGGTGGGGAAGGCGTTGGGGCCGCCTTGGATTAGAGTGACGTCGAGTCCCGCCGCGGCGAAGAAGCCTTTAGCTTTGGCCTGATAGAATCCGCCGTGCTCGGGTTCGGCAACCCAGTCCAGCTGCACCGTGATTGAGGTGGAGGATCCCTGCTCTGCTTCGGGCTGAGGTTTGGCGCAACCACTCCAACTCAGGGCGAAGGCTGCGAGGGAAATGGCGAGACCACGGAGGGAACGAGACATCCCCCAAACTGAATCGGAGATGGCGCTAAATGCAATCTATGAGACGCTTGCGCGTGGGCTCAAAAACGACGTGATAGCACGAGTTTCGCGGCGGGTCCAGGAGCCTTGGTGAGCAAGGTATTGGCGCCAAAAACGGGTTCCGCACCGGTGAACAAGTCTTCGTCAGTCAGATTGAAGCCGTGGAGGGAGACCTGCCAATCTTCGTGGGTCCACGAGAGGTTTGCATCAAACACGACGGTGGAGGGGAGACGAAGGGCACGATCGAAATTATGCCAATAGGCGTCGCTCCATCGCACTCCTACGGTGAAACTAAAATCGGCTGGCAGCGCGGAGTATACATGCAGTTTGACCTGATCCTGCGGGGTGCCGGGATATTGCAAGTCAGGGTTTGTGGCTGGGCTGGAGTAGGGGCCGAATCCGGGAGCAGGTGGGATGCCGCTGAATCCACTGTTTAGCTGACCGGCGTAGAGCGCCCATTGCTGTTCGGTTAGCGGGATGGAGCGAAAGCCCAATGGTGTAATCCGGCGCACCTCTTGATGACCGATGGATCCGATGACCGCGAACCGTTCGGATGGAGCGTAGGTAAGTTCGAACTCGATGCCTTTGCCTTCGATCTCCTCAGCGTTGTTTTCTCGCACATTAAACGCCGTCTGTTCCCATTGATAACCGGCGAGCGAAGCGAACAACGTGTCGTCGACGAGCGATACTTTTAGGCCGATTTCATCCATCGCGTTTTTCGCGAAATTTCCCTTATCGATAATGGCCCCGCCATCGAGAGGATCGATCGAGGTGCCGCGTTGAATCGTGGCGTAAGCTCGCACCGAATCAGTCACGCTCCACACCGGACTGAAACTGAAACTGGTGAAATTCTTCTCGGATGAAATGGGATCCCGTCGCGGATCGTTTAGCCCAATACGATCCACCCCATCGGGGTATTTGGTCTCATAGGGTGCATGGGTGAGAACGATGGAAGTGTAGGTGTGAAGTTTTTCGTGAAGCTGACTCTCGGCGTAAGCGAACGCGCTGAATAACCATAGCGTTGATTCAGCGTTCGCGCCGCCTTGTGCGGTGGGTGACCAGAAATTCACTCCAGCAGGATCGGTCTGTTCCCCCACCGGGATCACCGAGTTGCCGGAAATCTCCGGCTGCGTTATATCCCGTCGGCTGAAGGGTTCATCAAAGAAGTCCTGCCGCATTTCCGCTCTGGTGCGTCGTGCGGAAAGACCAGTCGTAAGCGTGCTATTGAGGGATTTAAACGACTGCCGATAGCTACCCTTTGCCTCCATCACAAGCTGGTCGGTGTTAACGGCGTAGCCGTAGGTGGAGCGCTTGTTGGTGGAAATTGAATCGAGGAGAAACTGGGCTTTCAGCCGAGCGCCCGAATCCAATTGAGAGACCAAGTCGGCGAAATACAAAAAGTTGTCGGCGTCGGCAAAGTCATCGTCGGAAGCGAGCACCGTCCCGGCCGTAATCGGGGAGGTGAATACGGAGCCACCAGCCGCAAAGTAGGCAGGAGTGTATTGATAACCGCTGGTTGTTTGGGTGATCGATGCGAGATCGGCGGCACCGATGCCGGCATAGGCCTGCGCGCGTTCCGTCGGGTTCGAAAGATTCCGCAGGGCGTCTCGCTGCGCGGAAGTGATAGCGCCGCTGCTGATCCCTGAGTCGACGATCGAGGCTGGCACGACCAAAGCCGGGTTCTGATAGAGTTGGTAACGGTTGGCTCGTCCGCCCCAATCCGAGGAGGCGATGCTGATGGGCTCGCCGATCACGTATTGGCTGTCGTCGATTAGTTGTTGGGTGGGACGATTCCAGCCCGCGTTCTCGTTTGATTTGAAACGAAACGCCTCGGCTCCGGTGAAGAGAGTGGTGTTGGGGGAAAGCTGGATCTTGATCGATCCGTAGAGTGAAACGAAGTCGTTGCGCACCCGATCATAGGACGAACCAGAATACTGACCGGTCGCGGAAATCCGGTAGGCTGCCGGGCGTTTCCCCAGGATTAGTGGGGCGCCGGTATCGAACTGGATTCGGTGGTGTTCATCCGTGCCAACTTCAGTGGTGATGCGGGAGCGGCGTTGGTCGAAGTAGGGGGACTTCGGAATAAGGTTGGTATATCCGCCGGCTTGGCTGACGCCGAGGTGGGCGGGGGCGGGACCTTTGACGACATCCATGGATTCGAAAGAACCGAAGGAGAGAGGCATTTCGTTGCGCTGAAAGGCGCGTTGAATGCCGTTGAAAAAGACGCCTCCTTCGGCGCCACGCAGGACGGGGGTGCCCGGGACACCATAATAGTTGCGTTGTTGGGTGCCCGCGCCGATCCGACCAAGGTCGCTGAAGTCTTGAATGTCGAATTGCGCCATTAATTCAGGAGTGAGGACCGTTAGGGAGCGCGGTGCATCGAGCGCGGACATTTCGCCGAATAGGGACGAAGTGGGTCGGGATGTGGGCAAAACGTCACCCGAGTCAGCCAACGCCGATTCGGTTGCGATAAACGCCTCCAGCTCCATCACCGAACCTTCTTCGGTTGTTTGTTGGGCAAACCCAAATACAGCCCCCAGCCACAAGGTGACGAAGGCAATCAGTGGTGAAGAAATGGAAAACTGATGCGGCATGGTGTCAGGTCGGCGCGGTCGTGAAGGGAGGTCCAATACCACAAACCCTGACGGAAAACACGAAGGAACCCGCAGGGCGAGTTGTAAGTTCAAATTATTTTATACTCAACATGGCTGTCGTCGCACGGGAATCTCGCACAGTAGAGGAAGCGCAGTCGACGGGTATACGATGTCGGGCCTAAAGCCCGACGTACTCTAAAGCAGCGTATCCGATTTGTGGGTCGGGCTTTACGCCCGACATGCTCCACACCGCATACAACTATATGAGATGTCCCCGGTGGTGGCACTAATCCCGACAAAACTTTAACCATATTGGTTAAGGTTCTGCCTCAATGAGTGTCGGGGAGGAACGTCAGGTCTGCGTAAGCCTCTATGGGCAAGGGGTCTTCGAGCACACCGAGCTCGTAGAGGAGCTGAGCGTGGCTTTTGAGACGCCTAGGATCGAGCGCACCGATGGATTCTCCAACAGCGGGGTCTCCCTCTACGAACCGTTGGATAATCATCTCACTGTGAGAAAAAACCATCTGATCGGCCGTCATATGGTCGTTCTCTTGCGCGATGCGACCATGAGCGGAAGAAGGATTGCCTCGAATATAATCCTGCCATCCCCGGATCGATGCCGCGACAAATGCTAGAACGATTTCGGGATGCGCGTCGGCAAAGGGGCGGTGGGCTACGATCACGCGATACGGATCATATCCAGAATCAGCCAGAAGTAGGGTTTTGACAGCAACACCTTGTTGGCGGAGGCGGAATGGTTCATCGGTGACGAAGCAGGCTTGGATGAGATTCGGGTCAGCGATGAATCGAGCGAGACCGAAGCTCATGGGCATCAGATCGAATTCGATCTCAAAACGCTTCTGCAAATAAGGAATCCAAGCCGACCCGGGATAAGCCATGACCGCCCGGCCATCGAGATCGGCGAACGTGTTTACGGGATGATCTTGATGCAGTAGCAGGGCCTGCGGGTCATGCTGCATCAAGGCGGCGACGATTAAAACCGGAAGTCCTTGGGCCGCGGCCAACATCATGTCGTCGGAGCGTCCCATGGAGAATGGAACTTGGCCGGAGGCGACCTTTTGGGTCGGGCGACCTCCCGGGCCGCCGGGAAGGATTTCCACGGCGAGTCCAGCCTCGGCGTAGTAACCCTTCGTCAGGGCCTGGTAGAATCCGCCGTGAGCGGGCTCCGGAAACCAATCCAGTTGTAGTTGCACCGGGGTGAGTGCGGCCGAGTCTGCGATCTCGTCCGATGAGGATTTCTGACAGGCACAGCATGCCAGCAACGACGCACTCAGCGTCAGTTGTCCGATTTTTCGTATGAATCGTGCCATTGGTGTAAACATAACCAACTGAGGCCAGAGACAGCAGCGACAAACACAAATCCCAAAACACAGCCGGAAAGAACGGTGGCAAACAGGGCCGCCATCTTAAATTGGGCGCCGTAGATCAGAGTTAGAAATCCTAACCCACCACCGTTGCCGGCCGAGTTTCCGGCGGAAAAATCACCTACGATAGCACCGATTGGGGCTAACGTTCCGGCGATGCGCAGGCCGGTAAAAAAGTAAGGTAATGCGGCGGGCACCCGGAGTCGCACGATTTCCTGCCACTTGGTGGCGCGATACATTTTGAATAACTCGACCAGTCGACGGTCCGTGGAGATCAACCCTTGGGTCGTATTCACCACGAGCGGGAAGAAACAGATCAAGAATGTGATGATGGTCACGGAAGGAAGTCCCGCGCCCGCCCACAAAACCAGTATCGGTGCGATCACGATGACCGGCATCATCTGCATCATCATCAAGTAAGGGTAAAGCCCGGCTCGGATGAGATTGCTCAGGGATAGCGTCAGAGCGAGAAGTGCCGCGACGACTACGGCCAAACTGAAGCCGAGTAGCGCTCCGATCCCAGTATTTCGCGATGCAGAAAGAAGCTCGGTCGAGTGTTCACCGAATGCGGCCAATACTTCGTGGGGCGGGGGAAGCATGAAATCCCGCGCCGGAGAAATCATCGCCCGCGTGCCATACCACAATGCGACAAAGGTGACACCAGCGATTAAAGCTGGCCAGACGGTGGACCAGCGAGGCTTCACGTCGTTTCCTCCTCGACTGATCGCAACAGGCTGGAGACTTGAGCAACGAGTTGTTGAAACGTGCTGTCCTCGCGAGTGGCCTGAGTGCGGGGATAAGGGAGGTCGATGGCGACTTCATGAGCGATGCGACCAGGGTTGGCCGACATGATCACCACCCGGTTGGCTAGAAACACTGCTTCCGCGACGGAGTGCGTGACGAAAAATGCGGTCCATGCTGCTTCTTCGCGCAGGGCAAGCAGCTCTTCGTTGAGGTGATTTCGAGTCATCTCATCGAGCGCGCCGAATGGTTCGTCCAGCAGTAGGAGTTGCGGTTCGATTGCGAGGGCTCGCGCGATAGAAACCCGCATCTGTTGGCCGCCGGAGAGCTGGCGCGGAAAGGCGTCGGCCCGGTCGCTGAGACGAACTTGGCTCAAGCAACGGTGCACAATCGCGGCGCGTTCGTTGGCCGGAACTTTTCGCAGCACCAGTGGTAGTTCCACATTGGCTGCGACCCGTTGCCAGGCGAGCAAGGTGGGTTCTTGGAACACATAAGCGAGTTCCGGGGATTCCGGCCCAGGAGCCGCGCCGTCGATTTTGACCTGTCCCGCCGTGATTGGCACCAGCCCCGCGAGCAAACGTAGCAGGGTGGACTTACCGCAGCCGCTGGGCCCGATGATCGCCACGAAATCTCCGTCATTGGCGATGAAGTTTATGTCCTGCAACACGGTGGGGCCATCGCCGAATTTTTTTACGACGGCATCGAATTGCACGGAGCAGGCGCTGGCAGTGACTTCAGACACGGGGCAGGAGCCTTTGCAGGTTTCTCCCCATCATGGCACTCAATTCGTCTTCCGCCAATCCGGCGGATTGAATCTCGCTGACTATGCGATCAATCGCGGGGTGTTTGCTGTCACGCGGATGGAGCCGCAGGGGATAGTCGCTCCCGAATAGAATACGGTCAGAACCCACTGCAGCAACGGCCCGACGGTAGGCATCGGTGTGGTAAATTAGGGGCACCGCTGCGGTATCGAAATACAGATTCGTAGGTAGTTGAGAAATGTCCGACCACGGCAATCCACCACCGAGATGAGCGAGGATGAACGTGTTGTCGGGTAGAGCGTTCGCCAGATCTACGAAGTCGTTTAGTGGCGTCGGCTGCATACCAGACTTCGTATCCAGTTTGGGGTCGGTGACGTGGAGATTGAAGGGCACGTCGTATTCGCGAGCGAGCTCGGCCAGCGCGTGGAAACTCTCATCGGAATAGCGATAACCTTGCACGCAATCGAGTAATTCACCGATGCCGAGAAAGCCCTCGTCTAACCAGCGTTTGGTGGAATGCACCGCCAAGGCGCCGGCCGTGATATTCACCGTGGCAAACGCACGCAGCCTGTCCGGGTGTTGCTTCTGCCAGTCGGCCATCCACGCGTTCTGTTCGTCACAGGTGGACTGCTGCTGCCAATACCAACCGAGCATGATCGCTTGATCGATTCCGGCGGCATCGAGGTCCCGCACCATCTGATCAGCATCGGCCCAACCCTGGATGGACGGACGGTCTATCGGAGCGACACAATCAGCCCACCAGGTTTCGCCCCGTGCTTCCGCCCAACCGCGAGGATCCTCGGACACCGCAGCGGGGTAGGCATGAACGTGACAATCGATTCGGCGAGACATGACGAGTCAGGATTCCTCTGCTAAAAAGCGTTTTAGGTCATCGGCGATATGCCGGTGCGTCGGTGCGAGCGCGACGGCTTGTTCCAGTGCATGGATGGCGGCGTCCCGGTCGTTCTGCCGTTTCTTGATGGTTGCAATTTTCCACCAAACCTCCGCCGGAGGAGCTGCGCGGTCCGGCGCGGGGAGCGTGAGACAGGTTTGGAGATGGACGAGCCCCTCCTCCAACCGCTCGCCCGACTCCGCTGCACAACGTCCGAAATTGAAAAGGGCGTGATAATTATCGGGTGAGATCGCGATGAGCGCGTCCAAACTTTTTAATGCCGCCCCGTGGTCCCCTTGGGCACGATGGATGCCGGCGTGAGCATATGCGCCCTGGGTCGGATTGATTTTGGCAATTGCATCGGCTTGCGCCTTGGCCCGCTTGTACCCGCCGCCGGCTATGGCAGGTGCATTTAAACTGAATCCGATCATTCCCTGACGGTATGAGAGATTGGAGGGATCCAGTTCGATCGCTCTCAAGATCGCCTTACTCGCGCGGCGAGCGTGACTCAGGGCCGAAAAGGACGTGCCCAAAGTGGCGGCGTATTGACCACACGCCGCGCCATGTTCGAAGTTCATTTCCGCGTCATTCGGCCTAAGCTCCATCGCGCGATCGAGATACTGTAGTGAAGTTTTTTGGTCGTGTCGTTTGGCGGCGAGTTTACCCAAATACAGCAATACCTGCGGGTGATCTGGAAACTCCTGTTCAAGTTGGGTAAATGCTTCCTCCGCTTCCGCGTAGCGCCGTTCGGCAAACAGCTCCATGGCATCGTCCAACGGTGTGGCGGATAGCTCGCCCCCGCCGACGAGCATCACGGCAAGAAACTGGATGACTGTTAAAGAGTATCGGCTAATCCTCGATGGCACGAAGCTCACGTTGGGCTTACCGCTGGAGTGAATCAATCACGAGTTGTCGGAGGCGTGCCCGGGGTGACCCAGCCCGAAAATATTTAACGCATGCACTGGACTCAGGTTCCAAAGCTGCTTCAAAATCGCCATCCATGATCCAAGACACACCTCTCATTCATCACGTATTCTTCTGGTTAAATAATCCCGATTCGGTGGAGGACCGTGATACCCTGATCACGGGCGTTCGTGCGCTGGCCGAGATTCCGCAGGTCAAAGGATTACACGTCGGCGTGGCGGCGACAACAGAAGCGCGGGGCGTCGTCGATGGCAGCTATTCGGTTTCGGAGATCATGTTTTTCGACTCACTGGAGGATCAAGCGACCTATCAGACCCATCCCTTGCACCAGAAGTTCATCGAAGAAAATTCTCACCGCTGGTCCAAGGTCGTCGTATACGACACGGTGAAGGCCTAACCGGGTATCGGGGCAGAGGGAGACCCTGAGGAGCTGTGGGCAGATGCTGGCGCGCTCGGCGAGCACGCCCTACCCGGGGTTCTGTGATAGATTGGGTGATTGAGGTAGGGAGGTTTCGCCGAAACCGCCAGCAGTCGGTTGGTTTTTGTGTGGCTGTATCGTTCGGTAATCGGGATTACCTGGCGATGGCGGGCGACTTTAAAAGCCTACCAGATCCAAAACGCATTCTGCTGAATCATACCCGACCAAGTTGGTTGGGTAGCGGAGAAATTTTCTTCATCACGATCTGCACTCAGCCCCGGGGACTCAACCAGCTCTGTAAAAAGGATGTCGCGGAAGTGATGTTTGAGACGGTGGCCCATCGTCATGAAAATCATCTCTGGTATTGTCGACTCATGCTTCTGATGCCGGATCATCTTCATGCTTTGGTGGCGTTCCCACCTAGGCGAAGTATCAAGCAGACGATCTCGGATTTTAAGCGATTTACGGGTCGTCGACTTGGTCTGGTCTGGCAGCGGGATTTCTTTGATCACCGACTGCGCGGAGGAGAAGGACTTCAGCAAAAAGCTGAATACATTCGAAAGAATCCGGTCAGAGCAGGGCTGGTTGAGGATGCGAAGGATTGGCCGTTTGTTTGGAAGTCCTAGAACCTTGGAGGCAGGATTCGGCCCGCTCGGCGAGCACGCCCTACCGGAAGCCCTGTGCCCTGTCTCTTATACACATCTCCGAGCCCACGAG
>OJCR01000379.1_pt1 | contig 21545 bp, 14 predicted proteins | sample 1591611 | NCBI WGS metagenome assembly OJCR01 (sample SAMN05416815, study PRJEB24817) | seawater metagenome | isolation source: Sea water | place: Canada:Atlantic | collected 2013-07
GGACTTCACATGGAAAAGACAAGTGCTTTACTTCTTTGATTGAGCAGTCTCTGGGAATGCATCTGTCAAAATTTCAAGCAATAAGTTGGCTTGAGCAGGTTCTTTTTGATAGGCCCATCTCGAATCAAGGACGTTGTATTTGTAATGTGCCCAGTCTCCAGAGCTTTGCACAAGTATGTCAGACCATTCATATGCAGGACTCGAGACGAACACATTGTCTCCATCTAGAGTGCCTGCACACCATTCTCGTTCCGGGTGAGGTGTAGTACCCGTGGATGCGAACGCATCGATGAGGGTGCGAACCTTTCCTCTGAAAGGAACATTTTTCAGCAGTGAGATGATGTGTTTGCAACATCGTCCAAAATGCCTTCTTGGTAATTTGGATCTTTTTTCTTTCCAATCATCGCACGTGCAAGAGGGTTCACTTAAATCTACCTCATATTCATAAGCACCCGTAGTAAAACTTGTGATTGTGGTTTTGAAATCAATTTTAGGGAGCGAGAAAGTCTCAGTGTCTTCCTGCTCTGCTGCCGGCAGCAGGCTTGCAGGAACATCGATGCCATTCTCTGCAATGCGATCATGCCAATGAGTATGAATTTCCACCAATAATCCGGCAACCTGACCAAGCTCATCCAGAGAAATCTCTCCATCCTTCCAAACTTCCACTAAAAGTGTGGCTAGTTCCTTGCCTGGCCAATGCAAAGTGCATTCAGGACTGGCATTGAGAAACTCTGATAAGCTATAAACTTCATCAGCTGAAAGTTCACCATCGGCGAGTATGGCTTCGCACAAATCAATCAGTGGCGTTGGATCATAGGATTCCATGCTTAGTTAACTTATTGCTCTTTCGAATTTGGAAGGACTACTAATCTCCAAAATCGTGGGGCATGTTTGCAGAAATTGCAAGGTATAAAGGTTCATCTCACCATGCGTATTATCCCCGAAAGCCGATCCGTATTTGATAGTTGTTTGAATTCTTCAGTGTGTTTTGAAAAAGGGCAGCGTCATGAGTGGCGAATACGGTGTGTCGCTAATGAAATTGCGAAATATTGCCATGCCTGATTGGGCGCTTTTGCTTTTATTTTAGTCAATCAATTGAATTCCAGAATCGCTGTAGAGCTGCTCTCAAATCCTTGGAACTCTCAATCTCTTCCTTTGGCCAGGCATCGGGCAATAATGCATGATAAGATTCATCGCTGTATCGTTGATCGATCAGCACCGCGACCCCTCGGTCCTGTTCTGTGCGAATCAGCCTGCCTACGGCTTGCATTACACGATTGATACCGGGATGACGGTATGCAAAGTCAAATCCATTATCCCCATACGCATCAAAATGCTCGCGGACCAAATCTCTTTCCAGACACACTTGCGGAAGTCCTACTCCGACCACAACGACACCTATCAATGCTTTTCCAGCCAGGTCTATCCCTTCGCCAAATATTCCCCCCATGACGGCTAGACCAATTTTGGTGTAATCATTCTGCTGTTTGAATACTTTCAAGAATTCGGACCGTGCTGATTCATCCATTTCTTGGGATTGTGCCATCAAGACCGTTTTAGATCCGGTTAACTCAGGAAGATCTGACAGTCGTTGCATGACCTGTCTCAGGTATTCAAAGGAGGGGAAGAAGGCCAGATAATTTCCTTGTTTGGATTGACTGGTGATTTGGATCACTTGAGCTACGTCTGAATAGGAGAAGGCACGTTGACGATATGTGGTAGAGATACCCGTATGAATGATGGTTTGCCATTGAGATCTTTGGAAAGGTGACGGCAGTGAAAGGTTCGAATGATGTTCACTTGTGCCTAATAATTGCTGATAAAAGCTCGAAGGTGAGAGGGTGGCCGAAAAAAATAATGTGGACCAAGTCTTTTTCCACGATGCTGATATTTCTCTGGAAGGATCCATACAGAATCGATGCAAGGTGATGTGTCGATGGTGTCGCTTTAGAATAAGTTGGTGATGGTCGCCTTGCTCCCGGGTTGCTTTCAAGAACTTGTAGATTTCAAAGTAAAGTTCCAACAACTCTGTATGCACCGCGTCCAAATGGGGCGTCTTGAGTTGTTCTTCGGCGACTTGCAAAAATCGCTCCATCAGCAAACCCCAGGATTTCGGGGTTTCCTCCAATACAACTTCGTTCGGAGATACCCTTTTGATGATTTTCAGGGGTTCACTTGTTTTTTGTATGGAGGATGTTTGTTTTTCTGCTGGGAATAATTCTGCTTGATGAAGGGTAGGTTGGATGCTGATAACTGTGCTGGATCCCATGTTCAATGTGGCCCTCATGGTCTTCCATAATTTCCTCAATAAAGTGGCACCTTCAGGCTTGTTCTTCTGGAGCCATTTCACCGATGGTGTCCAGTTTTCGGTTCGAAGACATTGTGAGTGCATTTCCCTTCCTCGATTGACGAGGTTGTGGGATTCGTCCACCAGCAATGCGATCCTATTGCGCCTCGGAGATTCCTCGCCAAACAGATAACTCAACTGTGCTCCCGGATCGAAGGCGTAATTGTAATCCCCCATGACAATATCCACCCAAGGTGCCAAGTGAGTCGAAAGGGCGTGTGGACATATGTTGAATCGTTCGCCCAACTCATTCAATACCGTTGTGTTCAACAGGTCAGGAGATGCATGGATAGCGGCGCCTCTGGCTTCCTCAAGTCGGTCAAAATAGCCCTCTCGTCTGGCACAGGTTGCCGGATCGCAGGCTTTGTTTCCGCGTCTGCATACTTTTTCACGAGCGAGCATTGAGAGAGTCTTAACTCTGGCTCCCTTCTGCTCCAGTAGCTTCAAAGCTTCCTGAAAGACGGTTTGGCCAGGTGTGCGTGCAAGTACAACCATCAATTGTCTGACATGCTCACCCGCAAGTGCCTTGATTGATGGAAACAGGGAAGCCATCGTTTTCCCAATGCCGGTTGGAGCTTCCACCATCATGGACCCACCTTTCAGATGCAGATTACTGACGGCCTCCAGCATGGATGCCTGGCCCGCCCGTAGTTTTGAAAAAGGGAATGTTAAATTTTCTATAGTCGCATTGCGTTGAATCGTTCTGGCAACATGTTGATCCAGCCATTTCAAGTACTTCTCAAGGACGTCCTGCAAGAAAGATTCAACGAATGAAGGAGTTTTTTTTTCGTCAAAGCAATACTCGGTATCGCTTTCAAGATGAAAATAGGTAAGTCGAAGATGCAGAGGCTTCGATGGATTCAGGCGGTTCCAGATTCCTCCGTAAATGCGTAACTGGGCCCAGTGAAGATCGGATGGTTTTTGCGACCATTCGCCGGTGACTGTCTTGATTTCTTCGAGAAATATTTCTCCTGACCCCTCCCTGACTCCGTCGATGCGTCCTCTTAGGGTCAGGGTAAATGTAGGCCGAACGGTTACCCATTTCAGTGCGACTTCTGCCCGATAATGATCATCCCGGGAAGATTGTAGTTTTTGATGCCCTCGTGTTCCCTCAAGCGCGCGACTGGGTGAAGTGAAAGAAGGACCGCTCCGGAGATCACCTCGACGCAACACGAATTCCACCAAATCCCGAACTGAAACATCCAGGGAAAATGCCGTATCGTCTCTCGAGTTACTGACACCCATTCAGAAATAGGAAGCTGATGTTGGCTTTAATCAGGTATTTTGGCTACTCCAGACCGGGGAACCCAGTGCATCCATCCGTGGCTCAATGCCCAGCCCAGACTCCGTTGAAGCTCTGAGCCTTCCATGATCCCTTTCCGGAGCCCCTGTTGCAATGGATTTAGTCACATAACTGTTGAAGTCAGTGCTCGTAAATAACAGTTCTGTCGGTGTGCTGTGAGCAAAATGTGAAATGGCAGCGGTGATGATATCGCCACCCCATGAATCTTCAATGGTCATCGCAATCCCAAGCTGTGCACAAAGGTCGCGGGCAAGTCGTGCGCGGGTAAGTCCGCCAAATTTGCTGATCTTGATATTCACGACATCCATTGCTAAATCTGCTTTTCCGCGGATGAGCATTTCCACACCGTCCACAACTTCATCCAGTATGAAAGGATGATCGGTATGCCTGCGGATGGAGAGGCATTCCTCGTAGGTTCGGCAAGGTTGTTCAATATAAACATCCAGATCGCGCACACCTCTTACAACCCGCATGGCCCCTTCCATCAACCAGCCTGTATTGGCATCTGCTACCAATCGATCTCCGGGTTGCAGGACTTCGGCAACGCGATGAATGCGTTCAATATCAACATCAGGATCACCACCCACTTTCAGTTGAAATCGTCGATAGCCTTCTTCGCGATAGCCATGGACACTTTTGGCCATATCCTCTGGGGAGGCTTGAGATATGGCGCGATAAAGGTGGAAATCTTCTCCATAGCGTCCTCCCATCAACTCGCAGACAGGTAGTCCGGAGTGTTTGCCGAGGAGATCCCAGCACGCCATGTCAATAGCCGATTTGACGGATGGATGTCCCTTGAGAACCGCGTCCATGTGACGATTCAAGCGCTCCAGTTCCAAAGGGTTTTCTCCGATCAAAAACGGTGCCAGAAACTCAATGCCTGCTCGACATCCCCCCGCAAAAGCAGGCAGATATGCTGGGCCTAATGGGCAGACCTCACCCCAACCAACCAACCCTGAATCTGTGGTCACCGATACGACCGTGGAATCAAAAACATCGACGGATTTGCCTCCAGACCAACTGTAGCGACCTTCCTTGAGCGGGAGGTCAACTTGATACATATCTATGCGTTGAATTTTCATTTTGATTGGAGAAACTTAAAGATTAGTCAATGAAGATCAATTCATTCGACATTAAAAGTATTTGCACATATTGCTCCCACATGGTCTCAGGCTTGCCAGATGCCTCATTGGAGCCAAAGAAATCCATCCCCATTTCCAGTTCGCTTCGGGTTGGGTTGCGCTGAAAGAAAGCCTTATAAACCTTGTGCATCGCCTTCTCTTGAACCGCCGGTCCAGTAGGTTCTAGTGTGAGGTTAAGCGGCATATCGCCCACTAGCTGTTTCATGAAAGGGCTGTTCATCAGGTAGAGTGCCTGCTGCGGCACACTGGTCCGAAAGCGCCCGGGGCTGCTGGAGTCAGGCGATGCAAAATCAAAGGTTCGAAAAAAGTTTGGCAGGTTCTGACGTTCGATGTAGCCGTAAACTGACCTGCGAGGCTTCCACTCAGTTTTTGTTATTTCTACGGGTTTTCCCCCCATGCGCGTGTTCAGTCGTCCCGTGACTTTCAGCAAGGTATCCCGCATTGCTTCAAGGTTTAAACGTTGGCGATTAAACTTCCATAGAAGTCTGTTCTCAGGATCAGCGGTATTGTAGGAAAGACGAGTCTGACTTTGCTGCCTGAAGACAGCGGACAGGACGATCTCCCGCTGCAGTTGTTTGATGGACCAGTTGTGTCTAACAAAATAGTCAGCCAAATAATCCAAAAGCTCCCGTTGCTCAGGCTCCTCACACCTCAAGCCGAAATCACTGGCCGAATCCACCAGCCCCATTCCGAAATGCCAGGCCCAGACACGATTGACAAGGACGCGGGCAGTCAGTGGATTGGTTGGATGAGCAATTTTTTGAGCAAGCTCTAGTCGACCGCTTCCGCTTGCGAATGGCTCGCGATCGGAGCCCTCCAGAAAACCGAGGAATTGTCGAGGGACTCTTTCACCTCTGTTTTGAGGGCTCCCTCTTTTAAAGACCACAGGCGTGACGGGGTTTTCCTTATCCAGTAGAGCCATGGCTCTTGCTGGTGCACCAGGATGTTCGGCATCCAACCCTTCGAGTCGACGCTTCAGTCTTCGCACCTTTTCAGCGACTTTGACTTCAAACAGTCGGGTCAGCTCTCCCAGTGGCAAATTGGAGGGGCCGTCGGGAGCAAACAATACCATGCGAAGGGAATCTTCAGCCGGGTTCTGAAAGCCTGTAGCCTCGGGCTGTTCCTTGAGGAGATCTTCCCATTGCCGGTCAATTGAGATGAATACCCGGCCATAAGCCTTGGCCAGCGCTTCCAGTGTCGGGGGTTTATCCTTCTTGATCTGTTCAGCCACTATGGGGTTTATTTTGCTGGGGTCTTCGAGAATGGCTTTCCAGTCCACAGTCTGATTTCCATCAATCAGCTTTAGCCGGCTGCTGGCCCGTATCCATGGCGTAAAAACGGGATTTTGCGTTTTTTTCCATCGCTCGATTGCTTTGCTCCAGCGAAAAACGGTTCCGGGGTCCAGCTTTCTTTTTCTGGCCAATGCTTCTTTCTGCGTTCGATCCTCAATAGCCGCAATGCCATGAGCTGTCATCAGGTAATCTGATGCACGATCTCGCAACGATTTAAGGGCGTCTTGCTGAGCCTCATGCAGATAACTTGCGTGAGCTTCAGATCGTTTCTGTTTTTCATGTTGGTATTCAGCAAACGCAGGGTGTGGTTCTCCTCCGAGTAATGGTTTTTCGCTTGGCTCACGGGTACTCGCAAAGACGCCATACAAGGAGTAATAATCTTCAGTTGGAATAGGGTCGTATTTGTGGGCATGACAACGTGCACAGGTGACGGTCAATCCCATGAATCCTCGAGAGACCACGTCGATTCGGTCGTCGATGATATCGTGTTGATTATTCAGAAAGCGTCTTCCCAATGTCAGATAGCCCAGAGCGGCCAAGGGTCGTTTGTCTTGACCTAAATCCATCAGGTCAGCTGCCAGTTGTTCTTTGATGAAGCGGTCATAGGGTAGATCTTCATTAAAGCTCCTTACCAGATAATCACGATAGGTGTAGGCGAAGGGGTAGCTCCTGTCCGATTGGAAAACATATCCTTTTGTATCGGAATAACGTGATACATCCATCCAGTGCCTTGCCCAGCGTTCGCCGTAATGAGGTGAGCTGAGTAACTGTTCCACGACTTTCTCGTGGGCCTCGGACGATTGATCCCGTTCGAATGTCTGAATGTCTTCCATGGATGGAGGAAGGCCCGTCAAATTGTAATGGACACGACGTATCCATGTGCGTTTGTCCGCTTCTCTGCTGGGGGTCATGTCATTGCCTTCCAGATTGGATAGAACAAATCTATCCAAATGGCGCAAGGGCCACTGCTTATTTCTAACAGGAGGCAGGGCAGGGGATTTCACTGGTTCAAAGGCCCAGTGCGTTTCTGCTTTTTGTTCAATCAGTGAATGACCTTCGGCGCTGTCTCTGGGGTCTGGAGCACCCATCCTGACCCATTCCTCAAAATAGGCAATCGTCTGTGCGTTCAATTGGGGAGCCTTGGGAGGCATCGTTAGTTCCGGATCGACGTGGCTGATGGCTTGAATGAGTAAACTGTTCTCCGGTGATCCTTTGATCAATATCGCGCCCGATTGCCCTCCCTCCTCGATGGCAGGGCGCGAATCCAAATTAAGTCCGCCCTTGCTTTTACCTGATTGATCCGAATGGCATTCATAGCACGACTCGACAAGCACAGGCCTGATGTGGTTTTCGAAGAAGGTGATCCCTGCTTCGTTATCCAATGCAGCTTTTGCATCACCACTGAATCCTGCAATTCCAATCAAGCAGAAGAACCATTGCCAGTTCCTCTCACAGAAATATGATTTCAGTGCATCACTCATGATTTCACTTTATACCAAATGGCACTGGAAACAATCCCTCTTCGCGAACGAAGATACGGAGAAACAGCCCCACGAGGCTATTGCAGTTGATTGGACGCGACCGGCACACAATCGGAAATGTTCGCTCCGTGTTTAATTTGCCTCTAGTAATGCTTTGCCGCTCTGTCAGGCTTTCCTCATCAATAGGTGTTATTCATGCCCGGCAAGCCATCCAGGCTGGTAAGGTTTTGACAGCGCTGGTAATCCTTGATGCCATTGGTCCCCTTCTTGGCGGCCCATTTGACAAGTCCATCGCGATCACGTTTGAAGTCGTAAAGAGGTACTGAGTATCCGCAGGAATCGCCAATTCGAGTTAAATTCACAACGACAATGGATCGAGCGCCTGTCAGTTCATTGAACTGAACTGACAATCGTTCGAATTCCAATGATCCGGTTTCGTGGGCCCTTGCGTGACCATGGAAACGGAATATTTTTGGAGGGCCCTTGAACGCGCACATCATGATGACAATCCTATTATTCTCTTTGATGTGAGCTAAAGTTTCGACACCACTTCCCGTATAATCCAGATAAGCTACCTGTTTGGGTCCCAGCACTCGAAAACTGTCCATGCCTTTGGGTGAACAGTTGACTAAACCTTCGTCGGATAAAGGAGCGGTGGCGACAAAAAATATATTCTGCTCCAAAATCCACTCTTTGATTCGATCATCAATGCATTCAAATTCCTTTGCCATGGCTTCCCCATTTTGAAGGGGCATGGACCGTTCTTTCAATGACGGACTTCACACTTTATAAATAGAGATTTCTGGGGTTTATTTTGTATTGATTGCTTGATCATCATTGCGAATCAAAAAGGATGATTTTGCCCCACGTTATGAGATCGCGCGTCCAAGATCATCCCTTGTCGGGTAAACAGCTGTCTTTGTTGCCGTTCCTCCTGGTCACATTGATTTGCCAACATACAGGTATAAGCGAAAACAATCCGCAGGATGCGGGAGATCAGGTGGCACGGCATATCGAATCGTTTCTGGACAATGCGCATTCTGAATTCCTGAAAGATCGAAATATCCCTGCCTTCAAGAGCTACCATTCGGCACGAGAGATTTTTCTTCAAATGTCCGAAAGAGGGCAAAGTCTGGATGCCAGCATGTTGGGTGGATTGTTTCGTGACCGAGCTTAGAAGGAAGAGTTGATCACATACGGCAGCGTGAATGGGAACACAGCACGTGGCAAGTTTGCCCCAGTCACCAATGTTCGGGCAAAGATGAGCTATGAGATGATGCGTGCAGGGCTGTCCTGCGTTTTTTTAATCGAATCCAGAGATCTGCGGCGTTTTGACTCCCACAACTCGAGGAAGAATTTATGGAAAAATAAAGGCAGCACCCCTGTTGGCAATAAAGATCAGATGACGGTGAAGGAAGAGGACCTATGGGATCCATTGCATGCATTTGTGAATCGATTGAAAAAAACCGAATACAAGGATACCGGTCAATCACTCCATGACCGTACGAACATCGTGATAATTCTGAATGTGGACGCTCCTTACACGGGAATGTAAAGGGGCTCATCGACATGGATATGGCGACAAAGAACAGGATCGGAAAATTGGAGGACAAGATATTTCTGCCCATTGGAAAGTGACCTCATCTGCCTTCCTGGGCGGGCAAGTCCAAGGGGATCGCCAGTATGGATCCGTTGGAGAAAAGACCTGAATGGCCATTCCAATTCTTCCAGACGGTGAAATGGAACCTAATTTCGATCCTGTTACTGGAAAGCTCAAAGAAGGCCGTCAAAACATCCCAAGTCCTTTATTCCAAACCATGGAGATGTGTATGCCACGGCACTCGAATTGACAGGCATTCAATCCTCGGGCTAAGGACGTAACGAACGCTCTCCCATTAAATTCGTTCTAAAATCATGATGAGGATAAGCGGGCAGTTTTGATCTAAACGCATCCTTTACTCGTGCCATGATGATTAGCCTTTGATTCCTTATTTTTCAGGATGTATAGTCACCACCGTATGGTGCATGTTTGTCTATCAATCAAGAGGTTTGGGATCAGTATAGCTGCTGGTCTGTGTATCGGCGTATTCGGTGCGGAGCTTGGTAATCCGGTTTCTGACCCTGTCCGCGTGAAATCGGTTTCCGACGAAGCCCGTTTGGCCATGAAAGGCTTTTCTCTGCCTGATGGTTATCAGGTCGAGCTTACTGCAGCCGAGCCTCACCTTGCCAATCCCGTTGCCTTTCACATTGATGAGCGCGGTCGTTTTTTTGTGGTGGAAACCTTCCGCCATGGTCAGGGAGTGCTGGATATTCGAGGCCGAAGGGGATGGCCCAATCAGGATTTCATCGACAGCCTCACCGAAGAAAGATTGGAAACGTTGTCCGATGAACTCCTTGATGCTGATCTTTCTTCACGAACGGTGGATGACCGCATCGCAATGTTGCGATATTACATGGGTGACAAAGCGGAGCGTGAGTTGGCATCAGAGACAGATCAGGTGCGGCTGGTCGAAGATCGCGATGGAGATGGAGTGGCGGATCATTCCTCAATCTTTGCCGATGGCTTCAACCAGATTGCTGATGGGCTTGCATCTGGTGTGCTCGCGCGCAACGGTAAGGTTTATTTTACGAATATTCCCGACCTTTGGTTGCTGGAAGATGAAGATGGCGATGGCATTGCCGAGAAGCGCGAATCCTTGCATTACGGTTTCGGAGTGCGTGTGGGTTTCCTTGGACATGATTTGCATGGTTTGAAAATAGGCCCCGACGGAAAACTTTATTTCTCCATTGGAGATCGTGGTTCGCACGTCAAGACCAAGGACGGCCGTGTGGTAGGCATGGCGGACACTGGAACTGTTTTCCGCTGTAACTTGGACGGTAGCGATCTGGAAGTATTTGCATATGGGTTGCGCAATCCCCAGGAGCTTGCCTTTGACGCCTACGGCAATTTATTTACAGGGGACAACAATTCTGACGGAGGGGATCAAGCGCGTTGGGTTTATGTCGTGGAAGGTGGAGACAGTGGATGGCGGATTGGGTATCAATTCTTGAATAAGCCCGTTCCGCGTGGTCCCTGGAATGCCGAAAAACTCTGGCATCCACAATGGGAAGGGCAGGCCGCTTATCTGGTGCCGCCGATTGCCAATATTGGAAATGGTCCTTCTGGTTTGACCTATCATCCGGGAACCGGCTTTTCAGATGCTCTTAAAGACCATTTCTTTTTGGTGGACTTCAAAGGCTCCCCGGCGAACAGCGGTATTCATACCATTAAAATGAGGCCGAAGGGAGCGACCTTTGAAATTGCAAAGCTTGATTCCATAATCTGGAATGTCCTTGCTACGGATGCAGATTTCGGTGTTGATGGTGGCCTTTATTTGACTGACTGGGTTGAAGGCTGGGCGGTCACTGGCAAAGGCCGTATTTACCGTATTCTCGAAGAAGAAGTTACGGACACTGATCTGGTTACAGAAACCAAAGCACTCCTGGCAGATGGGATGACTCACCGTAGCTCAAGAGCGTTGGCCAAGCTTCTTGAGCACCCGGACATGCGTGTTCGCCAGGAATCACAATTTGAATTAGCAAACCGCGGAGCTAGCTCAATCGAGCATTTTGAGGGCGTTCTGGAATATGGAGATTCATTATTTGCAAAACTGCACGCCATATGGGGATTGGGGCAAATCATTCCCGCGTATTCAAACGCCGTTGGGCCTGTGCTTGACGCCCTTTTTGCGGTTGAGGATGAAGTCCGCGGTCAAGCCGCCAAAGTGGCGGGTAATCACCGCATCGAATCTGCTTTTGGAAGGCTGGCTGCGCTTTGTGCCGACGATACCAGTGCACGCGTTCGCTTCTTTGCTGCCAAATCTTTAGGGAAATATGGCAAGCGCGAGTCGATTCCACCCTTGGTTGCCATGCTTGAGGCCAATAATGATGAAGATCCGTATCTCAGGCATGCTGGCGTGATGGGGCTTGCAGGGGTGCAGGACTTTCGATGGTTGAACGATATTGTTTCGCATCCCTCATCAGCGGTTCGCATGGGAGCTTTACTGGCTATGCGCCGGCTCGAGCGCCCGGAAATTGCTCAGTTTCTTCATGATGAGGATTCCTTGCTTGTGACTGAAGCCGCACGTGCGATCAACGATGTTCCGATAGAGGCAGCCACACGAGATCTGGCAAACCTGATAGATGACAAGAATCTCAGTGAGCCTGCATGGCGTCGTGTGGTAAATGCTAACTTCCGACTTGGTCGAGAGGAATACGCACAGCAGTTGGGAGCCATTGCAGTGAATGAATCCATCGAGGCGAATATCCGTGTCGAAGCGTTGCAGGCCCTGGCTGATTGGGGGAGCCCTTCAGGACGTGATCGAGTGACCGGCATCTGGAGCCCGCTTGCGGGATATCGCTCGATCGAAGATGCTCGCCGAGCCGTTCAATCGGCGATGCCTCAACTGGCCGACCACCGTTTTCAGAACTTGACTAGTGCCCTTATAGAAGCCGTGCAGGCCGTCAAGCTTGAAACAGCTTCTGCCTGGTTGTTGGGCACCTTGCGCAATGATGAATTGAGTGATTCGACGCGATCGGATGCATTGGAAGCACTGGCTCAACTGGCAGAATCGGCACTGGTGAATGAAGCGGTTCAGTTCGCGCTGGAAAAAGGCTCCCAAAAACTGCAGCGGGAAGCGCTCCGCTGGCAGGCTCAGTCGGCTGACAGCCTTCAGGCGATCAAATTCGCCTTGGAAGGTAAAGATATTCAGGGACAGCAAGCGGCCATTGCTTCTCTGGCTCGTGACACGACACAGGAAGCCATGGATTTGACGGGCAAACTCATGACTCAACTTGTATCAGAAGAGTTGAGTGGTGCGTTGAGTCTGGATGTGATTGAACTAGTAGAAGAAAGAGGAACCCCGGCTATTCAAAAAATGGCATTGGATTACAAGGCGAATCTTGCCGTGAAATCACCTTTCAAGGAGTTTGCTTTGACGCTCAAGGGAGGCGATGTCGAAGCAGGTAAACGGATCTTTTTTGAGCGAGAGGAAGTAGCCTGTTTGAGATGCCACAAAATTGAAGGCAACGGTGGCGAAGTCGGTCCTGTTCTGGACGGTTTGGCTTCCCGCCAAAACATGGACTACATTTTGGAATCCATTATCTATCCCAACAATTCCATTGCTGAGGGGTATGAAAGTGTCCTGATTGAAACCAAGGATGACAACTATTTCGCGGGTCTGATCAAAGAGGAAAACGAAGAAAAAATTGTATTGAACTCGCCTGAAGACGGGATCATTACAATCGATGCGGACAATATCAATTCGCGTGAAAAAGGCTTGTCGGGTATGCCTGAAGGTCTCTACCTGATGCTTTCAAAACGTGAGATCAGAGATTTGATAGCCTATCTCGGCAGCCTCAAGTGAGGCAGAATTGCATTGCCTATCGCCTGCATATCTGGCACTGGTCTCACTATGAAGCTTCAACTTCTGTCCTTCATAAAAATATCGCTGGTATTTTCAATGCTCATCGCTTTGTCGGCTGCGCGTGCCAATGACGCAGCGTCGCCCACATTACTCGGCTCCTGGCATTACCAAGGTGCTGCCATCATTCGATCAGAAGAAGGCGGGGACGCATTGAAAAGAATCCTTTCAGCAAAAGAAACAGCCCCGGTTCGGGACCTGGTCATCGCCAAGTTGGCCGGTGCGCCAGATCAACTGTTTTACGGCTTGGGTGCTCAGGCGCTTGACACGCGCGTGAAGTTACTTTCGCCGATCATTTCCGATATGATCGAGCATGTTTCCTACGGGGAGATTCATGCAACAGCTGCCAGTTCGATCAATGTATCATTGGCTATAAAACTGCCTGCAGATCGCCAATCCAATTGGAATATTAATCTTCGGCGATATGTTGCCAGTCTTGGATGGGAATTAAGCCCTCCCTTGAGTCAGGGACTGACTTCGGAATGGGATGCAACCTCACAGAATTCAGGCTTCTTGATGCGTTATATCAAAAAAGACGACTGGCTCTTGATCAGTGTGGGGTCTGATGCATTGACTCAGATTCTTGAGTGGAGCCGGGATTTCAATAATGGAGCCGTATTTCATTCGCTCCAAACCGCAGACAGTTGGTGGTCGCTTCATGCCAAGTTAGATACTCTATCCCAATTGTTCGGAGGAAATACTCAAAAAAGCCTCAAATCGATTACTTTGAAGTCTATTGGTGACGGTGAATATCTGAGGTCTGGGGGGCATATTCAGTTTTCTCAAGCCATGGATGATTCTATCTCCGACTGGATGATCCCGACAAATCGCATTCAGGAGCCGGTGGTGAGTTTTTCGGCTCAGCGCAATTTACAGCCACTGCTAACGCAAATACCAGGTATGAGGAAACTGTTCCCTCAAGGAGTTCCAAAACAATCAGTCGCCTGGTCTCGTCCCTCCAGAGTTCAAAATACGCGTGCTGCACAAGACGCTGCACCCATGTATCTCACGTATGCTACCTGGCCCGTAGGTGGTAACAGTAACGCAAAATCCGTTCAGTCGATTCAAGGCGGATTAGCTGATGTTTTGGGGACAAATCTCCTCAACAGCGGGCGCATGTTGCTCTCCAGTAATCAATTGTTAAATGCCTTAAGCCTCAAGATAAGGCCTGCTTTCATCCAGCCATTTGTGCAAGGAATCGAGTATGCCGGCGAAAATTACCATATGGCCGGCCTCACTTACATGATCTTGAATCGAACGAATCCCCCTCCGCCTTCGTTATTCGGTCAGATTACCAAACATCCTAGGCTGCGCTACTATCATTGGGAGAGGTCAGATGAAAAACTGTTTCAGTATCGGAATTTAATCAACCTGGTTGGATTCCTGTTCGGAAAAGGTCAACTCCTGCAGGATTCCCCATTATTTGCATGGACTCAATTTTTAGAGGAACAACTGGGAAACACAGTCACTCAGCTCCTTAGAAAAGAGGATGATATTCTGGAAATTCAGCGTAAATCTCAGCTTGGCCTGAATGCCTTTGAAATTGCTCTATTGGCTCGATGGATCCATTCCGAATCGTTCCCTTGGATTGATTTGGAAGAAATAACTCACTGGGAGTTTCCCGCCACCCCAAAACCCGCTCTGAAATAGCCATAAAAAAATGCTCAAGTTAGGTGTCAATATTGATCACACAGCCACCCTGCGCGAAGCTCGCTATCGTGGGCAAGCAGGTGGAGAACCTGACCCGATTGAAGCTGCTTCAATGTGTATAGATGCAGGTTGTCACGGAATTACGGCTCATCTAAGAGAGGATCGGCGGCACATTCAGGACAACGATATTGATCGTTTGGTAAGTGTGCTCACTGTTCCTTTGAATTTTGAAATCGCGAATACCCCTGAAATGATTGCCAAAGCGCTCGCAATCAAGCCTGCTGCAGTCTGCATGGTGCCTGAAAAGCGTGAAGAAGTCACGACTGAAGGAGGTCTTGATGTGGCATCGCAATTGGATGCAATTTCAAAATCGGTGACTGAGCTGCAAGGCAAAGGGACCGAAGTCAGTTTGTTTATTGATCCGGATGAAGAGGCCATTCGGGCGTCTCATTCGACAGGAGCCAAGGCTATCGAGCTGCACACAGGAGCTTATGCTGAGGCCTTTTCTCAGACTTCCGAGAGAAAGAAAGAGTTGGAACGTCTATCGATCGCATCCAATCTAGCCCATAGTCTGGGAATGAAAGTCAATGCGGGCCACGGTTTGAATTATACCAACCTTACTGGTTTGCTTGAAGTGCCCTGGCTGGAAGAATTGAACATAGGGCACAGTATTGTTGCACGTGCATTGACTGTTGGATTTGAAAGAGCCGTGCGGGAGATGTTGGAACTGATGGCCAATCCTGATTGAGATTTGTTCAGCAGATTTTTCAACAAAAAAGCCATGCTCGCTGAAGCATGGCTTTTTTGTTGTTGGACATTGTATGAACCAGCTACGGGCTTCCGTATGGTAACGGTTGCCCATCGCATCGAGCTGAAGTTCTGAGCTGTACCCATATAGCGTCACGGCTTCCGGCAACGGCCATTCTAGAGACTGAGCCATTACGGGCAGGTAGATCTGTATTTGGATCAGTCCACTTCTTGATTTCGCTGTGTCCGTCCATGAAAGCAAAGTTAGCTGCTCTGTTGTGGTAGGTAGCAGGCCAATCGATCCATTCCTGCCGGTTCATACCTACAGCGAAGCCGGCGTCATTGATGCTGCGCTCATCTTCGTCCAGAAACACCCACAGATTTGATGGGCCAGGGCTTGTGGCATCGGATTCCTTGCCGTATGTTTTATAAGGCCTGCATGCACTATGTCCGTGAGCGTTGTCCAACCAAGGTCCATTCACTGCCTGTTTCTTCGATGTCGATATTGTTCCAACCGCTTGGCTCATCGCCCACGAGCGCACCCTCGGAACAACCTTACCACCCACTTTTACTGTGCTTCTGTCTGCGGGACACCTGAAGATCTGGTGTGATCCTACATAAGGCCCCAATTTGGATGTTCTTGGGTCCAGTAACATCTGAAAATTCGTGGCGTGTTGTTGGTTATTCATGCTACCAGCACACCAATTGTTCCCACTGGTATTGCCGTCGTCTGGATTTGGTGGCAGCCAATCTTCGTTGTCCGTAGCGTAGATCTTGAACGCGAGCATCATTTGGCGTCCATTGTTCATGCATTTGATGCCTTGGGCCTTGGTCTTGGCCTTACTCAAAGCGGGCAGCAGCATGCCTGCGAGTATGGCAATAATCGCAATCACCACCAAAAGCTCGATCAAAGTGAATCCTTTCTTCAGGCGACCTTGATGCTGCTGATTTTTTGTTTTGATATTCATACGTGTTGATCTTGTCTCTATTAAGTAAAAGCTAACCAATTTTTTAACTTTTGACTTTAACTTTTGTCAACCTTTAGATGAATCACACAGGAACGATAACTGTGCGTTTGTAGGCACAAACAGCCTGTAACTGAATACGCGCGCTATCTGCGGCATCCAGCTTATGAGTAACGACCTTTTTTGGTCGTATGAGATCTCTTGTCATACCAAAAAAGTGTTTTGGCGTATCTCCTTTTGTTGACCCTGGTCAAAGTTGCCTGAGATGGGTCGGGCCTTCTCATCGAATAACAAAGTCGGCACTTTCATTTTTACATGTATGGAGAGAATTGTTCTTTATTGCCGAATAAGTAGACACTGCTTCTTCCGAACGGCAAACTCCAAGTCTCCATAAGTGGAGTTCAAATTGTTCCATTCGTGAAACATGAGGCATCGACTCATGCATGGCCTGATGGCATCAAAATACACATACCTCGTGATTCTGGCTTTCCAGTGATCGGAATCTCATGGGTGGATTGAGACTTTCGGAGGATTTGTCTAGAATGCCTATGGCTTCAAAATTCTAGAATTGTTGACACAAAGATTCTGTTTAGAAGATCTTGTGAGCAGTGCGATGCAGGAGGTATAAGGAATAAATAGTCGTTTTCGGTTTGCTGCAAACCAGATATTGTCAGGGCGAAGCCACAAGCTCATCTGTGCACCATTCCAACGAACATGGAAGCAAAACAAGAAAAAGCTATCAGTCAATTATTCGAAGCCAAATTGCTTCAAATAGTGCTTCGTTATAATGAAGATGCGCACGCCTTCGATATGTCGGCCTCGGTTTTCGATCACGCCCTTGGGATGGATTCCTTGGATCTGGCAGAAGTATTTTCGTGGATCGAACATCAATTTGGTGATTCACCTTTAGACGATCAGGGCCCGCAATTTGAGACCTGGAACGATTTAGTTCAATGGGTCGTTAGCTGCCAGAAAGATCGTTCTGCTGTTTATTAAGGCTTAACAAGTAGGGAATTTTAATTAGCATTTGCAACAGATGCCAAAAAACCGGAAAAGAAGAGGGAAGTCCAGTGGTTGGAGACGCAAACTGGAGCAAAAAGCGGGACAATCAGCTTTGTTGTCCATCATGATCAACAAGCCAGGATTCCGTTACACTGTATTAAGCCTTATTTTTGCGTTTCTTTGTGCAGGGTTTTACATGGCCCCTCTTTGGAACATTGCCCCTGATGGCAGCGAGCTAAAGGTCAAGTCGAGTCTCTACAAAATCCGGGAAGTAAAGCAACTCAAGGCCAGAGCTGCCGCCGCAATGGATCAACAAAATTGGACTGAAGCAGCCTATCAGTTGCGTGTGGCATTGTTGAAAAATAGTATCGATCCGACTCTTTATCGTATGATGCTTACCAATAGTATGAGCATGGAGTCGTTGGATCCCTCGGATATCAGGGATCTGACCAAGCGCACCGAAAAGCTTTTAGTCATTACCAGCAACAATCTTTCCGATCTTGATCTTGTCATTTCTTTCATGAATCGGCAAGGCCTGCATGAGCAGTTGATGGACACTTTACTTGCTTGTGAAAAACTTGCTCCCAATCAAGCTAGGAGGTTGCTGGAACTGCTTTTCGAATCTGGAAGTTATGGTAGTTTCCATCAAGTCAAAGAGCAATATGCTGCACAATTACAGGAGGCATTTCCGGAGTTGAAGGCTTACGAATCCGCTTTGATCGTGTTGAATCAGGCCACATTTGATACTTCTCTGGAGGGTGTGCGATCCCTCAATTCAATGGCAGATGGAAGCGATGAAGTCAGTGCTATCTCACGCAAGCTGCTTTTGCAGATTTACAGGCATTTTGAATTATTGGATGGATATGCTTCAGTATTCAGGGAGGTTAAGAAAAATCAAGAAGATCAACCCGTCCAGCATGCTGCATACTGGGACCTACTTATTGCAGCAAAGCAGCCCCAAAAGGCTATTTTCGAAGCCGCTCAATATTGGCCGCTCCTGGTAAATCGGCCAATCAACAGACTGAATGAAGTGCTCCAAATAGCTCATGCTTACCACCAGGTTGGCATACCAAAGAAATCATTTGAATTGCTAGATCAAACACAGCCACGATTTAAGGATGAAGCTGCTTATTGGATAGGCTATGGGGACTTGTTGCTTGAAACCGAAAACTGGCTAGAAGCAACGGCGCTGGCTGTAAAGCTTCGTAGTCAAAGGGCAGGGGTTAAATTATTGAAACCTTATGCCTATTATCTGGAGGGGATCGCTCAGGGGGAATTAAAGCGACGACCCTCAGCTTCAAACGCATTCTCGGAACTCATCAAACTAAGCCCGCTCAAGGATGAACCAACTGTCTTGAATATGGTAAACGGAATGTTAAGCGTAGGACTGGGGGCTGAAGCGCTGGAATTTCTTCAGCTGCATGATGCGTCATTGCAAGATCGTGTGTCATACTCGCTTCTGCTCTATCGTTCAGCTAAAGCGGCTGGTAACTCTGTCGTGCTGTCGGAAGCTGATCAGGCTTTGTTTGAGTTGCGTTCCGACATGCCTGATACAGATGTTCGCCGTCTTGAGACAGCCGTTCTCGTGCTTGGTGATACCGTAAAGGCTCTGGAATCCTTCCTGGCGTTTCGAGCCGAAGCTGCAATGGACGACACGCATCGTCTGCTGGTAGCCTGTGCGTATATGCTGCAAGAGAATGATCAAAAGGCAGCCCAATGGCTTAAGACTATTGATAAAAATAAACTGGGGAATCGTGAATCTGCGATCTATGCTTTTGTAAATGTTGAATGGCTTGTTCGTAATGGTCGCAATGAGGAAGCCAGAAAGCAACTTGTGCTTCTCAGTCGGCAGGATCTATTTCCGACTCAAGCCTTCCGACTTGAAGCTCTAGAGTTGCAGATCACAACGCCTGCCCCTTTACTTTTTGATCAATGATTGCCTGAAGTGAATCTGGAGCAGGTTACTCAGGAGGATCGAAAAACCTGCATGTGTTTTTCCGATTTCCAAGACAAAGAGGACATCATCACTCGCATCAATCATATTCATGCCCTGTTGCAAAACAAACGCCTTCAGGGTGCACGAGAGTTTCTGGCTGCCATAGATCCTCACTTCTTGTCTGAGGATTTTCGTCCTTCATTCGATTTGGAAGTCCTTGAACATTATTGCCTTGAATCGAATTTGGACTAGGCTCGTGATTCTTTGCGAACCATGAAAAGAGAAAAATTGATTCCTTCTCAGTAAGTATGGCTCGATGATACTGTTAGGCATCATCAGCTATCCGTCAAACCCGATCCCTCAGGCTGATAAATAGTGGTCATGAGTGAGTTTTTTTGCAAAGAACCCCAACTTCAGCTAGCATTTGTTCTTCCAATGAAAAACCACATCTTTTTCTTTTTATTTGGCAATCTTGCGCTGGCCCTGACTTGTTCAATCAAGGCTGATGTAAGACTTCCCAGCATCATCGGTGATCACATGGTTCTTCAGAAAGAATCAAATGTGACAATTTGGGGTTGGGCCAACCCAGCTGAAAAAGTCCAGGTGATACCAAGTTGGAATGATTCCATCAACGAGACGTCCGCTGATAGTGGTGGGACCTGGTCTGTCTCAATCCTCACTCCGAATGCAGGCGGTCCTTACTCGATGAAAGTTGCAGGATCCAATTCCATTGAAATAAAGGACATCTTAATCGGCGAAGTATGGGTTTGTAGTGGTCAGAGTAACATGGAATGGAGCGGTAACCATGGTCTTCAGCAATGCACGGATGAAGCTCCGAATGCCAATGACTCCAATATTCGGTTTTTCTACATCCCCAAAACAACGGCACGTTTTCCACAAGACCGTTGTGAGGGCACCTGGGAGGTTTGCACTCCTGAGGCAATGATGCGCTTCAGTGCCGTGGGTTACTTTTTTGGAAAGCAATTGCGTCAAAAACTTGAGGCCCCAGTGGGCTTGATCAACAGTAACTGGGGTGGAACGCCAGCCGAAGTTTGGACACCTCGCGAGTTGGTTGAAAGTGATTCGGAATTGCAAGTGGCAGCCAGTCAGATTCAACCTTTTGCATGGTGGCCAAAAGATGCTGGGCTTTGCTATAATGCCATGATCCATCCCATCACCTCCTATCGAATTGCCGGTGCAATCTGGTATCAAGGAGAAAGCAACGTAGACATTGCTTATGCCTATGAAAAATTGTTCACTAAAATGATCGGGGCATGGCGCACTGCCTGGAAACAAAACTTTCCATTTTACTTCGTGCAGATTGCTCCCTACTCATATGGGAAACCCAGCGTTTGCCCGATCCTGCGTGAAGCCCAAACCAAAAGTGCATCTTATTCGAATACAGGGATGGTTGTCATCAGTGATTTGGTGGATGATGTTAAAAACATTCATCCCAACAATAAACGCGATGTCGGCCTGCGTTTAGCCAACTATGCTCTGAGTGCAACTTATGGTCATAAAAACATTCCTCACCGAAGCCCACAATACAGTCGCATGGAGATTGAAGGTCAGAAAATTCGAGTCTTCTTCGATAACTCAGAAAGTGGCTTGGTGGCGCGTGGGGGGGCTCCCAATGAATTCTATGTAGCAGGTGAAAATGGAAAATTTCTGCCAGCCAGCGCAACAATTGATGGCAGTACAGTTTTAGTATTCACTGAAAAAATAACCCAACCAGTGGCAGTCCGGTTCGGATTCAGCAACACGGCAATACCCAATCTATTTTCCAATGAAGGATTGCCTGTGAATTTATTTCGGACAGACCAATATCTGATGACTAACTCGAAAGATTCTCATTAAGACCCATTTCTGTTCACATAATCACTTCAAAACCTTCGAATTTTGGATGAGAAAGGTGCATGCCTTCAGGGGATTTCGCCTGACTATGAGCTTTCCGGAATGCTTCTGAATCTGTCCAATCCACAAATACTTTCCGAGAGGCCCAGGTTGAGTGCGAGACATAAGTGGTGTGAGTATCTTCAGCGCTGCCCTTGATAAGGTTGAATTTTTGGAAACCCGGAACTTCGTCAAGGTAAGATTCACGGTTTCTCCACATTTCTTCGAAAGCATTTTCAAAACCCGGCGCAATTTTAAATCGATTCATCGCTATGTACCTGTCTCTTATACACATCTCCGAGCCCACGAGACCGAGGCTGATCTC
>OJCR01000380.1_pt1 | contig 21538 bp, 25 predicted proteins | sample 1591611 | NCBI WGS metagenome assembly OJCR01 (sample SAMN05416815, study PRJEB24817) | seawater metagenome | isolation source: Sea water | place: Canada:Atlantic | collected 2013-07
GTGTATAAGAGACAGGGTAATCCAGCGCGCAGCCTAACAGGCCATGGCGTCGTCGGCTTCATTCTTCGAATGATGTTCATCATTCACCGCAGTGATAAATGCGGCTTTGGTCGCAAAGGCTCCCAAGCAGTGCGTGGTTTTTTCACCAGGGCGGGGCAAAACCCGGGGTTTGCGGCACGAAAGTGATGTTGCACCAGAAGTGTGATGCATTTTGGTGAGGCGGGGCTGACTCACAACAGTGCCGGCTGAGCGAAAACCGGGCGCCGAAGCCGGCCCGGCTTGTGCCTGGTATCGATAACGTCATGAAAAATCAGCCTTTTCAAAACTGGCACAGCATTTGCCTTAAGACAGGGTAAGCACAACCACTGCGTTGTGCGCGAGATAACCATCTGTGTGGTCAATGGCGATTGCACTCCGATGCGAGCAAAGGCGCTCAAAGATTCCTGCCAATGGTGGCGGGACGCTTTGAGCGCTTTTTTTATGCCCGAAAAAAACGGGCAAAAGAGGGAAGGATGATGAAAGGTTTCAAGAAAACATTTCGTGGTGTGCTGGCCGCTATGACATTGGGCCTGTCGGCTCCATCCATGGCCGATGATGCTGTGGGCTGGCCGGAAAAGGCCGACCTCAAGTTCGGCTTTATCAAGCTGACGGATATGGCGCCACTGGCCATTGCCTATGAGAAAGGCTACTTCGAGGAAGAAGGCCTGTTCGTGACCCTGGAAGCCCAGGCCAACTGGAAAGTGCTGCTGGACCGGGTGATCGACGGTCAGCTGGATGGCGCTCATATGCTGGCGGGGCAGCCACTGGGGGCGACCATCGGCTATGGCACCGAGGCCCATATTATTACCGCCTTCAGCATGGACCTGAACGGCAACGGCATCACCGTCTCCAATTCCGTCTGGGAAGAAATGAAAAAACATATTCCCAGCAAGGATGGCAAACCGGTGCATCCCATCAAGGCCGACACGCTCAAACCGGTGGTGGAGCAATACAAGGCCGCCGGCAAGTCTTTCAAGATGGGTATGGTGTTCCCGGTATCCACCCATAACTACGAGTTGCGTTACTGGCTTGCTGCCGGTGGGCTGAACCCGGGCTACTACGCGCCGCACCGGGGCGACACCAGCGGCCAGTTGCAGGCGGACGTACTGCTCTCTGTCACACCGCCCCCGCAAATGCCTGCCACCCTGGAAGCCGGCACTATTCATGGCTACTGCGTGGGTGAGCCCTGGAACCAGCAGGCCGTGTTCAAGGGCATCGGTGTGCCGGTGATTACCGATTACGAAATCTGGAAAAACAATCCGGAAAAAGTGTTCGGGGTCAGCAAGGGCTGGGCGGAAGAATATCCCAATACCCATATTCGTGTGGTCAAGGCGATGATCCGGGCGGCCAAGTGGCTGGACGAGAACAACAACGCCAACCGACCGGAAGCGGTGAAGATCCTGTCCCAGCCCAACTATGTGGGCGCCGACTATGACGTGATCGCCAACTCCATGACCGGCACCTTCGAATACGAAAAGGGCGACAAGCGGGAAATTCCGGACTTCAACGTCTTCTTCCGTCACAACGCCACCTATCCCTACTACTCCGACGCCATCTGGTACCTGACGCAAATGCGTCGCTGGGGGCAGATCAGCGAGAGCAAGCCGGATAGCTGGTACATGGATATCGCCAAGAAAGTCTATCGCCCGGACATCTACACCCAGGCGGCCAAGTCTCTGATTGCCGAAGGCAAGATCAGCGCCGATGAATTCCCGGACTTCGCCAGCGAAGACGGCTTCAAGCCGCCGCAGAGCGAGTTCATCGACAACGTCACCTACGACGGCCGCAAGCCCAACGAGTACCTGAGCAAGTTCCCCATCGGCCTGAAAGATGGCGACACCCTGTAACCGGGTACGCGAGAGCAAGGAGACAATCATGGTGACCCTGACATTCCCGACCTGGATGGAACCCTACCGCGCACTGGCCACGGGCAAGGTGTCCCGTGACCAGTGGCAAGCACTGATGCGCCAGCTGCTGTGGCCGGTGCTGGGGATAGGCCTGTTCCTGCTCATGTGGCAGTTCGCGGCCCAGCGTATTGATACCTCGCTGGGTCAGTTCCCCGGCCCGGCCCAGGTCTGGGAGCAGGCGGGCAATCTGGTCAGTGAACACCAGCAGTCCCGCGAGCGGGAAGTGGCGTTCCATGAGCGGCAGGAGAAGTACATCACCGCCCGGCTGGAACAGCAGCCGGACTGGAAGCCGGTCACCCGGGATTACACCGGTGCACCGACCTTCTTTGATCAGATCGGTACCAGCCTGATCACGGTAATGAGTGGCTTCCTGCTGGCATCGATGATCGCCATTCCGCTGGGCATCGTTATCGGTCTGAGCAGCACCGTGCATGCAGCGGTGAACCCGCTGGTGCAGCTGTTCAAGCCGGTGTCGCCGCTGGCCTGGTTGCCGCTGGTCACCATGGTGGTGAGTGCGGTGTATGTGAGCGACGATCCGATGGTGTCCAAATCCTTTCTCACTTCCATGTTCACGGTAACCCTGTGCTGCCTGTGGCCCACGTTGATGAATACGGCGGTGGGGGTCACCTCGGTGAGCCAGGATCTGACCAATGTCTCCCGTGTGCTGCGACTTAATGCCCTTAGCCATGTGCGCAAGATCGTGTTGCCGTCGGCGTTGCCGATGATGTTCACCGGCCTGCGCCTGAGTCTTGGGATCGCCTGGATGGTGTTGATCGCCGCAGAAATGCTGGCGCAGAACCCGGGCCTGGGGAAATTCGTCTGGGATGAATTCCAGAACGGCAGTTCCCAGTCCCTGGGCCGGATCATGGTGGCGGTGATCGTCATCGGCCTGATTGGTTTCCTGCTGGACCGCCTGATGCTGATGATGCAGCGCGCGCTGGTCTGGGACAAAGCTTCAGCTCAACGCTAGTTAGCAAGCTGCTGTAAAGCCCGTTGCGTGCTCAGTCTTTCAGGCTGACCCGCAATCTAGGCGCAATTTTGAAGGTGTGTGCCGACCCATCAAGAAATTGCAACAACGAGTGCGGGCCAGCCTGGAAGACCCGGGAGCACTCGCAGAGCATAAAGGCGCGGCCTGAAGAGCACATCTGCTGCGCTTTGACGCTAGGAAAGGGAACCACCCTGTCCGTCGCGACAAAACACAACAGCTGCACCCTTCAGGCCACGCTGAGTACGCAACGGGCTATACAACAGCCTGCTAAAGGAGAATCAACATGAAAGCCTTACTGGAACTGTCCAACGTGGGCATGCAATTCGAGACGCCGAAGGGCAGCTTTGAAGCCCTGAAAGATGTGAACCTGAAAATTGCCGATGGTGAGTTCGTGTCCCTGATCGGTCATTCCGGTTGCGGGAAATCCACGGTGCTCAATATCGTCGCCGGCCTGCTACAGGCCACCGACGGCGGGGTGATTCTGGACAAGCAGGAAGTCACCGAACCCGGCCCGGAGCGGGCCGTGGTGTTCCAGAACCATTCACTGCTGCCCTGGCTTACGTCGTTTGAAAACGTAGAGCTTGCGGTGAAGCAGGTCTTCAAGAAGACCAAGAGCCGGGCGGAAATTCGCGACTGGGTCGAGCACAACCTGGAGCTGGTGCACATGGCCCATGCCATGCACAAGAAGCCGGATGAAATCTCCGGTGGCATGAAACAGCGCGTGGGTATCGCCCGTGCCCTGGCCATGCAACCGCAGGTGTTGCTGATGGATGAACCCTTCGGCGCGCTGGATGCCCTGACCCGTGCTCACCTGCAGGATTCCCTGATGGATATCCATGCCCAGCTGGGTACCACGGTGATCATGATTACCCACGATGTGGACGAGGCGGTGCTGCTGTCCGATCGCATTGTGATGATGACCAATGGGCCGTCCGCCACCATCGGCGAGATTCTGGACGTCAATGTGCCGCGTCCTCGCGATCGCCTGGCGCTGGCCGACGATCCCACCTTTGTTTGCTGTCGTCAGCAGGTGCTGCAATTCCTGTACGAGAAACAGCGCAAGGTGGAGCCGCTGCCCAAGCGTGCTGACGCTGAGACTGGCGCGGCACGAAAACGGGCCTGATAACCGTTTATGACTGATTTGATTCGCCTGCTTTTTTCGCACACGGAAAAGCGGGCAGGGGGAAGGTGTGTCTGATTTCAGCACATCACTGTTTTTCATTTTGGGACGTTACATCGAGGAAAAGACCATGAAATATTCTGCCATTGCTGCCGGCGTTATCCTGTCCACGCTCGGCTTTTCGGGGACGGCTTACGCCGAAGACGATGCCTTTATCACTGCGTTGAAAGAAGGCAAGCCGCTGCTGAACCTGCGCTTGCGCCATGAGGAAGTGGATAGCGACGGTGCCGCGGAAGATGCCCAGGCACTCACCCTGCGAACCCGACTGGGCTACCAGAGCGGCACGCTGCACGGCTTTGATGTGTTGGGGGAGTTTGAAGACACCCGCATTGTCGGCAACGTGGATAACTTTGCGCCGCACATGGCTGGTTACCCGGTGATTGCTGATCCGGAAGTGACCGAGCTGAACCGCGCAGCAGTCCGTTATACCGGTAGCGACGCCCTCGATGGTCTGGTGGCCACCTATGGTCGTCAGCGCATCATTTACGACAATGCCCGCTTCGTCGGTAACGTGGGCTGGCGTCAGGACGAGCAGACCTTTGATGGCGCCAAGCTGGATTACGGCACCGGTGATTTTTCTTTCTCCACGGCCTATCTCACTCAGGTAAACGGCTTCACGCCAAAGTTCGATGCCAACGTGTCCAATTATCTGTTCAACGCCAGCTGGGCCGGTGCGCCGGGGGGATCACTCACCGCCTATGGCTACCTGCTGGAAACCGATAACGTGCCCGATTCCGATAACGACACCTATGGCCTGCGGTATGCCGGTGCCTTCGATCTGGATGCCGTAAAGCTGCTTCTCACCCTGGAAGGCGCCCAGCAAGAGGTGGAAGCCGGCGATACCGAGTACTACTTCGCCGAAGTGGGCGCAGAAATGGCCGGGGTCACCGTCAAGGTGGCGCAGGAAGTGCTGGGCTCTGATGACGGCAAGATTGCTTTCCAGACCCCGCTGGCCACCAAGCATGCCTTCAATGGCTGGGCGGACCAGTTCCTGGTAACCCCGGCGGATGGCCTGAAAGACAGCTTTGTCAGCGTCGGCACCAAGCTGGCCGGCTTCAAACTGGCGGCGGTGTATCACGACTTTCAGGCCGAAGAGGGCAGCAGTGACTACGGCACGGAAACCAACCTGCTGGTGGCCCGGCCCATCGGCAAGCACTACGTGGTGGGCCTGAAATACGCCGACTACAGCGCTGATGATTTTGGCGCCGACACACAAAAACTGTGGGCCTGGGCAGAACTGAAACTCTGAGCAAAACAGCGCCGTTTTGGCGCCGCGGAGTGCACCGCTATGGTGCGCTCCGCGAGGTCTGTTGTGGTGAATAAGGAATCGCAAAGAAAAACAGTGAGTTAATAACCCCATGACTGGCACAACCGTTGCAAACCAATCAAGTAACACTCAATCCCTGGATGCTACCGACACTATGGCCCTGAAAATCATGCTGGTGGATGACCAGCCACCGCGCGCTGCGATTCTGGAGCGTGCCCTGATCGACGAAGGGCACGAGATCCTCTGTCGTCTGACCAGTGCTGCCGGGCTGGCGGAGAAGGTGCATTCCAGTAATCCGGATGTGGTGATCGTGGATATGGACGCGCCGGACCGGGACACCCTGGAGAGCATGGCACTGGTGCAGCGGGATATGCCGCGGCCCATGGTCATGTTCTGCAACCAGGACGACGAGGATCTGATCGTGGCGGCCCTGCGTGCTGGCGTCAGTGCCTATGTGGCCGGGGAAACCGATCTGGCCCGGGTGCGGGGCGTGATGCGCGTGGCCACCGCCCGTTTCCGGGAATACCAGGCGCTGCGCGAGGAGCTGGAACAGACCCGCGAAGCGCTGGCAGAACGCAAGATCATCGAACGGGCCAAGGGGTTGCTGATGCAACGCCGTCGCCTGAATGAACAGGATGCTTACAGCACCCTGCGGCGCCAGGCTATGAATACCGGCCAGCCACTAATCCAGGTGGCCAGGTCAGTGCTGGATTATGCCGAGATGCTGAAAGCGCAGGGGTGAAAAAACCCAGGCGCCTGACGCCAGAACAGGAGCGAGCATGAGAAGAGTGAGCCCATTGAGAAAATCGCGCAGCCTGATCGAGGCACCCAGCAAAAAAGTGTGGCGTGCCACACCGGCTGACGGTGTGCAGGTGGTCAAGCGTCAGGTATCCAGCGTTCGCCGTCAGCTTGCGGAGCAAGCCCCATGAAAATTCGTATCGGCTATATGCCGCTGACCGACAGCCTGCCGCTGGTGGTGGCTCAGGAAGCGGGCTACTTCGCCGCCGAAGGGCTGGATGTGGAGCTGCAACCGGAGTGGAGCTGGGCCAGCCTGCGTGATCGTTTACTGGTGGGGCAGCTGGATGCGGCGCCCATGCTGGCGCCCATGATGATGGCCACCTCGCTGGGGCTGGGGTGCATCAAGAAACCCCTGGCCACGGCGTTCTCCATGGGGCTGAACGGCAACGGCATTACCGTGTCGCCCATGTTGTTCCAGGGGTTGTGTGCCTTGTCCGAAGGGCCCACGCCCAACGATATGGCCAGTGCCATGAACAAGCTGGTAGCGGCTCGTGCCGGCAGTGGTGAGGCGCCGCTGGTACTGGCGGTGGTGTTTCCGTTTTCCTGCCATGCCTACCAATTGCGTCACTGGCTGAGCGTCGCCGGGCTGGACCCGGATCACGATGTGAAGCTGGTGGTGCTGCCGCCGTCGCAGATGGTGGATCACCTGCGCATGGGGCATATCGATGGCTTCTGTGTGGGCGAACCCTGGAACAGCCTGGCGGCGCTCACCGGTGCCGGACACTGTATTCTTTCCGGTTACCAAATCTGGGAAAACGCGCCGGAAAAAGTGCTGGCGGTGTCCCGTGACTGGGTGGCCCGTAATCCCGGGCCTCACCGCGCCATGCTGCGGGCGCTCTATAAGGCAGCTCGCCACGCGGACGAGCATCTGCTCGACAGCCTGTCGCTACTGGCGCACCCGGCCTGGCTGGATGTACCCGCGGAAATCATTCGCGCACCGTTCAGCCAGCGCCTGCCTGGCGGCTTGACCGGGCAACCGTTTCCGGCTCATCACTTCCATGTGTTTGCCGGTTTTCACGCCAACTTCCCCTGGCGTTCCGATGCCCGTTTTCTGTTGGAGGAAATGCAGCGCTGGCGTCAGTGCAGCCTGGAAGAAACCCAGACCTTCGCTGCCCAATGCTACCGCACGGATCTGTTCCGCGACGCCCTGGCAGACCTCACCAGCCTGCCATTAATGGACAGCAAACCGGACGAGCGACACGCGGGCCACTGGCAATTACCCGGTGAACCCAAGCCAGTGGAGCTGGGTCCGGACCGGCTGTTGAAGGTGATCGAAGCGGACGCGACCTCAAACGAATAAAACAGCCCGTTGGAGCTTTGCTTGCAAAGCGAAGGGGTTCGGTCTGGCACGGTGCCAGCGTTTTGCTCTTCGCCTTGCGAGCAAGGCTCCAACTGGGCTTTATTTGGTTTCGGCAGAGGGCGATTAAACCGCTTCGCGCAACTGCTTGGCCGCATCCACCATGTTGGCCAGCGCACCGCGGGTCTCTTCCCATTTGCGGGTTTTCAGGCCGCAGTCCGGGTTGACCCACAGCCGTTCCCTGGGCAGTCGCTCGGCGGCTTTTTCCATCAGTTGCACCATCCAGCTTACGTCCGGTTCATTGGGGGAGTGGATGTCGTAGACGCCCGGGCCAATGTCGTTGGGGTACTGGAAATCCCGGAAGGCATCCAGCAGATCCATGTTGGAGCGAGACGTTTCGATGGTGATCACGTCCGCATCCAGAGCGGCGATGGCCTCGATGATGTCGTTGAATTCCGAGTAGCACATGTGGGTGTGGATCTGGGTATCGTCGGCGACGCCCACTGTGGCCAGGCGGAAACAGTCTACAGCCCAGTCCAGGTACTGGCCCCAGTCAGCCTTGCGCAGTGGCAGGCCTTCGCGCAGGGCGGGTTCGTCGATCTGGATCACCTGGATGCCGGCGGCTTCCAGATCCTGGACTTCATCGCGCAGGGCCAGGGCGATCTGGCGACAGGTGTCTGCACGGGGTTGGTCATCGCGCACGAAAGACCACTGCAGGATAGTCACCGGCCCGGTGAGCATGCCTTTGACGGGCTTGTCGGTGAGTGACTGGGCGTATTCGGCCCACGCCACGGTCATGGCTTCGGGGCGCTGGACGTCACCAAAGATGATCGGCGGTTTTACGCAGCGGGAGCCATAGCTCTGCACCCAGCCGAAGCGGGTGAAGACAAAGCCGTCCAGCAGTTCACCGAAGTATTCCACCATGTCATTGCGCTCGGCTTCGCCGTGCACCAGCACATCCAGTTCCACCTCTTCCTGATAGCGGATGCAGCGGGCAATTTCCTGCTTCATCTGCTGGGTGTAGTTGGCATCGTCCAGGCGGCCGGTTTTCCAGTCGCGGCGAGCGGTACGAATCTCCCGGGTCTGCGGGAAGGAGCCGATGGTGGTGGTGGGGAAGGCCGGCAGTTGCAGCGCCTGCTGTTGCCTGGCAATACGCTCGGCAAAGGGGCTGTGGCGGTCGCGGGAGACCTCGCCGGCCGCGGCCAGTCGTTTGCCCACTACCGGGTTATGGATACGATTGGACAGGCCGCGGGCTTGCAGGGCGTCGCGTTGGGCCTGTAGACCTGCATTGACGCTGCTGTCGCCGTCCAGGGCGCCGCCCAGCAGCGCCAGCTCCTGCAGTTTCTGTTTGGCAAAGCTCAGCCAGCTTTTCAGTTCGCTATCCAGCTTGTCTTCCTGATCCAGATCCACCGGGCTGTGCAGCAGGGAGCAGGACGGTGCCAGCCACAGGCGATCACCCAGTTCGTTGCGCAGGGCAATCAGGGCATCCAGGGCCGCATCCAGATCGGTGCGCCAGATATTGCGGCCATTGATGTAGCCCAGCGACAGCACCTTGTCGCCCAGCCGCGGCACCACCTGACCAAGATCATCGTTGCCGCGCACCCGATCCAGGTGCAGGCCATCCACGGGCAATTCCAGAGCCGTGAACAGGTTGTTTTCCAGGCCGCCGAAGTAGGTGGCCAGCAGCAGCTTGCAATCACTGGCGGCGGCGAGCTGGTCGTAGACACGCAGGTAGCTGCGCTGCCAGCTGTCCGGCAGGTCCAGTACCAGAATCGGTTCATCAATCTGAACCCATTCCACGCCCTGATCCGCAAACCGCTGCAGGATCTGGCGGTACACGGGAATCAGGCTGTCCAGCAGGGCCAGCTTGCTGCTGTCGTCGGCACCATCAAAGCTCTCACCCTTGCTCAGGTACAGATAGGTGAGCGGGCCGGGGATCACCGGTTTCGGGGCGTGGCCCTGGGCTTTGGCGTCTTCCACCTGCTCGAACAGACTTTCCCGGGCAATGTGGAAGGTCTGGTCTGCCGCCAGTTCCGGCACGATGTAGTGGTAGTTGGTATCAAACCACTTGGTCATTTCGCAGGCTGCCGCCGGTGTGCCGCTGGGGGCCCGGCCACGGGCCATGCGGAACAGGGTGTCCAGGCTTACCGGTTGGTCGTTGTCTTGCTGGAAGCGGTTGGGTACCACCCCCAGCAGGCAGGAAAATTCAAGAATCTGGTCGTACCAGGCGAAATCGCCCACCGGCACCAGGTCCAGGCCGGCATCGGCCTGCAGCGCCCAGTGCCGCTCACGCAGGCTCTTGCCCACATGCTCAAGTTCGGTCTGTTGCAGATCGCCGGCCCAGTAGGCTTCCACGGCTTGCTTCAACTCACGGCGGGCACCAATGCGGGGGAAGCCGAGGTTGTGGAGGGTGGTCATGGTGTCGTCCTTTCATTCTGACATGGTGGGCACTGGCCTGCCTGTACTCGGGGCCAGTGCGATTGATGGCTATTGTGGGGACAGGTGTAGTTGAGGCAAAATCAAATATCTAATTATGAATATGAGATTCTCTCATGCTGGAAGTGCGACATCTGACCACCTTGCTGGCCATCGAAGAGGCCGGGTCTCTGATGGAAGCGTCGGAGCGCCTTCATGTGACCCAGTCGGCCCTGTCTCATCAGCTCAAGGATCTGGAAGGGAGATTGGGCGCAGCCTTGCTGGTACGGCGCACGCGACCGGTGCGATTCACGACTGCCGGTTTGCGGGTATTGGCGCTGGCACGGGAGGTATTGCCCAGAGTGCAGCAAACCGAAAGGGAGCTGAAACGGCTTGCCGCAGGCCAGACCGGGCGCCTGCACATCGCCATTGAGTGCCACTCCTGTTTCCAGTGGCTGATGCCGGCCCTGGATGCGTTCCGCGAACACTGGCCGGAGGTGGAGATGGATCTCTCCGCGGCGTTCAGCTTTGCGCCGTTACCGGCGCTGGTGCGGGGTGACCTGGATATGGTGATCACCTCCGACCCGGTGGAAAACGAGGCGGTGAAATACCTGCCCCTGTTCCGCTACGAGCTGGTGCTGGCGGTGTCGCGGCAGTCGCCGCTGGCGGCAAGCAAATGGATTGAACCGGAAGATATTACCGACCAGACCCTGATTACCTACCCGGTAGAGCGGGAGCGGCTGGATGTGTTCACCGCCTTCTTGAACCCCGCCAACGCCGAACCCGCCGCCATCCGCACCGCCGAGCTCACCCCCATGACCGCGCAACTGGTGGCGGCGGGCCGTGGCGTGGCGGCGTTGCCCAACTGGGCGCTCACCGAGTACACCGAGCACGACCTGCTGAAAACCGTGCGGCTGGGCGAGAAGGGAGTGTGGCGCACGCTCTATGCGGCCGTACGGGTGGAGGACGATCAGACCCCTTACATGCAGGAATTCTGGGAAACCGCCAAGGAGTTGTGCTTCAAGACCCTGAGCGGAGTGAGGGCGGTGAAAGGCAGTTGATCCGTTCCTGTAGGAGCTATGCTTGCATGGCGAACACGACGTAAGAGAAGTTCGCCATGCAAGCATAGCTCCTACAATCCATGGAAATGTCGGTTGGTTAATAGCGAATAGCGTCGCTTGCGGCGCGATTTTCCTCAGGTTTGCTTGCTGTGGCTTGCCGGTGGCAGCGCCATCCATTGAGCCACAGACAACACCAACGTGGCGGCCAGCAGTAGTAGTGACATGGGCTGCTGAAATTCTGGATGTCCGGCCAGGAAAAAACCGCTGTGAATCGCCACCGTCAGTAGTCCCAGGCCAGCCAGGAACTGGTGGCAAAGGCGTTGCCGCGGACTGTGGGTGGCGACGTGCAGGAAGGCCAGTAATACCAGGGCAATGATAGGCAGGTTCAGTATCAGGTTGAGCTGATTGCCGCCGGGTAAGTGGAAAAGATTCCACTCATGCCAGTAGGCGGCGTCGATCTGATGTGTGATGAGCACGGTACTGTTAAGCAGGAAAAGGGTCTGGGGCAGGTCGGGTTTCATGGCAGGTCTCCAGTGTCACTGCCATGAAACCCGTTATGGCGGGGTAACGCCATTACCCCTCAGGTAAGCGGTTACTCCCCGTCGCGAAACTGTACCTGCAAGCCTGCCAGGAAATTGCGCAGGATCTGGTCTTTGCATTCCCGGTAATGCTTGTGGCCGGGTTTGCGGAAGAAGGAGCTGAGCTCGTGTTTGCTCATGCGGAAGTTGGCCAGCTCCAGCACGGCCAGCACATCCTCGGCCTGCAGATTCAACGCGATTTTTAGCTTCATGAAAATCATGTTGTTGGTCAGGCGGGATTCGGGCTCCGGTTGCGGGCCCGGCTTTTTGCCGCGCAGGGCATTGATCAGGCCATTGAGGAAAATCGCCAGGGTGCGGTCGTTGCACTTCTGGAAGGCCGGATCGTCATCCTTTTTCAGCCAGTCGCTGATCTGTTCCCGGGTCACGGTTTCGCCGGCTTCGGCGAAGACACCGATCATGCGGTTATCGTCAAAGTCGAAGATATAGCGAGCGCGGCGCAGAACGTCATTATTGAGCATGAAAAACCTGTATCAGCGGGAGGGACGTGGCCGCCATGTTACAGGGAACCGGTAACCGGGACACGCCCCTATTGTATCGCTTCAGAGGGTCGGGCCTACGGGCTGAAAACTTTCAGCCCGATAATGCCGGCCAGAATCAGCCCCAGGCACAGCAGGCGAGGAGCGTTGACGGCATCCTGGAACAGCACAATCCCCAGCAGCACGGTGCCGATAGTGCCCATGCCGGTCCACACTGCGTAGGTGGTGCCCACGGGCAGTGTCTGCATGGCTTTGGCCAATAGCCAGAAGCTGGCGGCCATGCCGATGACGGTTAACAGGGAAGGAAGTGGGCGGGTGAAGCCGTGGCTGGCTTTCAGCCCCAGTGCCCATCCGGATTCGAGTATGCCGGCGAGAATGACCAGTGCCCATGCCATGAGAAACTCCTGCATGGGGTCGTCCCCGAGTGGGTGCCAGGATCGAGGTCGTCCTCGGGCACGCCGGATATTGTAGCAAGCCGGTCGGGGCGGGCAAGCAGGTTTCTGCTTGCGGTCAGGTAGCAGACACCCTGACGATCCATTTTTTGGTGGGCATCTGGAACAGGCGTTGGCTTTCCGTCTGGCACTTCTTCAGCAGGCGCTTTTCCCGCCCGTGGATGGCGTCCAGGGTATGGGCCAGATCCTTCTGCCTCTCTATGGTGTGGCTTTGTGCCAGCACATATTCGCGAAGCATGTGGAGGTCGTGGAGTTTGCCGAGAGTCTTGCCCAGGCGCGTGAGGTCCTGATCGTGGCAGGGTGTGTGGATGTGCTGATCCGCCAGGCTCTGCTGCTGATAGAGCAGATATTTCACCCATTTTCGCAGGTCGTGCCAGGGTTCTGGGTCGGTCCCACCCTGGGCCTTGATGGTGCGATTGCGGCACTGCTTGTAGGTGCGCGCCAGGCCGCTGACCAGCAGTTCATGGTCACTGATGCCCAGGGCCAGCGACTGCCAGTGCTGCTGATCCTGGGTGAAGGCGATGATGGCGTCCTGGTGATGGCTGGTTTCCGGCTGTGGTTCCGGGTCGCTGAACAACGTGTTGGCTACCCGACTCAGGGAGTGACGCCTGGGCTTGTCGGCCTTGCTGGCCAGTGTTTGCAGGGTGGCGGCCATCACATGGGTGTCACGGGCACCGGCCAGAGCCTGGGCAGCGTTACGGATGGTGTGGTCGCAGGTGCGGTGATCGTCTCGGCTCAGCCAGGGCCGCAGCAGCTGCCACTGGGCACGCAACCGTTTCACCGCCACCCGGCAGTCATGCACGGCGTTGGCGGTCAGGGGCTGACGCTGCAAATCCGTGAGTGCTTGCTCATTAATGCGGATGGCCTGTTGGCAGAGCCGTTCAATCAGCGAGTGGTCGTCCATGATGCCCTCCCTCCTCAGCCTGAGTGTCCCGGCTGATTATGACCCCGTCGTGATGACCTGCGGCAATCTGTGAATTCACTCAGTGTCGCGCTGACGGTTTTTTTCCACCCAGTAGAGTTGTTTGTGACCCAGGGATTCGTAATCCGCCCGGGCCTGTTCCGCCGCCTGGCGGGTCGGGTAGTCAGCCACTCTGGCCTTGATGCCGTTATCGTCCTGGCGCCAGAGAGTAAAGCGCTGCTCAGTCATCGGCCCACTGGTTGAAGGGCGTACTGCTCAAGGCGCTGTTGTAATAGCGGGCATCGCCGGTGACCTCTTGGCCTAGCCAGTCGGGTTTGTCGAAGGGGGTGTCTTCACTGGGTAGTTCGATTTCAGCGACGATCAGGCCATCGTTATCGCCGTGGAAGACATCGATCTCCCAGCACAGCTCGCCCTGGGGCAGGCGGTAACGGGTCTTGTCGATGACGCCGCTGTTACACAGCTCATCCAGCATTTGCCGGGCGTCGTCCTGAGGCACCGGGTATTCGAATTCACTGCGGGTGGCGCCCACGGTTTTGCCCTTGATGGTCAGCCAGCCGCTGTTGCCGGCAATGCGAACCCGTACGGTGGCGTTCTTGTCGTGACTCAGGTAACCCTGCGTCAGACGTTCGCCGGCCAGCGAATCCACAATGCCTGGGTCCCTGATGAGAAACTTGCGCTCAATTTCCTGTGCCATGGCTGCCGTCCAGTCCCAGTTGATCGAAGGTGATGGCAAAGCCCAGCGTATCGTAGCCGTCGAGAATCTCGGCGGGCAGATAGAAGGCGGGGTCGTCCATCACGAAGTAGTGTGACACGCCGATGCCGAAACGGTAGTCCGGTTCCAGAGCTTGCAGTTGCGGGGCCAGGCGTTTCAGTTTGTAGAGCAGTTTCTCGAAATGGTCCCGGTGGCTGGCGGTGTGGTCCAGCTGGCTGGACAGGATCCAGCGGTTTTCCCGGCGGCGGGCATCGGGGAAAGCCTCGCTGAAACTTTCCCCTTCATGCCAGTAGTCGTCGGCACTTTGCCCGAGCAGCAGATCCAGTTGGCGGGGGTCGTGGTCAAAACCGAAAACCGCAAAATAGACGTGGTGTTCCATGGATCACTGTTCCGGTTGCAGGTCGCGGTTGCGTTGCAGTTCGTCCACCGGGAAGCCCTTGCTCTCGGCCAGCTGCAGCAAAGCTTGATACTGATCATCCGGCAGTTCCGGGGTGCGTGCCAGAATCCACAGGTATTCCCGGCTCGGCTCGCCGATCACGACGGTCTGGTAGTTCTTGTCCAGGGCGATGATCCAGTAATTGCCCTCGGTGATGGTGGGCAACAGCTTGGAGATCCAGCTGTCGAAACGCACCTTGAGTTTGGCATTGTCGGAGCCGGGGACTACCCGGGCGGTGCCTTGTGCTTCGCTGGGTTCCTTGTCCTCTCGCTGACAACGGTTGACCACGCGTACGGTGCCGTCCTCATTGAGGGAGTAGGTGGCGGTGGAATTGTAGCAACCGCGCTGGAACCACTGGGGCAGGCGGGCGATTTCATACCAGGTGCCGCTGTAGCGTTCCAGGTCTACCTGGTCGACGGTGGCCAGTGGCTTGTCTGCGCCGCAGGCGCTGAGCAGGCCGGCAAGCAGCAGAGTGAAAAATCCCGGTATCAGGCGCATGGAGACTTCCTCTTCTTGGGTAGAGTGACAGGCTAGCCTGAATCAAGCCTGATATGAATGGGCATGCTATACTGCCGCGCTGTCAGAACCTGTTCAGGGGCTATACGCGGCCGCGCCGGAGTCAATTTTTTCGCCAGCTCGTGATTGCGATTATGCGGTGTAGTGACTCTACATAAATAAGAGCAATCGCGGGCTGGCGGAAAAAGTGGCCCGGCCCTTGGGTTGCAGGTATTGCCTGGCGCCATTTTCAGGGGCAACGCGGTTGCGTATGGCGCCTGAACAGGTTCGTAGGGAGGCAATTTTGTCCGATTCATCCACCAGACTGGAGCTTGTGCAACTGGGCTGCGAGCGCGACGATCGCATGCTGTTCAGTGGCCTGAGCCTGACCGCCCGCGCCGGGGAAATCTGGCAGATTACCGGTGCCAACGGCGCCGGCAAGACCACCCTGTTGCGGATTCTGGTGGGGTTGCATGGCTTCTTTGAGGGTGAGCGACGCTGGTGGCAGCCCCAATGGCAGCAGGACCTCCTTTATCTGGGGCATCAGCCCGGTGTTCGCGAAGAGCTCAATCCGCTGGAAAACCTGCGCTACGCCTGCGCCCTTAGTGATCAGGCCGGCGACCCCAAGGCGGCCCTGGCGGCGGTGGGGTTGCGGGGCTTCGAGGATGTGCCGGCGGCGCATCTGTCCGCGGGGCAGAAACGGCGCGTTGCTTTGGCGCGGTTGTGGCTGGAGCGCAAAGCGGTGTGGGTGCTCGACGAGCCCTACACCGCCATCGACCAGGACGGCGTGGCGCAACTGGACGCGCAGATGCAGCAGGCCGCGGAGGCCGGCTCCCTGGTGATCTATACCTCCCACCACCGGGTGGGAGACGGCGTGCAGCGTCTGCACCTGGAGAATGGCCGTGCCGAGGTGCTGTCATGAATGCCTTCCGTGCCGCGCTGGGTCGGGAATTGCTGGTGCTGTGGCGTAGCCCGGCGGAGATCATCAATCCGCTGTTTTTCTTCGTCATGGTGATCAGCCTGTTTCCGCTGGCAATCTCTCCGAAACCGGAATTGCTGGCCACGGTGGCGCCGGGGGTGCTCTGGGTGGCGGCCCTGTTGGCGGTGATGTTGTCGCTGGACGGCCTGTTCCGCCGGGACCAGGAAAGCGGTGTGCTGGACATGCTGCTTACCGCGCCGGTAATGCCGGTGGTGCCGGTGCTGGCCAAATTGCTGGCCCACTGGTTGCTGACCGGCCTGCCGCTGGTACTGATTTCGCCGCTGCTGGGCCACATGCTGCAACTGCCGGACGCGGCCCTGGGGACGGTGATGCTGAGCTTGCTGCTGGGCACCCCGGCGCTGACCATTGTCGGCGCCATCGGCGCGGCCCTCACGGTGGGACTCAATCGAGGTGGTATCCTGCTCGCCGTGCTGGTGCTGCCGCTGTATATCCCGGTGCTGATTTTTGGCGCCGGGGCAGTGAGTGCGGCGGCCGGTGGCGCCAATGTGGATGGCATTCTGGCGATTCTGGGTGCCTTGCTGGCATTAACGATCAGTCTGGGACCGCTGGCGGTAAGCGCCGGTCTCAAAATCAGTTCAGGGAATTAAATGGTCTGGCAAACGTTGAAGCGGTGGTACCACATGCTGGGTTCACCGCGCTATTTCTATACCTTCAGCTCCCGGGTGCTGCCCTGGCTGACTCCCATTGCCGTGCTGACGCTGGCTGTCGGCCTGGTTTGGGGGCTGGCCTTCGCCCCCAGTGATTATCAGCAGGGCAACAGTTACCGGATCATCTTTATCCATGTGCCCGCGTCCAGCGGTGCACTGATGGGCTACATGGCCCTGGGAGTGTCCGGCCTGGTGGCAGTGGTCTGGCGCATGAAGATGGCGGAAGTGATGCTCAAGGCCATTGCGCCTTTCGGTGCAGGGCTGGCGGCCATTTCCCTGGTGACCGGTGCTCTGTGGGGCAAGCCCACCTGGGGCACCTACTGGCAGTGGGATGCGCGCATGACCTCCATGCTGATCCTGCTGTTTATGTATGTGGGGGTGATTGCCCTGCAGGCGGTTATCCGTGATCCCCGCCAGGCCGCTCGTGCCGCTGGCCTGCTGGCCATGGTGGGGGTGATCAATGTGGTGATCGTGAAGTATTCCGTGGAATGGGTGCAGACACTGCATCAGGGGTCCACCCTGAAGATGTTCGGGGAATCCACCATCGACCCGGCCATGAAGTATCCGCTGCTATTGAGCATGCTGGGGCTGTGGCTGCTGTATGCGGTGAATGTGCTGCTGCGCGCGCGCACCGAAGTCATGTGGCGGGAACGACGCAGCAAGTGGGTCAACAAACTGGTGAAGGAGGGCAACCGCTGATGGCTTTCGACAGCTTTGCCGATTTCCTGGCCATGGGAAAACACGGGTTTTATGTCTGGAGCGCCTATGGAGTCAGCGCGCTTCTGATTATCGCCAACATGGCGTTGGCGATACGCGCTCAGGGACAGGTGCGTCAACGTCTGGCACGGCAACAGCGCCGTGACACTCTGGGAGATTCTGAACAATGAACGCGGTACGCAAGCAGCGACTGATCCTGGTGGTTTCTATTCTGGTGGGCCTGGCCATCGCCTGTGGGCTGATGTTTTACGCCCTGCGCCAGAACATCAACCTGTTCTTTACTCCCCAGCAGGTAATGGCTGGGGAGGCTCCCCTGGATACCCAGATGCGCGTGGGTGGCCTGGTGGAAGAGGGCAGTGTAGTACGCGACCAGCAGACCCTGGACGTACAGTTCGTGCTCACCGACGGCAAGGGCAGCTTTACCGTGCACTATCAGGGCATCCTGCCGGACTTGTTCCGCGAAGGGCAGGGCATCGTGGCCAATGGCACCCTGATCAGCACCAACCGTTTTGAAGCCGAGGAAGTGCTGGCCAAGCACGATGAAACCTACATGCCACCGGAAGTGCAGGACGCGCTGGAAAAGGCGGGGCATCCGGGGGCGAAGGCAGTTAACAGTGAATAGTTAACAGTGAACAGTTCGCGAGTGGGTCTGGTCCTGCTTTGCAAGATGAGAGGCCGCGTCCATGGCATGGGCGCGGCCTCTTTGCTTGTAGTTGAACCGGCGCTGGACCGCGCCGCTGTTAACTGTTCACTATTCACTGTTAACTGAATAAAACCGCTTGCTACGCCTCCCTCTCTGGCCCTACATTCGCGGTTATCGGCGCCGCTTCCGGTGCCCCCGTTTTTCAGGGCTTTTCATGAGTCAGGTTATCATTCTGGTCGACGACCCCGCTGACTGGGCCGCCTACTATCCCGCCCGCCATCTGCTCTCTGCCCGGGAGTATCTGCAGGCGCAGCAATCGGTCTGTACCGACAAGAAAGTGCAGGTGATCAACCTGTGCCGCAGCTATAAATATCTGAGCCCCGGCTACTACTGCTCCCTGCTGGCGGAAGCCCGTGGGCAGCGGGTACTGCCGTCCGTGCGCACGGTAAACGATCTGAGCCGCAAGGCGCTCTACGGCCTGCATTTCGGTCAGTTCGAGGCGGCGCTGGACAAGGCCATGAAGCGCAAGGGCAGTGGCAGTGATCACTTCTCGCTGATGCTGTACTTCGGCCATACCACCCAGGAAGGCCTGGCTGATCTGGGTCGACAGATTTTCGATCAATTGCCTTGCCCGTTGCTGAAGGTGGATTTTCGTCGCCGCGAGCAGTGGACCATCGAAGCGTTGAAGCCGCTGGCCCTGAAGCAGCTGAAAGGCGCGGAAGAAGATGCCTTTGCCCAGTCTCTGGAGCAGTTCAATGCCCGTGTCTGGCGCAACCCCCGCCGTCGCCGCAGCGATCGCTACGAGCTGGCCATGCTGGTCAATGAGGAAGAGGAGTTGCCGCCCAGTGACAAGGCTGCGCTGAAACGGTTTATCCGTGCCGGCCGCCAGTTGGGGATTCGTGTCGACCAGATTGGCCGCGATGCCTATACCCGCCTGGGGGAATACGACGGCCTGTTTATCCGCGAGACCACGGCGCTGGATCACCATACCTATCAGTTCGCCCGCAAGGCGGAACAGGAGGGCATGGTGGTGATGGATGACCCGGGCTCGATCCTGCGCTGCACCAACAAGATCTATCTGGCGGAGCTGATGCAGGCCAACGGCGTGCCGGTGCCGCCTACCGCTTTTGTGTTCAGCGATGACGATGAGCAGATTGATCAGCTGATCGAGGAACTGAAACTGCCCATGGTGCTGAAGATCCCCGACGGCAGCTTTTCCCGTGGTATCAGCAAGGTGAAGACCCGCGAAGAGCTGGCCGCCAGCCTGCGTGATTATCTGAAACAGTCGTCGGTGGTACTGGCCCAGGCCTTCATGTACACGGATTACGACTGGCGCATCGGCGTACTCAACAACCGGCCCCTGTTTGCCTGCCAGTACTTCATGAGCAAGGGCCACTGGCAGATCTACCATCACCAGAGCGGCGGCAAGACCGAATCCGGCAACAGCCGTACCCTGCCGGTACAGGAAGTGCCACCCAAGGTGTTGAAGGCCGCTCTCAAGGCCGCGCGGCTGATGGGCAATGGCCTCTATGGCGTGGACTTGAAACAGTCCGGCGACCAGGTGGTGGTGATCGAGGTGAACGACAACCCGAACATCGATGCCGGGGTGGAAGATGCCTGGCTGGGTGAAGATCTCTACCGCCAGGTGATGCTGGAATTCCTGCGTCGCATGGAAGCCAAGCGCATCGGCCTGCCGGTGTGATTTGGGGCAAGCGATAAACACCGCCGGGTGCTGTAGGAGTTCCGCTTGAGGGACGAACCGCGCGTCGCGCGGCATTTCCTTCCTCTGGTGTTCCTCGCCAGGGCTCGGGTTCGCGGCTCGAGCGCCGCTCCTACAGGGGGCTTTATTGAACGGCTTGGCTCATTTCTCGCAACACCCTGGCGTTGCCTTTCGCTACCTCGTCAGGTCTGATCGAAGAAAAGCACAAGGGACTCTGCATGCAACTTCTCGGTTTACTGCGTCGCGAGCTGCGCAGCGAATGTCGCCAGTGGGTGGATGACGGCGATATCAGCGAAGACCAGGGCAACCGGATTCTGGCCCGCTACGGCACCCGCCTGGACGACGATTCGGATAGCTCACTGGCCTACAAGGTGCTGGTGACCGTGGCCTTGTTATTCGTCGGCATGGCCATCCTGCTGCTGGTGTCGGCCAACTGGGAGACGATTCCCCGTGCAGTGCGGATGCTGGGATTGATTGCCACCACCGTGGCGTTGAACGGGGTGGGGATCTATCAATACCTGCAGCGCCGGGAAGGCATCGGCTGGCTGTTTCTCGGCGGCATCAGTTATGGCGCCTCCATCATGCTGATCGCGCAGATCTACCACCTGGGTGAACATTTCCCTGACGGCCTGTTCTACTGGGCGCTGGGCGTAGCACCCATGGCCTGGCTGGTGCGCAGCAGGGTGATCACCCTGCTGATGCTGGCGGTGGCCATGCTCTGGCTGTTCGCCGAAGGGCAGTTTTCACCGCCCTGGGCCATGGCCCTGTTTATGGCGGTGGGGCTGACCGTGGCGGTGCAGGCCCGCTCCGCTGGCCTGATGCTGGTGCTGGCGGCGGTGGGAGTGAGCTGGCTGAATCTGTTGCTGGGCTGGGCCTATGGCTATCCCCGCGGCCCGGATTTCGAGGCCGGTCATCTGACCTTGAATCTGGGCCTGTTGGCGTTGCTCTATGCGCTGGTGTGCTGGCTGGGCAGTCGTAGTGCATTGCACTGGCAACGGGCTGGCAGCCTGATCGGCCTGTGGACCTTGCGTGGCTATCTGCTGCTGTTGCTGCCGTTCACCTTCAGTGATTTTGCCGAAGGCTACCTGCATGAGCAGGCGGGTTTGACGGACCCGGGGTTGTGGCTGGGGCTGCTGGCCGCCTTGCTGGCGTCTTCACTGTTGGTGTTCCTGCGTCTGGGGCAGACCGGTGGCCGGTTGCTGGTGATGCTGCTGCCGTTCGCCATGCTAGGCATTCATGGCCTGTTGAGTCGCGATGACGCCGTATTGTTTGCGGTGGCGGTGAACCTGCTGGCGTTGCTGTCGGCCATTGTGCTGATTCAGGAGGGCTTGCGACGAGGCCTCAGCCAGTTCTTCTACAGCGGCATTGCCCTGGTACTGGCGCTGGCGGTGATGCGTTATCTGGATCTGTTCGGTGACTATCTGGGCGCAGCGGCCATGTTCCTGGTGGCGGCCGCGGTACTCTATGGGGCGGCGCGGTATTGGCGTCGCCAGCAGCGTCTTGCGGGCCAGGAATCCGGGGAGGGGCAAGCATGAAACAGCGCACTCTGAGGCTGGCCCTGCTGGCCGCCCTTACCCTGCAGGTGGCGATTCTCGCCGGGGTATTCGTCAACGGTTTCTACCCGTTATGGCTGGGCAAGGAAATCCGTCTGGAAACCCGCCCGGTGGACCCCCGGGATCTGTTCCGCGGTAACTATGCCCGCTTGGGCTATGACTTCAGCACCTGTCTCTTATACACATCTCCGAGCCCACGAGACCGAGGCTGATC
>OJCR01000388.1_pt1 | contig 21185 bp, 16 predicted proteins | sample 1591611 | NCBI WGS metagenome assembly OJCR01 (sample SAMN05416815, study PRJEB24817) | seawater metagenome | isolation source: Sea water | place: Canada:Atlantic | collected 2013-07
AGATCAGCCTCGGTCTCGTGGGCTCGGAGATGTGTATAAGAGACAGGTGTTCGGTGTCATGACCGGTAGTGAATTCACCGGATTTGACATCGGTGCAGGGAACGCTGAGTTCGACGGCAATCCAAAAGGTGCTACCCCGCCAGGGTCTTGGAAAGCAGGCTGCGAGGGAGCGACTATGCCTCCGTTACCGGGGAACGCCATTGGCTCGGAACCAGAACTGGGAAGAGGTGGCGCAGCAAATCCATTCTGTTGCAACCGAACCACATGCCGGTTGCTGCCCTGTACGTCTCGATCACTCTTGTTTCCGACTTGGCCACTGGAATACTGGAACCCGCTATCACTCCGATACTGATCAACGAGGCTCGCTGTGCCAATCGGAGTAAATGGTGATACTGAACCTGCGTTTCTCGCAGCACGACGCATTGGACTGTTAAGCGTCTGTGCATCGGCTGTCCAAGTACGATTTCCTTGTGCTTCTGCAGAATGCTGCCACAACGGCCATGCAACGACAAAAACAACAAGGCAAGCCCACCAACGGTTGCTGCCAGAACTGAAACGCGTTGGGTAAGCCATATCCATCCCTGTGTTATGTCAATTGGCTCTGGCTGACCATTACAAAGCCGAATTTTGATTTCCGAAATCAATCGGTAATCTGTTCGGTGACATGAACGCAAGATCGATGCTGCTCAGATGAGGTGAGCCCTTGTGCTGCTGACGACCATCCATGGGCCCCCTGCGCAGCCAATCCTGATCATTTTTGGACAATCGCATCATCGGCAGTTTCAGTTTCCCGCGGCAGTTTCCCGAACCCACGAACAATGACTACAAGAGCGACCGTCCCGACAAACAAGCTGATCCAGGGCGAGACTCCAAACGCCGCCGGCAGGGTTCCGAAGAGAATACATGCCACGCCAACCACAACCGCATACGGCATTTGCGTACGGACATGAGCGACATGGTCGCAACCACTCGCACGGCTCGACAACACGGTGGTATCAGAAATGGGGGAACAGTGGTCACCAAAAATCGCCCCCGCCAGCACAGATCCGCAGGTTGCCAAAGCGATCGGCCCGTCAGGCCCACCGGCAACATCCAATTGCAAAGCTAAACCGATTGAAAGTGGCGTAAGAATAGCCATCGTCCCCCAACTGGTACCGGTGGAAAATGCCATTGCTGACGCGATCAGGAAAACAACCGTTGGCAGCAGATGGACGTCCAAACGATCAGAAAGAACACTAGAAAGATAGCCACCAGTATCCAAGGCATTTTTTTCGGTCATCGCAGATAGAGCCCATGCAAACCAAAGAATCAACAGGGCGGGTCCCATCTGACGCGCCCCACCAAATGCACCTTTCATGCATTTAACAAACCGGCAACCTCCCAACGCCATGTGCATCACTACGGCGGTTAACAGGCCCACAGCGCCCCCTACCATCAAAGCAACATACGAATCGCCATTGCCAATGACTTGGCCTGCCTGCCTCAGCAAGCCGTTTTCAGCCTGACCAGCAAGCGTCGATTCCTCAGCAGAGGCATGTACTTTCATGCCGGTGTAGACAAGCACCAACATCACAGACACCACGCAAAGCACAACAGGAACAACCGCGGCCCACCATAAACGAGGATAGCGTTCAATGACATTTTCCTCAGCTTCAAAGTCAACCTCAGAATCTGACGCCAAGGCCGCCTGCTCGGCTTTCAGCATCGGGCCAAAATCTCGCTGGGAAACACTAACACAGAAGACCATCACCAGCGCGAGCCAAGGATAAAACCGATACGGAATGGACTGGATGAACATCTCAAATGCAGCTTGATTGTCGTTAATTCCTGCGACAGCCAAACCATCGGCCATGTAGCTGATTTCAATTGCCGCCCACGTGCTCACGACAGCAAGCCCCGCGACTGGAGCCGCCGTCGAATCGACAAGGTAAGCCAGTTTTTGACGTGACAGTCGATATCGATCGGCTGTTGAACGCATGGTTCCACCCAGCAACAGCGTATTGGCATAATCATCAAAAAACACGGCCAGCCCTGAGGTCGCTATCAGTGTCTGGGCACCGCGTCGGGACTTGATCTTGCTGGACAATCGCTGAATCAAAACACGCATCCCCCCCCCTGATTCCAATGTCCCTACCATTGCACCTAACAACAGACTGAAAATCAGAGCCTGAATGTGCGACATCGAAGAAATGGATTCGTAGATGGTGGTGACAAAGATCACCAGCGCTTTCCACCAAGCAGCACTTGGAAATGAGATACCCAACTTGGGAATGATTTTCCATTGGGGTTCAAATTCAAGAATCTCCAAGTTACTCGGCAGGCTTGATGCGATGACCGTACTCGGCTCACCTTTCTCCAGAGAGATGGACGCAATCGCTTGTGCTCGAGAGCTACTTTTTCCGAACGCGTCGATCAAATCTTGAACAGTAGATTCACTTCCGACAGTGCTATTAAGTGTGATCTCGAGACTGTCGAGATAGGGTTCATTGTCACGAAAAAACTGCGGCGACGATATGAAAGGTAACCGCGGTTCTCCATGATCCATTCGGATAAGAACAAGTCGCGTTTTGTTTCCAGTAATCCACGGTGATGGCGCCGCGAATCTAACCCGAACAAGATCATTGGTACCAAAGTCAGTTACCAACTCAACACGTCCAAATGACAAGACAAGTGCTCCGACCGCTACACCAGCAGCCAAGGGCAGAACAACCCTTCGTGTAGCAACGGCCAAAACGATCGCAACCAGCGGCGGCAGAAGGCTCAGAAATCCAAAGTCCATCGTTTCATCCCTCGCCACAAGATTGAATGATTACGTTCAGAACAGATCACCTAGGGTGATGCAGTTTGGCCGTGTGAAGGCTACGACTTTTTGGAGGCCACGACTCCTAAAACAGGCGGCACAAGAAAGCAACCATCGCTTTGCGATGGTGCATTTGCCAGAGCCTCGTCGTTGGACAGTGTGTCAAACTGAGAATCTTCGCGCCAACGATTATCCACGTCCAGCGCGGTCGTCATCGGCTCGACATCTGTTGTATCAAGCTCCGTCAACTGCTCGACAAATGCAAGAATGCTATCCAACTGAGGCCTCACATTGGCGACCTCATCGTCGGATAAATCTAGCCTAGCAAGTAAAGCCAGTTTTCGAACTTCAGCAGCAGAAAGCGACACGATGGCTACTTCTTTGATCCGCTGACATCAAACGGCTTGGTTTTCACCGTCTTTCGCACGACACCGCTGCGAATGCACTGGGTGCAGACCCGCATCGACTTATTTTCGCCATTGGGCAGGGTTACGTGAACTCTCTGCAAGTTTGGGATGAACTTGCGACGAGTGATTCCAGTAATTTTGGTACCTACGCCGCCTAAGTATTTGGCTTTACCGCGTGTTTCGACGCGATTGCCCATTTGGACTTTCTTGCCACACGCTTCACATTGCCGTGCCATCGGATTCTCTGTCGTTTTTCTCGGGAACTCTATTTAACGGAAGCTTGGCACTATACAGATCAAGGCGAGAATCCGAAAGCAGGAAATCGAGCGTTTTCTGTCATACGGCCAATCGAATCTCGATTTTCCCCGTAGCCGAAAGGACTAGTTTCTTGCCAAAAGGAGGGAGTTTCCCCTCAAGACCATCCCACAAAATGCCGATTGTCGGAAAAGTCGGCCTAATCAGCAGAGCTTACCAAACGGGTCGGCAGCACAACATTTTCCAACGGATTCCTCCCAAATGATTCCGAATTACGCTCAAAAACGATCGTTGCACGGCCTATTTTGGTCTATTTTGGCCTGCCTTGCGTTCTCGGGCTGCACCTCCGTCAAACTGCCCGGAACCGCCTTTCAACGGCCATCCAACTCTGATTACCAAAGCATGAGTTCCTCGCTCGATGTCGCTCACGGCGTGCAGGAGAAGGCGTACTACGCTGTCCGTCAGGCCAAAGCAGACAATGGCGTGGTCTTGGAAGTTGCCGGAGACAGCAATCCAGCACGCCTGTTACCGTTGCCCAGTAATGGCCAAGCCGTCTACCTCAGTGACCTGCTCGAAGAAACCGGCGTTCTTGGAAAGCTGGAAACAGTGGGAGCGACACTTTATCGCTACACCCCTGAAACCGTGAACGGAATGCCGATGGAAGTGCGCATGGCCGATGATTGTCATACTGTTCGCCCGGAAAGCGACTACGCACTCCAAGCCGGGGATCGGCTGAGGGTCTGGAAGGTACCCAACCCAGCTATGGGCAAACTCTACAATGTTTTTCTGGGTCGCTAGAAGTACTTGGCACGCTACAAGAAAAAGAGTTTCAGGCAGCAGTAATCGCAAAACTTAGGGTTCAGACCCGACATCGGTAACGTCGACTCTGAACCCCATTTGTTTGCAAAATTATTACAGATGCCTTCCTACGCTGAAATCAAATAGCCGATTTGATACTCAGTCGATTTTTTTGACCCGCAGATTTTTGAAATAGACTTTGCTATCTGGGTCATGAGCTTGCAAGGCGAATGTGCCTTCACCGAGCAGCCGCTCAAACTGCTTGCTTGCTGCCGCTTGGCCGACAGCTTCGGTGTAGTCCACCAGGGTTTTCCCATTAACCTTGAGAACTACATTCCTGCCTTTGACGATGATCTCCTGCGTATACCACTCGTTGTCTTTGACTCCGGGGTCAGCGACATTAACAACAGCGTAAAGGCTACTCGTCTTCTTTGGATCTTTGTGAGAAATATTTACCTGACACTCAAAGCCCTGCTTTGGCCAGTCGGTAGCTTGATACTTGGTGTGGAAGTAAATACCCGCGTTGCTACCGGGTGTAGTCTTCACCTCTGCGATAAAGTGAAAGTTTTTGAAGGGTGCGAGTTTGCCATCATAGAAAAGATGGCACCGAGGACCTTCACACACCAACTGGCCGTCAACGACTTTCCAACTCTGCGGATTCTCTTCCGCGACTTTCCAACCGTCGAGTGACTTGCCATCAAACAGCGGCACGAACCCGTCTTTGGAATCCTGACCGTGTGCTGTGATTTGTGCACCGACGATCAGTAGCAAACAAACGAGGGCGGTTTTGAATTTAGAGCTCATGAACATTCAATTTATGAAAGGGTGGAGGGGTAAATAGCGGGATTTTAAAACGGCAACACAAAGTTCGCACCGCGCAAAAGAAACCACTTGCCAAGGTTCGTTGGCAAGTGGTTCGCAACGGTACCAGAATATAATTTCTATTTCCTACAGACCTGCGTCAGTCGCTGGCAGTTCGTTGTTCTTCAGTTTTTCAGCGAAGGTCTTGCCATCCTTGCTCTTGGTTTCACCAGCCTTCTTGAAACCTGCCAGAATTTTCTTCTTTGCTTCTTCTGGATTCGCTTTCACGTACTCCTTTGAGAAGTCCTCAGCTTTCAACAACTTGTGGATTGCTTTGCCGTACTCGTTACGTACTTTTTTCTTGTCTTCACCTTTGACGTGACAGACATAGCAACCGGCTTTTCGCCCAGCTCGTTTGAAATCTTCATCCACATCCTCACCACCGAGGAACTCATTTTTCCACTGCTTGCCAAATTCACTAATCGCCATAGCGGGCGTCGCCAAAATAAGACACGCAAAAAGAATTGCCAATCGTTTCATTCAATCTTCTCCAGAGGTTGCAGATAGCCCCGTGCTCCTCAACAAGATCAATTTCTAGTTGAAAAGGCCTATCGGGACGGGTTCGGTGGGTCGTTAAAAGGCAGAAATCAAGCTTCCTGCCCATACAATTAAGTCTAAGAGGGCGTTGATTGTCAAATCCCAACTTCAATTACAAGCTAATTTCGGTACTTTCAAAGCGTTCGCCCACTGGACAATCCCTCATTTTCGTTGTTTTCCAGTACTGGGAGAGTTGGCAGGGACTCGCGAGTAAAACCTCGAGGCGAGGCATCAGTCTGCTGATAGGTAGCGGGCACGCGTTCACCTGCTGGAGGCCATTCTCGTGGAATCCGCACGACACTGGACGACCGGCGTGACGACTTCTCGACAGCCCATTCAGGCTGGCTTTCCTCGAGGTCTATCATTTGCGTCACGGTGGAAAAACCATCGTTCGATTCAATTCGGAGCATGACGTCTCGGAACTCAGGGCCGACCTGATACAGGTTGGAACTCCCCCTCAACAAAAGCAACTCGCTACCCTGGAATCGTTTTGGAAATCCAGAAAACCGAAAATGCGGTTGGTCCTCATCGACAATGAACACACTCTGGCGGGCTTGGCGATCTACGACCGCCGGATACGGCGTATCAGCCGTAGCACTCATCCGGAAAATCCCAGCCGACGCATGCACGGTAACTCGCCAAAACTCAATATCGATGCGGCCGCCACCCTCAATATCTTCGGTTCGCGTGCCACTGGTGTCGATCATATTTCCCGACACGGCAAGTAAACCATTATCCCAGTCCAAGCCCAACTTAACCGCCTCATCCATGTGCAACATTGTCATCTCACCCCTGACAACCACGTTGTTCAACTCAATTTGCACTCTTGACTCACCCACCGCTGCCCCATCAGGCGTGCTTGAATCAGCAAGCACGTCAAAGGCGAAAACTTTTTCGCGAAGATTTGGATTGCTGACGGTAACGCTGCAATCCGTTAATCGCAGCAGTGTATTTTCATTGATCTCGAACAGGGAACCACCATGAACACTCCCACTAGGTACCTGCCACACAAAGTTTATGTCTTCTATCACAACATCACTTGATCCAACATCAAGCATACTGTCATGTGCGGCTGAAACTGCATTATCAAATTCAAATCGAATTACCGTGCCACCGCTAACCGTCGACCGAATCCACAAATCCTCAACCTGCAAATCAACGGGTTCACTGATGATTTCAGGCAGCCCGATTTCAATGACATTAACGTTGCTTTTCTTGGCCAACACCAAGGCTTCTCGAAGTGTGCCTACATTCAACACACCACTGGACTGAGAATCCAAATTTGGATCAGCAACAATTCGGACTACCTGAGGAACGGCTTGGATCCCACCCTGGTTGGAATCCGAGTCGTCACTATTTGATGAATCGGACTCCGAACGTGGATTTCGTTCCAACGATTTGTCTTCAAGCGGAATGGGGGTAAAACCGCCTTGATCCTGCTTATTTTCCTCGCTGCTGTCTTCGACCGCACCCTCTGCGAAATCATCACTTGAAAAGCCATCAACTGCTTGCTCGAACTCCCAGTCAGACTTCGGTAGAAGCCGCGCGTCTCGCGGATTACTGGTCATTGGAAAATTCGTCGCCGGCAACGCCCGGGCATTTTCGATCTCGGGCAGCACTGCAGTCCCTGGCACGATCACTGAGTCGCGTGAGGTCACGGACTGAAACTGCAACCAACTTGCAATTGCAAAAAGAACAAATAAGGCAGCAATCCACGGAGCATGTTTTTCAAACCACAAGCCCATCAGATTTGGCTGGGGGATTGAGACAGGATTGAGCGCCAGCGAACGCCGCAAGTTATCACGCCGGGCGACCTCGCGTAGATCAGCAACCAAATCAAAGCCAGTTTGATAGCGGTTGGCAGGATTCTTGGCCAGCATTTTTTGAATCACTGCAACTAAATGATCCGTAACCTCTGGACGCAAAACGCGGGCATCAGGCGGCGGCGCGTTCCCATGACTCAATAGCTTCTGCAACATGGTGCCGCCGGGATACGGAGGGCTTCCCGTCAACATGAAATAAAGAGTGCAACCCAGTGAATAAATATCGCTTCTCAAATCGGCGTCACGAGGATCCTTTGCCTGCTCAGGCGAAATGTAATCAAAAGTTCCCAGCGTGACTCCACTGGCAGTCATGTCTTCGCTAAGGTCGAGGTTCTCTGATCTCGCCAGTCCCATGTCAACAAGTTTGATCTTGCTATCTTGGCCAATCAAAATATTCGAAGGCTTGATATCCCGATGCACGATTCCGCGGTCCGCAGCATGCTGCAACGCATCCGCCAACTCACACGTGTAAAAAACCGCATCATCAAGTGGCAACACGGTATTTCGAGTTACCAAATCGCGTATGTTCGTGCCTTCGATATATTCGAAGACGATGTAGTGCCAATCACCATGATTTCCAACATCAAACACCCTCGCAATCCGAGGATGATCTAACTTAGCAGCACTTTGAGCTTCATTGCGAAAGCGTCGCTGCAAATCAGGATCATCGCCAACGAATGGAATCACCTTGATCGCCACTGTCCGATCCAACTGCTCATCATGTCCTTTAAACACCGCTCCCATTCCACCACCGCCGATGAAGGCTTCAAGATGGAAATGGTTCAACTGTGTTCCTAGCAGGCCTTTCGTGACTGCAGCAGGAGTACGGTCGATGATGCCTACGGCAGGGTTTGATTTTTCAACCCGAGATGAACCTCGAATCACCGTATTGGCCTCAGAGATTCCTTCGATGTTGGCTTTTTCGGCAGAAGGTGAAGATGCCTCCGAGAATTCTACACCCTGACTCTCCCCAGTCATTTCACGCCCAACAGGATCATCGTGTTCGGTGCTTGAATGCACCGCACGATGTACCGTCGACGCATCGATTCGAATCGGGTCTTCCGATGGCATGATGATCAGTGGCTTATGAAAGCGTTGGGGGTGGCCCGTGCCGATAACCTGTTCCGCATCTGGCAAGACTCGCCGCGGCAGAACCGCGAGATGCCGCCTGTAAGCGATGCCCTTACAACAGTTGGCAACACTCAAGAAAAGCTTAGTTGAAGTTTAGTTTCCTGCCGTTCTTTGGTCAACAAAACTGTAGCGTGTTAGGCTACGCTGGTGCCCGACTAATCCTTATTATCCGCGTTACTCACCGAATCGCCTACCAATGCTCCACCTTCCTGTACATAAATATCGCCACCTAGCTGCTGGCCTATGCTTTTTTGCGATCTGGTTCGTGACCCCATGTCGGGCAGAAACGGCCACCTCAAAGAAGCAACCGAATGTACTTTTAGTCATCGTGGATGACCTCGGCTTCGCAGATCTGTCCTGCCTCGGCAGCAAGGACATGAAAACCCCAAACCTAGATCAACTTTATGCTGAATCCCTGAAACTTGAGAGGCTATACGCGAATTGCCCTGTTTGCTCGCCCACTCGCGCCTCAGTGCTAACAGGTTGCTACCCGGATCGGGTGGGGGTCCCCGGTGTGATTCGAACGCACCCCGAAAACAACTGGGGCTACTATCAACCATTCACACAAACGCTTCCGCACCAACTTCAGGAAAATGGCTACGAAACAGTCGCCATTGGTAAATGGCATCTCGGTCTTTCACCTGAAACCCACCCTCTGAGCCAAGGCTTCGAACGCTTTCAGGGCTATCTCGGTGACATGATGGACGATTACTACAAGCACCGGCGTCATGGCATCAACTACATGCGTAAAGGCCGTCACGAAATAGACCCTCAAGGCCATGCGACAGATCTATTTACTCAATGGGCGGTCGAGTACATCAATAACGTCGGAAAGAAGAACACCCCCAAGGATGCCAGCGATCCCTCGGGATTCAGGCCTGAAAAGGAGACGCAACCTTGGTTCCTTTATCTTGCGTACAACGCGCCGCACACTCCGATTCAACCACCCCAGGACTGGTACGAGAAGGTCAAACGTCGTGAACGGACCGACAGCGATAATGCAATTAGCGATAAACGCGCTAAAATCGTCGCGTTGATTGAGCACATGGATGCAGGAATTGGACAAGTGCTGAACGCACTAAAAGAATCGGGACAGTACGAAAACACTGTCATCGTATTTACCAGCGATAATGGGGGCCAAGCAAATGTCGGTGCCAACAATGGTCCTCTTCGAGGTGAAAAACAACAGATGTACGAGGGTGGCCTGCGAATTCCAGGTTGCATCAGAGTGCCGGCCAAAACGAAAGCAGGCTCAACAAGCCATACGGTCTGCTGCACCGCAGACTTTTTCCCAACCATTACCGATTTGGCAGGAATTGAAGTTCCTGACGGAATCGATGGCCAGTCGCTGATGCCGCTTATCGATCAACCGCTGGCTGCCAACGGTCTGAATTTGTGGCCGACGCGAAGAATCTACTTTGTCCGGCGCGAAGGCGGCCCGACATACGCCGGTCTGACCAGTCAGGCTCTTCTACATGGGCGGTACAAGCTCGTGCACGACCTGCCCACAAAGCAGTTCGAGCTATTTGATGTTGAGGCAGATCCCAGCGAGAGCAACGACCTAGCCAAGAAAATGCCGAAAAAACTCCGTGAATTAACGCGACATCTACAACTGCACGTCCAACAAGGCGGACAGGTTCCCTGGCAGCGGCCCCGCAACCTCGAACAAACCAGACCGTAGTATTTCAGCTCAACAAACCTACCCGCTTGTCTGCTGCTCCGCGAATCGGCCTTGTAAAACCGCAACACGACGGAGAAAATCCACTCGGGAAGTATTGCAAGCATGACCCATTGACGAGCTGACCGCGGGTCCCAAAGCATGCGTGGTTTCTCGAAAGCGAAAGAGAACTCCGGTTCCCAAACAAAGCTAAGAAAACGAATCGCAAATTATTCGCTGTGTAAGCATTCAGCCCTGTGGTCACATACCTCCCCTTAGCTGCATAATAACGTAGTAGATTACCAACTTCGACCAGCTGCATCGGCTCCACCAAGCCTAATGACAGCACCAATCGTGATATTAAGGATTACCCATTATGTTGGTGTTCAGACGCTTTTTTGTGCTGTTTTTAGCTCTTGGTGTACTTGGTGCACCGGCCCTTGCTCTGGTTCCACAAGAGAATCAAAACGCAACAGAGAGCCGAGAGACAGTAGGATCGGAGACTTCCGACGGGAGTTCCGCAGGCGGAACCGCGGCACCAGCCGCGGCTAATCCAGTCCAAGATTCATCGGGTGCATCGGCCAATGCCACTCTGCCTTGGGTAGCTTATCTGATTCCATTCATGGGCATTGCCGCCTTGGTCTTCACGTTCTGGAAGTCTTCTTGGGTCGCTAAACAGGAAGCGGGCACCGATCGGATGATAACGATCGCGAACAACATCACCGAGGGAGCAATGTCGTTCCTCAAGGCTGAGTATTCGATTCTCGCTATCTTTGTCGTCGTAGTTGCCGTTTTGCTTGGCTATGCCGGTAGCACGCAAGAAGCGAGCTCTTCGCCATTGATCGCAGTTTCTTTCATCCTAGGTGCGATTTGCTCAGCCTTGGCAGGCTTCATTGGGATGCGAGTAGCAACCAAAGCGAACGTCCGAACAACACACGCAGCCCGAACAGGGCTCGGCCAAGCCCTAGAAGTAGCTTTCGCTGGTGGATCCGTCATGGGAATGGGGGTCGTTGGCCTGGGAGTGCTGGGACTGAGCTCACTGCTCATTATCTACACCGCACTTTTTGGCGTCGATAACATCACCCAAGTGATCACAGTGCTGACCGGGTTTTCATTCGGAGCATCATCGATCGCGTTGTTTGCTCGTGTCGGTGGTGGTATCTACACCAAAGCAGCTGATGTCGGTGCAGACCTGGTCGGAAAAGTAGAAGCCGGCATCCCAGAGGACCATCCACTGAATCCTGCCACAATCGCGGATAATGTTGGCGACAACGTTGGAGACGTTGCCGGCATGGGAGCTGACTTGTTTGAATCCTACGTTGGTTCGATCATCGGAACGATGGTCTTGGGTGCCGCGTTTGTTTCACTTGGTGAATTTGCGAATGACGGGATGGGCGGATTGTCGGCCGTGATGCTACCGCTGATTTTGGCAAGTGTCGGAATCATAACATCAATCGTGGGTACCTTCCTCGTCAAAGTAAAAGATGGAGGAGACCCTCATCACGCCCTGAACCTCGGCGAATTTTCATCAGCTGGCATCCTGTTGATACTCACATTCTTCATCATCCAATTCATGCTGCCGTCGACTTGGACTCACGAGGGCATCGTCTACAGCAACAATGGCGTTTTCTATGCGATTCTGCTCGGGCTCGGTGCAGGGCTCGCAATTGGTAAGATCACCGAATACTACACAGGCACCGGAAAAGGGCCGGTAAAATCGATCGTTCGTCAATCAGTCACTGGATCGGCCACCACAATCATTGCCGGTTTGGGTGTAGGAATGATGTCCACCGCGATTCCAATTCTCATCATCGCGGTTGCAATCATTGGAGCCTACAGTTGCGCAGGACTTTATGGGATCGCCATTGCCGCGGTTGGAATGTTGTCCAACACAGGCATTCAGCTCGCAGTCGATGCTTACGGCCCTATTTCTGACAACGCTGGTGGAATTGCTGAGATGGCCGACTTGCCACCAGAGGTCCGAGATCGCACTGACAAACTTGACGCGGTGGGGAACACCACAGCAGCCATTGGAAAAGGTTTTGCAATCGGCTCTGCTGCCCTTACAGCACTTGCGCTGTTTGCTGCATTCAAGGTAACGTACAACGAGAGTCATTCCGAAAGTCAACTTGAAGGTATCGACATCCTCAATCCATTCGTGATGGCATCCTTATTCATTGGAGCGATGCTGCCATTCTTGTTCTCGGCACTATCGATGAATGCCGTCGGCCGTGCAGCAATGGCAATGATCGAAGAAGTGCGACGCCAATTCCGAGACATCCCAGAATTAAAGAATGCTTTGCAGGTGATGCAGAAAAATGAAGGCGACGAATTTTCTGACTGGTCCGAAGCCGATCAGCAGACATTTCAAAAAGCCGACGGGAAAGCGGAGTATGGCAAGTGTGTTGCCATTTCTACTCGGGCCTCGATCCGTGAGATGATCCTACCTGGCTTGGTCGCTGTACTTGTTCCGGTTGCATTTGGATTTGTTCCGAAATTGCTTCCTGAGTCCTGGGGACTCAGCGGAAACACCAATGCACTGATGCTCGGTGGCCTACTTGCTGGCGTAACCGTCAGCGGCGTACTCATGGCCCTGTTCCAATCGAATGCTGGCGGTGCATGGGATAATGCAAAGAAGATGATTGAGGAAGGTTTTGAAGTTGATGGAGTGATGCTGACCAAAGGTAGCGAAGCTCACAAAGCAGCGGTCGTGGGGGATACCGTAGGTGACCCGTTCAAAGATACTTCCGGACCATCACTGAATATCCTGTTGAAACTGATGAGCGTGGTGGCACTTGTAATTGCCTCGCTTATTTAGTCGTTTGAAGTACAGTGTGAGGGCAGCTTTGCCGAGTAGCATTTTATTCGCATTCTGTTTAAACAACTGTTCAGCGTCTTTTTTCAGCGCCACTGTTCCTCGCCGCTTTCTCACTCGCTATGCCGAACCGAATCACCGGGATCCTTACACCCAACATCACCCCAGTCGATGACAGGGGTCGTGTCGATGAAGAACGCCTGCGTGGCTATGTCGACTGGCTGATTGAACGTGGTGTTGATGGGCTCTATCCCAACGGCAGCACGGGAGAATTCGTACGTTTCACTGCGGAGGAACGTCGAAGAATTGTTCAGATCGTGGTTGAGCAGGCTGGCGGACGCGTGCCGGTTCTCGCTGGCGCCGCGGAAGCGAATGTCAAAGCTACGATTGACGCGTGTGATGCCTACGGTGCTATGGGGGCTCGAGCTGTCGCCATTGTTGCTCCGTTTTACTACCGACTCAGCAGCGAAGGAGTGTACGCATACTTCCGCGAAATTGCAGACCACGTCTCTATTGATGTCACCCTTTACAACATCCCGCTCTTCGCCTCCCCCATCGAAGTCGACACGGTCATACGCTTGGCCTCTGAATGTCCTCGCGTTGTAGGCATCAAAGATTCTTCAGGTGATCTGCCGAACATGCTGCGCATGATCGCTGCAATTCGCCCTCTTCGCGACGACTTCACTTTCCTGACAGGTTGGGACGCTTCACTTGCTCCGATGTTGATTGCAGGAGCAGATGGAGGCACCAATGCGACAAGTGGGGTTGTCCCCGAGTTGACCCGCGCGATTCATCGCAGCGTGGTCTCTGGTAATATCAAAGAAGCAATGCGTTTGCAGTACCAACTGCTGCCACTGTTTGATGCGATGATATCGCTTGGGGAATTTCCGGAAGGATTTCGAGCAGGCGCAAGATCGAGAGGCTGGAACTTGGGGTCCGGTCGGGTTCCGCTATCAGAGCAGCAAAAAGATGCGGTAGCTCGCACCCAACGCGAGATTGATAATCTTGTGGCGGAAGTCGCAGATCTTGATGAAACCCTTGTAATGCCTCCCGAAGCAATCGAGAAGATCGTTCAGCGGGTGATGCGACAACTGGGATCCTGATTCCATCTGAACATTGGCTGAAATTGTTTTCTCTACAGATTCAAACAGGATGCCAACCAGCACATCGCGTAACAAACGAGACTCAACGGTTATCTGACCACAAAGCGAGTGGGCTCGAGGCACCAAGATTTTCAACCGCAAATACCGAATCAGGAATCTGCGAGCCTAGTTTCCACTGAAAATCAGCCTTCACTTCAAAGTCCTGCTCACCGCCAAGTGTCAGACTGTGCAACTTGACGGGCAACAGCACGCTTTCCACCGGATCCCATACCGATGTAGTTCGCGCGTAAGGTCTTAGAACTTTGTGAAGCGATGACAACTCTTTCTGCCCACGATTATCTCCCAACTGAGCAACTTGAAGCAGTTCAGTTCCCAGCGAAACAAAATCATCGACCTGCACTGGCACGGAACGACGAAACGATGCGACACGAACAAAAATCAATTTAGGAACAGGTTGATACTCGAAAGCTGCCATAGTGAGACCTGCACGCCGGTAGATACCAATCAGCTTTTCCACATGCAGCTGACACTTACTACGGTCAAAAGCATTCCCTGTGGTGATACTGATAACCCCTCCAGTCGCGGCACAAATAGGATCAAAGACACCGCACAACTTGAATCTCGCGTTCAATGACTTGCTCGTCGAAGGTGGATGAATCTGCTTACCTGTCGCGCCATGAAACCGATGTTTGATTCTGATCTGATCATATGCGGATGCCTGTGAATCAATCAGATAGGCATTCCCGGTCGGTTGAATCGCTGATCCAAGCAGGCTTTGATCTGCAAACACCAATCGTTCCCGATCATGTTGATGGTCAATGACCCAAGTGAATGCAAATCTGCGGGCAACAATTTTTTCAGAGCCACCTACTTTTGCACCGATATATTTTTCTCCGGATACATCAACAGCCATTCGATCAACCAACATGCTTCGTGATTGTAAATCGATCAACCATTTTTTAAGCAAGTTGCGGTCCAGTTCAGTGGGAACCTGGAATTTACTCAAATCGACTGTTTCACGGCTAAGAGCCGCCGGTTCATTTGCAATGGCACGTTTGTTCACCAACGCAGAAGTCTGCAGGATCATCTGTGAACAAACTGCAAAGCAACTGACTCGAATCACCCATCGGATCAGATTCATAACCAACGTCCCTTGAGAGAATATTTATCGAGCTGACATTCCATTTCAATCAGACAGGAATTCATCACATCAACGATCGTTGATCGGTAGATCACCTACTCCATGCCAACGCGTCTGACGTCCCCGACCAAGATCATCATTCAATGGTAAATCACTGCCTTCACTGTCGGTGACCTCCGAGTCACACTGTAGCCCCATCTCAGGTATCCATCTGCCGATGTAATATCCACTCAAGGGAATGCAAATAGCACGATCAAAATCAATCGCGCAGCTTTCTGCACAACGCCAACTCAACAGGCATCGGTGAAACCCCCAACCGTTAACACGCCAACCTTCATCATCACGTTCTGCCTGCCGGTAAACACCAACGAGTTCATCGAGAGATGCGAACCTGCGGTCATACCCGCTGCGGTGGTTGCATTCATAGCCAATCAGATAACGTTTTGAGTAAGAACCCACCACCTCCCGTCTTTGACAATCACTGCACTGTTTGAAGTCAGCCAAGCTCGTCGAATTCAGATTCATATCTTCTGCCCATGCTGAAATCATCTCCCGACAGGTGGTATCGCTAAAGGCATAAGTACATTCCCACTCATGAGGACTGTCTCGCGTTGGCTCTGGTGGCCCAGCGAAGCTGAAAACCCCATGTCCCAGCCAAACGATCACGCCAATCGATCTATGCAATTTCATCTATTCTTCCCCATTGCGAACAAGATTTAGAATTCCGACAACTTGACTACGACTTCCGCGGACAACCAAACGACGCGGAAAGCGGGCTTGGATCATTACCCCGTCATGGCCTGCATGCTGTTCACCTTCAGTAATCACCACCTCAACCTTCGACATAATGCTTGAAACAGCACGCACCTGAACGGCGACACGCGGAGATAACTTGCCGGGATTTGATTCGGCATCGAGTACAAACCTGAGCTGCTCCAAAGGAACCTTAAGCTTGCCCCTCACCACAATCATGCGAGTTATTCCAACCCACCTTGTGCCTCGCTGATGAAGATTCAAAGTGGATGGCAAAAAGCGTACTGGCGTGGTGTAACGTAAAAGGATTGGCAAGTCGACAATCTGTGCCTGCGCACTTGGATCGAGATAATGCACACGTACCAAATCTTCAGCATCACCAAAAGAAAACGTTGGCTTTGCAATGAACCTAAATGCCTCTGGAGCTTGCACCACAGAACCGATCGTCACGAAGCTTCCCCGAACACTTTCAACCCGTTGGATCTTCCCGCCTAACTCATGAATCTGCCCCGAAACATCGAATTTTGAATCAGGATCTACCAGACGCATTGTGGTTTGATCGAGGCCCAACGGACCAGTAATCTGCACATCGACATCCAACACAAACGGAACTGCAGACTCCTGAAAGAAAAGACGAATCGAACGGCGTACATTCGCAACTTTGTTCGATGAGGCAAGCCTCAACGCCAGACTTAGAGTCCCGTCAGGTTCAAGAGAACGTTGTTCAGGCACAACTGCCAAACAGCCACAATCCGGATCGATCGATCGCAAATTCAAAGAGAGGCCCGTGGAGTTTTTTACATGTACCTTCACTAAGACTTCTCGACCGATGCGGTAATTCCCTAAATGGATTCCCTTACGCGAACGGATCGCTGTCATCACAACGGTATCAATCGAGCGATTGCCGGTCGACTTGGTTGGTCCCTCGCCGTTGACCGTTACAGTCATCACGAGCCCCATGCACACGTGCACTAAAACGAATCGCCAGAGTTGCATTTTTGCCCCCGTGTAACTTCAGCGTGTTTTTTTGGCGTGATCCAAGCACTTGGCTCCAATCAACCAAACAATGATTGTTCAATCGCCTGCCTTACATAATCACTGCCCGCATCTTATTGACTTTGCAGGTCCATTTTGCCTTAGCGCCAACCGCACTTTCGTTGAGCAACTAGTCGCTCAAGAGTGTGACTGCCCTGCGGAAAAATGTTCATATGTTCACTATCTAAAACGCCAACATAGGGCCCATGAGCACGGCGTCAATCTTTTTCTGTTCGGAAATTCAAAAAGGCCGTCTGTAAATGACAGCAAACCGTGCTTCAAACCACTTCAGTTGAAGACGGGAAGCGATACTGGTCGGCAGCGCATGGTATCCAAAAGGCCGCCAGTTAGAGGCGGCAAAGAAAGCATGGCAGGTCAGCGTCGAAGAGACAGGCTTGGAACCGGGCAATCAAGACAGGTGGCTACGTTAGACCGCGACATAGCAATCAACCGCTACGCTGGGTCAGTTCCGGTCCTGCTCCGGCTCCGCCCAAACACGTGGCCCATCTTCATCCCAGTCAACATGAATCACACTTGGATTGCAGCAAACCGGACAATCCTCAACATAACTCTGTGACCGACCTGCACCTGGATCGAGCGGAATGATTATTTCCTCACCACAGCTGTCGCAGATGTATTCACCATCCTGATCCATGACGTTTCCGGAGCTTGAGTTGAATTAGTTGGCAGTGGTGTTCATCACGTCAAACACGACCTTAAAAGCGGAGGGGTCCACGGCCATTTCAAAAGCTTTCGCTGCTTCCTCCAAGGCAAATCGATGTGTGACCAACCCCGACAAATCGAATCGATCAGCTTGCAGCAGTTCGATGGCCAAATCAAACGGACCGCATCGGGAACCGACAACACTGATTTCATCAATCACTACAGGCGCCAGAGAAATCACATGGTCCGCGGCAACCGTGGTTTTCATGACGATTGTGCCCCGTGGCTTCACCAATTGTAAGGCCAGTGGTAACCCCGTCACGGATCCAGTGCAGTCAACGACCAAATCAAAATCCTTCTCGCGAATCAGGTCATTTAAGTGAATCGTCTCGATACCGAACTTTCGAAACCTGGCAAGCTTCAGCTCGTGTTTTCCCACTACCTTAATGTTTTTTACACTTTGAGAGATCGCTTGGGCGCACAAGTTTGCCAGTCTCCCATCTCCTAACACGATAGCATTTTGCACACTCGAGATTTCTATCTGCTGCTGGATCTGTAGAGCGGCTGCCAAAGGTTCAATAAGAACAGCCTGATCATCACTAATCGAATCAGGAACAATGTGCATGCTTGTTTGCGGAATCGCGACCTGATCAGCGAAGGCACCATCATGCCGATGGATCCCAACAACAGTGCGATCAACGCAGTGATTGCCCAACCCGGACAGACAACGAGGACACTTACGGCAGTTGCAGTTGATCTCCCCGACAACGCGTGCCCCCGCGAGGGGTCCGGAGGTGGCAATGCCGACAAATTCGTGTCCGAGAACACCTGAAAATCCCATGTATCCCTTGGCAAGTTGCAGATCCGTCTCGCAAATGCCTGCTGCGATCACATCAACAATCACCTCTCCAGAGAGGGGAACGGGTGATTGATAATCGGGGTGAAATTGGATGCCATTCTGATCAAGGCAGATTGCTCTCAATTTTCGGCTCCTCTGGGAGTGAATGCGGTGTGGAACTAGGGCCAGCAGTCGTATAATCCGCACTGCAGCGAGCCCCTTCGATTGACTTTCGACTGGATTTTAGCGTGATGGCCGACAAGACGGACCCGACAACCCTACTAGCGACCTTTGGTTTGAGCGAATTTCGCCCCGGTCAGCGAGAGGTGATAGATGCCGTTGCGGCCGGTGAGGACGTCATGTGCGTCATGCCTACTGGCGGCGGAAAGAGCCTCTGCTATCAGTTGCCAAGCCTTTCCAAAAAAGGCACTACAATCGTCGTTTCGCCGCTGATCGCGTTAATGAAGGATCAAGTCGACACTCTTCAGAAGCTGGGAATCCGGGCAAGTTTAATCAATAGCAGTCTGTCTGCGATGGAACAGACAGAGGTTCTCGATGAGATGGCACGAGGCGACCTAAATCTGGTCTACGTTGCTCCCGAAAGACTACGCAACAGTCGATTTCTTGATGCAATCTCCAACGTCAACATCAATCTGCTTGCGATTGACGAAGCCCATTGTGTTAGTGAGTGGGGTCATGATTTTCGTCCTGACTACTCGCGTCTGGGTAAATTCCGTGAACGCTATCTGAAAGACGTACAGACAATCGCCTTAACGGCCACGGCGACACCCATGGTCAGGACAGACATTTCAGACATTCTGAGACTAAAAACACCTCAGGTGTTTGTTACCGGATTCGCCAGAACCAATCTTCGCTTCAGTGTAACTCATGCGAAATCGGATCGTGAGAAAGACGAAGAACTGACACGCTACATCAGCTCACAAACAGGATCGGGCATCATCTACGCCGCAACCCGCAAACGATGTGAAGAATTGGCTCAGTGGTTGCCCGAGAAGACACGACGATCGATCGGAGCCTACCATGCCGGTCTTGAACCGGGCCAGAGGCAGCGTGTCCAAGACGATTTCATGTCTGGCAAACTGTCAGCGATCGTGGCGACCAATGCGTTTGGTATGGGTATCGACAAATCCGATATCCGCTTCGTAGTTCACTACAACATCCCCGGCAGTCTGGAAGCTTACTATCAAGAAGCAGGACGCGCTGGTCGAGATGGACAAACCAGTGAATGCAGATTGATGTTTTCTTACAGCGATCGCTACATTCAGGAATTCTTTATTGAAAACCGTTATCCACAACGTCAAACGGTCAAGAGCGTCTACGAATTCCTGCTGACTCGAGAAGAAGATCCGATCGAACTGACACTCGAACAAATCCGCGAAGAAATCGGAGTGAAAGAGGGCACCGAAGCGATTGGAACGGCTCAGACACTGTTGGCCAAAGCTGGTGTTCTGCGACGACTAGACAGCGCTTCAAATCACGCGATTGTCCGAATCGAAAGTGATGCCCCAACGCTACTCGACTTTCTGCCAAAAGAGGCAAAGATCCGGCGTAAAGTAATGCTTGCTATCGAGCGAATGGTAGGAAGACAGCGGGGGGAAGACATCTATATAAGATTGCCACGGTTGGCTGACATGGCGGGTGTCGATCGCGAGCAACTTAAACGGACCCTTCGCGAATTGAATCGGCTCCGATCATTCGATTACATTCCACCATTTCGAGGACGCGCGGTTCATTTGGTGCAGCAGGACCTCACCTTTGAACAACTTGACATCGACTTTGAAGACCTCAATGCACGCAAACGTGCTGAATTTGAAAAGCTGGAAGCCGTCATCAAATTCGCACGAACATCAGGATGCCGACAACGTGTAATTCTGCAATATTTTGGTGAGGCTGGGGCAGCGAATTGTGGGCTTTGCGATCGTTGCCACCCCAACGATGGCTCAGTGGGAAGATCCTCGGATATTTCCATTGCGAGTGAGATCGAAGGTGTCGATTCCAATGCACTTTTAAGAGGCATTCAGGTTATTCTCAGCGGCGTCACCCGCATGCATGGTCGCTTTGGAAAAAACATGGTGGCGCAAATGTTATGCGGATCAAAAAACAAAAAGCTGCAACAATGGAAACTTCACCAACTGAGCACCTACGGTCTTCTCTCCGGTCTGCGTCAAAACGAAGTAGTCGGTGTCATGGATGCTCTGATCGAAACTGGACTGCTTCAACAAAAAGAAGTGGATGAACGACGTCCCACCCTGCACATGACAGAAGAAGGTCGTCGCGTCATGCGTTCCGAGTCACCGCTACCAACAGGCCTGCAACTGCCTCTGCCACTTGCAAAACGGCTTGCCAAGGCAACGGGAAAGATCGAAGCAGCCGACGTACAATCCGATTCAGCGCAATCAGGTTCAGATGGCGAGAGTGGTGAAGCTGAAAGTACGCAGACTTCGGAAATTGCGGAAAAGTTAAAGCGTTGGCGTCGAAAGAACTCGGCCGCTTTGGGAACTGTCTCTTATACACATCTCCGAGCCCACGAGACCGAGGCTGATCTCG
>OJCR01000397.1_pt1 | contig 21031 bp, 18 predicted proteins | sample 1591611 | NCBI WGS metagenome assembly OJCR01 (sample SAMN05416815, study PRJEB24817) | seawater metagenome | isolation source: Sea water | place: Canada:Atlantic | collected 2013-07
TGTAATTCTCCCAGACCCCAATGACTGTTGGCATCCATTGAAGTGGTTCAGGAACGGCATTCAGAGCAACATCCTGCACCAATCGCCAGGCCTCAAGAGGGTAATCCCGGAGCTCCTCATAAAGCCAATCTCCGTTCATAATATGGAAATCAACGCGATGACTCCAATCACGATTCAAGGTCTCGTAGGTGGGAGTCTGATGACCAATGCCATGAAGGGGGTTTTGATTCGCGCAGGAACCGATTTGAAATTTGAAATTGAATAAACCCTCTGGATTGTGTTCCGGGTCAATAAGAGAAGCAGAATCCGGGAGTGTTTTGAAAGTTCCCGACTCACCGTGAGGGCGTTCACTTACCCATAACTGGTAGTGATAACGAGTATCAGGCCGCAGTCCATTCAGGATGATGGAGCCCGTGTTGTCATGAGCAATGGAAGTCATGACACCCTCTGAGATTTGTATCATTGATGTTTTGTCAGTGCCATAGTGGACAAAGAATTCAGAGGGGTCGGAAGTCCTTCCCCATATGCGAACGGAATTCGCAGTCACATCCCCCAGCATGGGGCCATCTGTTAAACGGGTTGGATCACGCTGGGCATGAAGGCAGGTCACCAGCAGGAAACAGCAGAGGATCAATCGGTTCATCCGCAAATCATATTCGATTTGGCAAAGGGTTGTCGAGCATCTGGCAGACCGATGAATCAAAGCCGATACATGCGCATTGACTCAGCTTGCGGCAGCCTATTCTGCTGCATCCCTGAGAGGCTTGGTCCTGAGCTTGATGTTATTGAGAGCAACCGCGTTGGCAGCATCCATCACAAATACCAAATGCCCGGTTGTAGAGTCTTTATCCGGTTTAACAATGACGGTCATGTTCGGATTTTCCTGCGCCACTTGCTTGAGGCGAGCTTCCAATTCAGCTTCTGTAATGGGTAATTCATCCCAGTGCAGGAAAGGTTCATTCTTGGTAATACTGATGGTAATGTTGCCGGTCTCTGTTTGTGCAGAGGACTGAGCACGCGATTGTGGCAAACTTAGATTCAAGACCGATTTCTGCTTGAAGGTAGTGGTCACCATCATGAAAATCAGCAGCACAATCAGGATATCAATCAATGATATGATGATAATCGTCGGCGGCTTTTGACGTTTGCGTTCGAGGAATTTCAAAATAGTCTCCTTATCAATCAGGATTGTTTTGGGTCACGCCGGCGCTTGGCACGGCGCTTGGGTGCGGGAGACTGTTGTTCTGACTCAACACTTGAAATGGCATCCGATGGGACGACTTCAGCCTGCTTCGCTACACTTGAGGGCGGATAGTATATCCGCAAACATTCATCACAGAGCGCCTCAAGCTCAATAGCCATGGTTTCCACCTTCTTGTTGTAGTAACTCCAGGCAATCAGTGCTGGGATCGCAATCAGGAGCCCTGTAAGTGTCGTGTTCAGCGCAATGGAAATACCCTTGGCCAATGAAGTATGATCAGCAAGGCTGGCGGCACCAAAGTCACCAAAGAGGGTAATGAGCCCATGCAAGGTTCCAACCAGACCAAGGAGAGGTGCGGATCCCACGATCACTTCGATCACCACCAGCCCGCTTTCGAGTTGAGCGATTTCCTTTCGAGCACGCGTTTGCAAAGCTTCCATGTTTTCAGCTTTTGGATATGGAAATTGATCCATGGCCGCGCTCAACATGCGACTTGCTGGAGATGGCAACTGCCGGCACAACGCATGCAATGTCGATAAATCCTGCGGGCTTTCACATTGACTCAGGGCTTCAGCAATCTGATCCGGCACCACATTACGCCAGCGCAATGCGAGACCACGCTCGATAATATAAGTCAAGGCCACTACTGACATGATCAGCAACAACCACATGAAAGGTCCACCTGCTTCTAAAAATTCAAACATTTTTTTTATAGAAATAATTTATGTTACTTTCCACTGGCCTCAAAAAACTGAATCCCCCCCGGGTAGAAGCATGTCCGCCTCTCTGATAATAAGGTCAAAGTCTGGGATTTTAATATTTTGTTTTCAATTGTAATAAAAAGAAAATCTTATTTGCCGGTAATCAGCACCTACGAGACGGCGCATATCACTTGGCCATTTGCCGTAGGGCGCAGGATCACTGATCGCACGTTGACAGAGTAAAGATTGAATCACGCCCACTGTATCTTCCTCCACCGACATTTCCATGACCTTCCCATTCGACATGAGCTGAAATTTTACGGTAACCTTCCCTGATGCATTGCGCGCAGAAGGCAATCCTTCGAGCAATCCAAACCAGCGCTGTTGAATGGCCTGTATAATGGCTGCATCGTAAGCCCCAAATGGCGTTGCCAAAAGATCAGGTGAGGATTCAACACGAAATTTCTTTACGCCGCCTTCCTGCTTCATGGATTCGCCCAAAAGCATTCCGTTGCGTTTCTTGGCCTCTGCGATGGTTCGAGGGCGGGTTCTTTCCTTTCTCGGGGGAGTTGATTGCTGAACCGGAACAGATTTTCGCGGCTTGATGCGCGTCAGAATCTCAGCCGGCTGATTGATCTCGGGCTCTTTGGTTTCAACGGCAATCGCTTCTTCGAATACACCATCATTTTGAAAATCCACTTCCTGAGGTTCCAAAGACTCAGTTTCGAAATCCTCAACCGACTCGGTATCAGGTGGTGATTCAACGTCTTCAGGCACGAATGGTTGAAGCCCACTGACAGGAGGTTCCGGTGTTATTTCTTCGCCCGGTGCAGTATCCGTGGTCTTGAATACTTTGTCCTGTGAGCCCTCGAGCTTGGGCTGATCCAAATCCTGAGAGATATCCGGGTTGCCTGCGATAGAATCAATCACGGCATAATACTGAGTGTCCTCAGGTTTCTCTTCCGTCTCGAGTGAAGGGTCAGCATCAAAGAAAATGCTGGGTTCAGGTTCTTTATCCAGGGTGATCTCCAACTCTTTTTCTAATTCAGCAGCATTGAGCTCAGGTATCTTGGGAGCCAGCAAGGATGATAGTGGCCCTTTTTCAGTGAAGCCGTAATGGTGGAGAAGCTCAATGGAAGCAATGACCGTGAAATGAAATAAAACAGACCAAAGACAAGCCCTCAACAGCGTCGGCTGAAGGTGCCTCGTTGATCCATGTAAATCAAAACTGATCATGATGTGCTAACTTGATCAATTCAGTGGCACAACGCAACCGATATGTGTTCTTTCTTGAAAAAAAAAGCCGTCGGAGAAACCGACGGCTTTTGTATATCCAGATAGGATGTAGATTTGATTAACGTTTGCTGTACTGGAAGCGACGACGCGCGCCTGGCTGACCGTACTTTTTACGTTCTTTCATACGCGGATCACGCGTGAGGAATCCTGCGGATTTCAACACAGGACGGAGATCAGCGTCCACGTTGAGTAATGCGCGAGAGATACCATGGCGAGCTGCACCAGCCTGGCCGCTCATTCCACCACCGCAGACGTTGATTCGAACGTCAAGCTTGCTGGAGGTGTCGGTGATATTAAGAGGCAAAAGCACATCGCTGCGCTGCGTTTCCAATGGGAAATATTCCTCGAGGGTGCGTCCGTTCACGGATACTTTCCCTGTGCCAGCGGACAAGCGCACGCGAGCTACAGAGGTTTTTCTGCGACCGGTTCCCAAAAAATCAGTATTTTCAGACATGTTCAGGTTATGAGTATTAAAATTCTATTTCTGGTCGATTTTCATCGGCTCAGGCTGTTGCGCATCATGAGGATGCTCAGTGCCACGGTAAACTTTGAGTTTGGTCAGTAGCTTGCGCCCCAGGCGGTTTTTGGGGAGCATACCCTTTACTGCGTGAAGGATCAGACGATCAGGATGCGATTCACGCACTTCAGGCACTGAGCGATAGCGTTCGCCACCGAACCATCCTGAGTAGCTCATGTAGGTTTTCTGATCTTCTTTCTTCCCAGTCAATTTAACTTTCTCGGCATTGATGACGACCACAAAGTCGCCAGCATCAAGGTGCGGGGTGTATGTGGGTTTATTCTTGCCACGGAGAACATCAGCAACCTGAGTTGCCAAACGACCGAGGACAATATCCTCAGCGTCTACTACGTGCCACTTGCGCTCGTCTACATTAATCTTCGGCAGATATGTCTTCATTACAAATCCAAAATATAAGAGGCAGGAAAGTAGCAAACCGACCAAAGGAGTCAACAACGATATGAAACTTTCTTACTGTTTAAGCCCTTGTTTTTCAGCTTTTAGAAACCGAAAAGAGGTATTTCACGGGCAATCATCCTGCCATGCGTGGTTTTGCACACGAGCGTCAGGCTTGCTGCACTTTTCGCACAAAAGATGCAACCTTGTCGGGGCATTTCCGCCCAGGTGCCAATTCGACACCTGATGAGACATCCACACCAAAAGGCTGTACTTCCCGAATGGCTTTCTGAATATTGTCTGGCGTCAATCCGCCAGCCAGAAACAGTGGCTTGCGGTAAGGTCGAATAGCTGACAACAAATTCCATTGAAAGGAATGTCCGGTTCCCCCTCGTTCCCCTGGTTGATAACTATCCACCAACCATGCATTAACATCATAATCATCAAGTGATTCAAGAGTTTCTGCATCGCCAACCCGGAACGCTTTCATGGTTTTGGCGTCAAATTGCCGGCACCAATCAGGCGCTTCCTCTCCATGAAACTGAAGCGTGTCCAACCCGCAAGTTTGCTGCGCATGATGAACCTGCTCCTTGGAAGCATTCACAAAAACACCCACCTTGGTGAGACAGGGAGGCATTGCCTGACAGATGTCGCGTGCCGATTCCACATCGATGAATCTTTTGCTTTCCTCGAAAAACATGAATCCGAGAGCGTCCACGCCGCAGTGAACAGCGAACTGTGCGTCTTCCAGGCAGGTGATTCCACAAATTTTAATGCGCGTTCTCATTGGTTGCAGCGATGAACAAGGACTGTCGCTTTAGTTTCGTGGGCAAGGTTACGGCACTGTCACGAAATTTCCAACGCGAAAGATGGCAGCCGCGGGATTCATCGAAATCCGTTCAGATTGAGCATATGGTCAGGGACCTGATCCGCTTTCTTCGTCAGGATTTTGCATTTGAAGTGATAAAGCCCGCACATTAGTGAGGGCTGATTGAAAGAATGTGTGCCATTATTCCCTTGAGACCTTGAATCAAGGGGGGAGTCAGGCACGAAGCAGGTCCTCCTTTTAAATTTTGAATTGGAAGAAATCCTTAAAAAGTGTCTCCTAGTGGAAAGATCAGTTATTAAAAATGGAATCCAACGTAAAAAAAAGATACGCAGCCGCCGCAAATGCACCAGAACCGGCTCTTTGTTGTCCGGTAGAATATGACCAGAGGTATCTCGAAATCATTCCACAAGAAGTCATCGAAAAAGATTATGGCTGTGGAGATCCCTCGAGATACTTGCAACCGGGAGAAACCGTGCTGGATCTGGGTAGCGGCACTGGCAAGATTTGCTTCATTGCCTCTCAGGTGGTCGGCCCAGAAGGTAAGGTCATTGGCATCGACATGACGGATGACATGCTTGAAGTCGCGCAACGAAACGCTCCTGTTGTGGCAGAGCGCGCAGGCCATACGAATGTGGTTTTCAAAAAAGGCAGGATTCAAGATCTGTCACTGGATTTGGATTTACTGGATGATGAGCTGGTGAAACACCCCGTATTGAATGCCAATGACTTTTTGAATCTGGATACCATCACGGAAAACCTTAAAAAAACTCGTCCCCTTGTTTCCGATGCAAGTATCGATGCCGTTGTCTCAAATTGCGTACTTAATCTGGTGCATGCATCAGCCAAGAATCAAATGTTCTCGGAAATTTTTCGCGTCATCAAGACAGGTGGCAGGGCCATCATATCCGACATCGTCTCAGACGAAATCATACCTCAGCATCTTCAGGACGACCATGAGCTCTGGAGCGGATGCATCAGCGGAGCGTTGACTGAGGAAGGATTCCTCAAGGCCTTTGAAGAGGCAGGATTTTACGGCATTGAAATACTCAAGCGAGATGAATCCCCATGGCAAACCGTCGAAGGCATCGAGTTCCGCGGGATCACGGTCCAGGCTTTCAAAGGTAAGGAAGGCGTCTGCCTGGAACGAAATCAGGCAGTTGTATACAAAGGCCCCTTCAAGGCCGTGACCGATGATGACGGGAATACAATGGAGCGAGGAAAACGCTACGCTACATGCGATAAAAATTACCAGATCTATGGGAAACCACCTTACGAGGGGCACTTCGAACGGATCGAGCCCAATGAAACGATCCCGTTGGAAAGCGCCAAACCTTTTGGATGTGTCGAATCAAAACTTCGCCATCCAAAGGAAACCAAGGGCGCTCATTACAAAGCCACAATCGAAGTTGTAGAAAATGATGCTTGCTGTTGATGTTTTCACCTTGCCCAATTGCGGACAGAAGGACAGCATCCGCCCTCAGAATGATCAGTTGACCAGAGCTTTTAAATGCACGCTGGCAGGTATCATTTGATTTCCAACTTTCAGTGCATACTCTCCCCCCAGAACGAATGCACGGTCCACACCATCTTTTCTGCGGACATACCCCATGGCGATGCCCCCACCAACGGAATGCCCGAAAGAACCCGATGTGGTATATCCAACGACCTGCCCGTTACGGTAAATAATTTCGCCTCCCCAAAGGAAAATATCCGGATCATTGAGCGTAAATATGGCGAGACGCTTTCGTGGTTGCGAAGATTTACTTTTCACCAATGCATCTTGCCCGATGAATGCCGATGTCTTGTGCCAATCAATGGCAAAACTTAAACCGGCTTCGAGTGGGTTATCGTCCGGGGAGAGTTCGTGACCCCATGCACGGAATCCCTTTTCCAATCTCAATGAGTTGATGGCGTAATGACCAGCGAGTTGAATCGGATGAGTTTTACTGTGATCCATCAATAAGTTGTAAAGAGCTGACATCTGATCCATTCCTACGTGGAGTTCCCATCCCAATTCCCCCATGTAGGAAAGGCGAAGCGCTCGCACGGTGGACATTCCGATGGAGATTTCTTTACACGTTGCAAAGGCGAAGTTTTCTCCAGAAAGATCCGTGTCTGTCAAGGGCTGAAGGAAACGCCTTGCCTCCGGCCCCATCACACTCAGCACTCCTGTTCCAGAGGTGACATCGGTCAAGGATACCTGCATGCCTTGAGGAGTGTTCCTGGAAATCCATGAGGCATCATGGACCGCCTGAGTGGATGCCGTAACAATATAGTATTCATCTTCTGCGATTCTGACGGCTGTGAAATCAGATTCAAAACCTCCACGCTTGTTGAACATGCCTGTATAGACGGCTTTACCTGGCGCAACGTCCATATTGTTGCCGCAAACATGCTGCATGAGAGCACAGGCATCTTTGCCCTTGAGCTGTAATTTCGCGAAGCTGGATTGATCAAACAGAGCCACACTCTCACGAGTGGCCAGATGTTCCTCGGCATGATTGCCAAACCAATTCTGTTTACCGAACGAATATTGGTTCTCGGGTTTGGATGGCAGATGCGCAAACCAATTGGGCCGTTCCCATCCAGCTTTGGAACCAAAACAAGCTCCTGACTCTTTGAGTTGATCATGGATGGGTGTCATCCGAATATTTCGGCCGGTTTCCATTTCACGATTGGGCCAGGCCATTTGGTAGTGAAGACCAAGCACTTCCGTGATACGATCCCGCAGGTAGGTTCGGTTGTTGGCCCAGCGCCCAAAGCGACGTATGTCAACTGCCCAGAGATCCATTGTAGGCTCCCCTTCCTTCATCCATTCCGCCAGGTATTTACCTGCACCTCCAGCACATGCGATGCCAGCTGAATTAAACCCGGCAGCCACAAACAAACCTTGTAATTCAGGCGTTTCTCCCAGCAGAAATTGATTATCAGGAGTAAAGCTTTCTGGGCCGTTGACAAATTTCGCATAGCCAGCGTCTTTTAATTTTGGAATGCGAAATTCACCCGCCCGGAGTGGATCACGATACTTTTTCCAATCCGCTTCCAGGAGATCGAACGAAAAATCAGATGGAATCGGATCCTGAAGCCAAGGTTTGGTGTATTTTTGAAAAGCCCCCAGAAGAACCGTATTATCTTCACCTCGAAAATAGATCGTTGCATCAGGATCACGGCCACAGGGAAGTTCATCAAAGGCCCCCTCAATCGGATTCGAAACCACATAATGATGTTCCACAGGTGCCAGTGGAATGGAAACACCACAGGTCAAACCAAGCTGACGTGACCACATCCCGCAAGCCAGCACCACGTATTCCGCTTCAATCAAGCCCTGATTTGTTTTGACTCCAGCTGCTCTACCATTTCGATGGAGGATTTCGTTCGTTTCAACGTTCTCACAAATCCTGGCTCCATTCTGCTGAGCCCCGATGGCCAATGCCATCGCCGTTTCCTTGGGGATCACTTTACCATCCCCAGGCAACCAGACGGCCCCGAGTAAATCATCGGTTTTGATCAGTGGCCATTTTTCACCAGCTTCTTTTGCACTGATCAAATCTGCTTGAACCCCAAGGTATTCTGCCATGGCTGCAGTACGGTAAAGTTGGGTCATGCGTTCCTCATTCGAGGCAAGAACCAAGCTACCCACCTGTTTCCAACCAGTAGCGTGACCGGTCTCAGCCTCTAGACCAGCGTAGAGCTCTGCGCTGTATTGGTTGATCTTGGTCAGGCTATTGGATGTGCGCAAGCGACCAACCATCCCCGCTGCGTGCCAGGTCGTTCCGCCGGCCACAGCTTTCTGCTCAACTAAAACAACGTCAGAGAAGCCAAGCTTGGTCAAGTGATAGGCAACGCTGCAGCCAACGATACCTCCACCCACCACAACCACCTGAGCTGAAGCAGGAATCGAACATGAAGTTTCCATCCACGAAAAATAATCAAAAAAAAACATACCTCAACCTTGAATTTGAATTAGGGGCCCATAAGGGTCGGTCCCAACTAGTGATACATTCCAAACCTTTATTCCAGACTCGATCCTTTTTCTCGAATCAAGCAGGATACGAATCATGCAATTCTTAAATCTCATTTTCGCTCTGAGTGTTTGCACTGTCACATTTTCTTTGCATCTTGGAGCAAGTGAACGCCCCAATATCATCCTCATCATTGCTGATGATTTGGCATGGGATGACAGTGCACCCTACGGACATCCAACAATACGCACCCCCAACTTGACGCGCATGGCGGCCACCGGCATGCGGTTTGACAGAGCGTTTCTCACGATCAGTTCATGCAGCGCCAGTCGTTCCAGCCTGATCACTTGCAAATACCCACACCGTACCGATGCGGAACAACTGCACTGGCCTCTACCTGAAAATCAGGTCACTTTTGTCGAACTGTTGAAAGATGCAGGCTATTGGACCGCAGCAGCCGGGAAATGGCATTTGGGCGATCAGGTGAAGGACCGGTTTGATCGGATTTGGGAAGTGGATACCTCGGGATTCCAGCTTCCTTCAGGCAAGGCGGGCGAATCAGGCGAATTCAAGGAGACTGCAATCGGCGATGCAAAGAGCGGTTGCGCTGACTGGCTCACCGCACTGAATGCCCGCCCCAAAGACCAGCCCTTTTTTCTGTGGCTTGCGGCTTTGGACCCCCACCGTCCTTACGATGAAGGTATCCTCGAAAAACCGCATGGAGCGAATGATGTCCGTCTACCTCCTTATGTCCCCGACACTCCTGAGGTGCGGAAAGATATGGCACTTTATTACGATGAAGCCACCCGATTGGATCGATTTGTAGGTGACGTCATGGAAGGTGTCCGCGATCAGGGGATAGCTCAAAACACATTGATCCTTTTCATAAGTGACAATGGCCGCCCCTTTCCAAGGGACAAAACAACCCTCTATGACAGTGGCATTCGCACGCCCATGTTTGCGGTTTGGAAGGACACGATTGCGCCACAGTCGGTTTGCAAAGAACTTGTGAGTTCCATTGACCTGGGTGCAGGTTTTCTGGAATTGGCTGGGGTGAAGCAACCATCAGGTATGGACGGCAAGTCATTTGCCCCTTTGCTGAAGAACCCGGGAAAATCTGTCCGAAACTATTGCTTCGCGGAAAAGCACTGGCACGACTATGAGGATCATTCACGTGCCGTTCGATCACATCGATACAAATACATTCTCAATGATTACAATGATCTACCGATGACTCCACCGGCAGACGCCGTCAGAGGCCCCGTGTTTCAAGCCATGTTGAAATTGCATCAGGCAGGAAAACTCAAAGCACAACAACAACAATGCCTCACTGTGCCCAGATCCGGCGAGGAATTGTATGATCTTGTTGACGATCCTCACGAACTCAATAACCTTGCACATCACGATGCCTACCAAACCGTCTTGAAAAAACATCGCGATATCCTTCAATCCTGGAGGCTGGCTACAAACGACAAAATCCCAGCAATCCGAACGCCGGATGAATTCGACCGTCAAACCGGAGGCGTCACCCCTGCCAGGATCCGGCCGCGTCCCTCTAAAGCGCAAATGAAGAAGACTGTATTGAAGGAATAATCGAAAACATCACTTGCAATCTGATCCCTTTGAGGTCCAGTAGAATCAAACTCATATGAACCAAACCTACCCTCCATCAAGGCAAGCTCGTAACCGGGCTTGGAAGAAATGCCATCTAAAAGCAATTCTGAGTGCGTTGACGCTCGTGCTTACTCTGACCACGGTTGAGGCTCAGAAAAACCAGAAAGCAGGGAGTGCGCACTACACCTCCATGCCACGCCCGAGCAGGGATGGGATTGGTAAGGTCTATCAGGGACGGGAAATTTCACACGTGATGGGCCACCTTGGGGCTGACTGGTTGGAACGTCCGGAAAGGCAATATGAAGAACGACCCGACTTGCTCATCAAGGCGCTTGGAATCAAGCCCGGAGATACCATAGCAGACATAGGCGCCGGCAGTGGCTATTTCACGCGGCGTCTTGCAGCCGAGACTGGCGATGGCGGCAGGGTACTGGCAGTGGATATCCAACCAGAAATGTTGCGTATCCTGAAACAAAACCTCGAACAGGAAGGTATCAGGAATGTTAAGATGATCAGGGGAACGGAGAAAGTTCCGAATCTTCCTGAAGCCTCGGTTGATTTGGTCTTGATGGTGGATGTATACCATGAGTTTTCATACCCTCATGAAATGATGACCGCCATCCGCGCGGCATTGAAACCGGATGGCATAGTGGTATGGGTAGAATACCGATTGGAAGATCCTCGTGTGCCCATCAAATTGCTGCATAAAATGTCCAAGAAACAGGTTCAGAAGGAAGCAACCTACCAAGGATTTGAATGGGTTAGAAGTTTCGAGGGATTACCGAGACAACACTTACTTTTCTTCAAGAAAGCTTCCAATTAGTCGGTTAGATACTAGTATGAGAATTTAGGCATGAATATTACCCACTTATTACAAAAAGGAATCGCCACCATGGCGACAGTGACTCTGTTCACCTCCAGCTCATTTATGACATCGCAAGCCGCAGAAAAAACCACATCGACCCAACAACCGGTCGCCATCGTAACAACATCCGAAGGCAGTGTTCGACTGGAACTCTGGCCGGATGCAGCCCCTGAGACTGTGAAGAATTTCATCGATCTGGCTGAAGGACGCAAAGCCTTCAAGGATGCCAAATCAGGAGAAGAAGTAACAAAACCGTTTTATGATGGACTCACATTCCATCGTGTCATTAAGGATTTCATGATCCAGGGAGGATGTCCTCTCGGCACAGGCACAGCCGGACCAGGATATCAGTTTAAAGACGAAGTCAATGCTGTCGGACTTGGATTGAGTGAATTGAAAGCCATTAAGGAAGGACAAACACACCCTTGGCTGTTGGTCCGCTCACAAGAAGATTTCCAGCGCCTTGTGCTGGGACCGGCACTTCAAAAAATGGGAATCAAGTCTGAAGAAGAATTCAAAGCCAAAATGGAAGAGATTCAGAAGACGGTCAACGCCATGTCACTGCAGGATGTTTACGCAAACCAGGGATATGTGTTCGGAAAGGATCTCACCCCGAAAAAGCCTTTGAGGGGAGTGATTGCAATGGCAAATTCGGGTCCAAACACCAATGGTTCGCAGTTTTTCATCAATGTTGCGGACACACCGCATTTGACCGGTAAACACACCGTGTTTGGCAAGGTGATCGAGGGCATGGATGTAGTCGACAAGATCAGTAAACTGGAAACTGATGCTTCCGGCAAAACTAGCACACCTGTGGTGATCGAGTCTATTCGCCTGGAAAAGAAAGAATGATTTTCAAATTAAGAAAAAGCCCCTGAGCCTTGATTGGCACAGGGGCTTTTTTTATGAAACAAGATAGCACACTTGAACAGCAGAACAGTTTCAGAGGTGCTTGCCTGATCGTGTCATTTGCTGGCGGTGAGTACCTGTTCCAACAATTGGTTCAACTGATTGACCATGGTCTTGGGATCTTCAACCATACCAGCAGCCAGACGGGCGTTGTCGTATAGTTGCTCGGCGACTTTGGTAGCAAGGATTTCATTCGATGATTTCATGGCATGGAGCTGAGATACAATCGCATGCCGAGGATTGAGTTCCATGTCAACCTTCACCGGTCCCAGGTCCTGATTCATCGATTTCATCATACGACGCATCCCGGCAGTCATTGTTTTGTCGCTATCAAGCACAACAGCGGGACTGTTGACAAGTCGTGTTGAAATGCGAACAGATTCCACTTTATCACCTAATTTATCCTTGGCCCATTTGGCCAGAGCTTCGGCATCTTCATCTGAAAGTTGCTCGGCCTTCTTATCTTCATCCTCAATCTTGAGATCAGCTTTTTCGGCTGAGGTAAGGCTTTTTTCTTCAAATTGCCCCAAGTGATCCATCACTACTTCATCGATAGGATCATAAAGGAAAAGCACTTCATATTTCTTGGCCTTGAACACTTCAAGGTAAGGACTCTGTTCAGCAGCATCACGCCCTGAAGCAAGAAGAAAGTAAATCTCATTCTGACCTTCAGGCATGCGTTCAATATATTCTTTGAGCGATGTCCTCGTGTCTTTATCCTGAGTGCTGGATTCGAATCGCAACAGTTTCGCAAGATTATCGCGATGCGTGAAGTCTGTAGCGACACCTTCCTTGAGGAATTTGTGATATTGATCGTAAATCTTATAAAAACTTTCAGAATCTTTACGGCTCAATTCATCAAGGTGCTTGAGGAAGCGCGTGGTCAACACTTTGTTGAGTTTCTGCATCAATGCACTGTCCTGCATCGTTTCGCGAGAAATGTTCAATGGCAGGTCTTCACTGTCCACAACACCTTTCAGGAATCGAAGCCATTCAGGGAAAAGTCCTTCAGCTTTGGATTGAATTAGAACTTTTCGGCAGTAAAGGTGGACTTCGCTCTCACTTCGGGAGATCCCCAGATTCTCCATGTTCTTGGCCGGCACATAAACGAGTGATTGAATCGCCAGTGGTGCATCAGCGGAAAAATGAAGTCGTGTCAACGGGTCTTCATGATCATGCCCAATATAATGGTAAAACTCCTTGTATTCCTCCTCTTTGACCTCGCTCTTGCTACGGGTCCAGATGGCACTGACCTTGTTAACCACTTCACCGTTCAATTCGATGGGAAAGGTAACAAAGTTGGAATATTGTTTAATGATGGATTCCACACGGGTTTTTTGAGCAAAATCTTTATCATCCTCTTTGAGCTTGATGAATATTCTGGTTCCCCGGGGGCAATCCGGCGTTTCTTCAATCTCGTATGTTCCCGCCCCCTTTGAAATCCATGTATGCCCTAGTTTATCCGCATCAAAGGAACGCGTGTAAACTTTGACTTCCTCTGCTACCATGAATGCAGAGTAAAAACCTACTCCGAATTGACCGATCAAATTGGCATTGGGTTTCTCTTTTCCTTCGGCTATCTGCTTGAGGAATGCTTTGGATCCAGAGTGCGCAATCGTTCCCAGATTCTCTACCAACTCATCACGAGTCATCCCAATACCCGTGTCGGTAATGGTAATGGTGTTGGCATTGTCGTCGGTCGCAATGCTGATTTTTAATTCGACATCAGGCTCGTGGATTGATTTGCCTGATGTCTGGTGAAATCGTAATTTCTCACAGGCATCCGATGCATTGGAGATCAATTCTCGAATAAAGATTTCCTTGTCCGTGTACAGGGAATGAATAACAATATCCAACAATTGCTGGATTTCCGCCTGAAATTCATGTTTTTCCGTTTTTTGACTCATGAGTGATGAAGTAAAGTGTACTTTTTCATTTCGTCAAGAGGGGACATTCAAGTTTTCAACGAATCATGATGTTTTTTGCCTGCTCAGGGTCTATTTTTTCGATGGCACGACGACAATGCTGACCGACACCTGAAAAATCATTGTTTAAAGTCCGAATCAGCTCAGGAATGGCCTTGGTGGCACCAGGCCCCACATCACCAATGGCGTCTGCCGCTGTCATGCGAACACCAAAATCTTCATCACCGAGAAGCTTAAGCATCGCCCCCAGACTATCGAGTGCATCATGACCTAAACCTCCCAAACCTAGAACGGCATACCTGCGAACTTCGTCCGAAGGGTCATCCAATCCAGTTTCCAAATATGAAATATGCTCAGGAACAGGCAGTGCGGTACTGGACAGAAGTTGCATGGCCATGCGTTTTTTGTGGCTGCCCGGCATACTGTCCAGAAGGGGTTTCAAGAATGGCATGGATTTTTCGACATCCAATTTCGAAAAGCTGGCAATAATCAAGGCTTTGTCTTGCAGAGTTGGGTCTTTGTGTTGAAAAAGGGCAATCACTTCATCTTCCAAGGGTTTGGCGTCTATTTTCTTTCTGCGAATAAACTCAAGCGCCGCCTTTGAGATTTCCAGCTGTTGTTTTTGAAGGATAAGTCTCAAGACAGGAAGGAGCCGCTTGGTATCTGGATTAAATGCATGAAGCACCCTGAACGCAGTGATCTGGTCTGTGCTATTCCCCTGAGACAGCATTTCAATCATGGATTCCTCAATCCTTGAATCCCAATCCTTGGGAGCATGTATCAGCAAATCTTCAGCAACCATTGCCTGAGGGTGAACGCTACGAAATCTTTGACCGCTTTGAAATAGGCGATCCATCAGTCCGGAAACAATTGGACTCCTTTCGTATATTCGAGCGAGGAGATCATTACGAACTTTCAGACGAGCGGCCAGGTGCGGAACCGCATCTGCACCCATGGCATAAATGGCTGATTGAGCAGAATTCAGGGAAAGATCCTCTGAATAAAGCGTCATCCACGTTGATATTCGCCGCCCTCCGTACCTGGGTTCAGCGTTATATAAGAGAAAGGACACCCCCAACAGGCAGATGATTACCGTTGAGAGTATCCAGCCATTGAATCTGGATTGTATCGATCTCCTGAAACCCTCAGACATCGCAAGTGCGTACGGCTTCATACAAGCTTCCCAGCGGATGCCTTACAGGAATGAACTCCTGCGCAATGTATCCACTGAAACCTGTTTCGACAATGGCCTTACAAATGGCCGGGTAGTTGAGTTCCTGAGTCTCGTCGATTTCGTTACGCCCGGGATTACCGCCAGTGTGATAATGTCCAATGTAAGGATGAAACTCGCGGATATTCCGGATCACGTCCCCTTCCATGATCTGCATGTGATAGATATCATAAAGCAATTTAAATTTGTCAGAACCAATGCGTTTCGCCAATGCCACCCCCCACTCGGTGTGGTCACACTGATAATCCTTGTGATCGACTTTGCTGTTCAACAATTCCATGCAGACGGTTACCTTGAATTTTTCGGCAGTCTTCATGACTTTCTCAAGTCCAATGGCACAGTTTTCAAGACCCTCATCATCGTCCAATCCATCACGATTGCCGGAGAAACAAATAATATTGGGGAACCCTGCCGCTGCAACTTGAGGAATCATGCGTTCAAAACCTTCGATCAGTTGGGCATGATGCTCAATTCTGTTAAAACCTTTGGTAATACCTCCCGGACCGTTGGACATCGCGCAGGCAAGACCGTATTTTTTAATGATCGGAAACTGATCGGGTGTGAGCAGGTCAATGGAATGCATGCCAAACTCTGAAGCCGCTTCTGCAAGTTCTTCCAAACTCAATTTGGAATAACACCATTTACAAACGGAATGATTCACATTGCCCTTGAGTTTGACTGGCTTGATGTTGGCAGCCTCCAGTTGCGACGCAATATTTGAGCTTGCGGCGACTGACATGCCAGTTGCGGTCAGAGACTTCAATGCACCACGACGGGAGAGTTTTTGATTTATCATAAGCTTTCGTGTTGATCTACATGCTATTCGAACCGAATCACCGCACGCAGTCAAATCGAAACCTTGGCTCAGAAGGGCAGTTGCGGAGCCTCCGCGCGTACTCTGACTGGGCTCGAATGGAGGTAGTTCATCTTGGAAAATTTATATATCAGCCACCTTTACGATAGGCACAGCGCAGATCGGAGATGGTCCAATTTTCCTGGGAGGAAAGACATGAAATGACCGAACAACTCGACTCATCTTCAATGTCCCCATGAAAACTTGAAAATACCACCCCGCAAATTCTTTGGGAGAATGAGTCAATGTGTGCATCATTCCATTCTTTTTAAAATTTTCTCCTTTGACCCTCTATAGGCTAGCGGTTACCTTTTGCGCCAAATCATTGGAAATCCGAATGAAAAAACCAACATTACTAATCATCTTTCTGATTGTTTTCGTGGACCTGGTGGGTTTTGGCATCGTTCTGCCATTACTACCCATTTATGCAGAACAGTTTAAAGCTTCCGGATTCATGATCGGGTGCATCATTGCTTCCTACAACCTGATGCAGTTTTTCTTTGCACCGGTGTGGGGCAAGCTTTCGGATAGAATAGGACGCCGCCCCATCATTTTGTTGAGTACGGCCGGCTCGACGATTTCGTATGCCGTTTTTGGTTATGCAAGTCTTCAAACAGGGACCTATGGCTTGATCATACTACTCGTTTCGAGAATGTTGGCAGGCGTGTTTGGTGCAAACCTCTCTGTTGCATCTGCGTATGTTGCTGACATCACGCCACCTGAAAAACGATCTCGAGGTGTGGGGCTTGTCATCGGACTTGGTTTTGGTATGGGCTTTGTCTTCGGCCCGATCATTGGAGGATTGAGCGCAGCATTTCTGGGGATATCCGGTCCAGGCTGGGTCGCAGCGGGCATCTGCCTGATTAACTTTATCGCAGCCTGCTTTATACTTACGGAAAGTAAAAGCAAGGATGCCAAACCCGCAGTCAAACGTGCTCAATTTCAGCAGTGGATGCATACTTTGGGTCAACCCAAGTTGAGATTGCTTGTCCTGCTTGTTTTCTTGGCCACACTTTGTTTCACATGTTTCGAAAGTACCTTGCCTCTGCTGATCAGTAGTTATTTTGGGTATGAGCTTTCTCAATGTTACTACTTCCTGGCCTATTCCGGATTTATTGCAGCAGGCGTGCAGGGAGGAGCTATCGGTAAACTGGTGAATCGGTTCGGCGAAAAACCCTTGATCTTTGCGAGTTTTTTCGGCCTGACTCTGAGCTTCTTCATGATTCCACTGAAACAGAATGTCGTTTGGATTCTGGTTTCACTGACTGTTTATGCTATTTTCTCAGGTATCAATCGTGCGCCTTTAACTGGTCTTATTTCCATGGTTTCACCAGACAATGAGCAGGGAACCAATCTAGGTGTCTCTCAAGGAGCATCTGCCATGGCGCGTATCATCGGGCCTCCAGTCGCACTGACTTTGTATGGTATGCATACGCCCCTTCCCTACTGGGTATTTGGAGCTGTCGCCTTGGTGGCAGGTGTGATCGCTGGAATTTACCTGCCAAAAATCCTGGGACAAACAAAAGATGGTAAAGGTGGAGCCAACACGACGGCAGACACAAAAACTGCTCCATAAAATAATTCAAGCATGCCCTGTAGAAATACCATCCATCGTGTTCCTTCGAATTGGTTAATGGTATCGGTTTTGTGGACTGCATTGCTGTTTCATTCTCTCATGGCTCTCCAGTCTGAGAGTGCCCATTGGCCTCAATTTAGGGGACCACATGGTCAAGGCCGAGCTCCAGGCAGTTCGCTTCCGATCCCGTTCGGACCTGATCGTTCCGTTATTTGGAAAAAGAATATCGCCCCGGGCCATTCCTCACCCAGCATCTGGGGAGATCTACTTTTGGTGACCACCTACGAATCCGATCAACTCACTACACAGGTATTGAATCGACATGATGGATCTCTACTCTGGAAAAAATCTATCCCGCCCACGAAGATCGAAAGAGGTCACCGCAACGGAACACCAGCCAATTCGACACCGACGACAGATGGCAGATCTGTATTTGTATACTTTGGGTCTTATGGCTTGCTCTCCTACGATATGGAAGGGAATGAGCAATGGAGACTCCCTCTTCCTGTCCCAGTGACCCAACACGGCGCTTCATCTTCCCCCGTGCTGGCAGAGGGACGTCTCTTTTTACAGGTTGATCAGGATATCAGCTCCCACCTTCTCTGCGTAGATGCGGCATCCGGCAAACAAGTTTGGAAAACACCCCGGCCCGGTTTTCGGCGAGGGTTTTCCACCCCCATAGCATGGCCTTCAGAAAAACCCGAACTTGTCATCACTTCCGGGACCTTGCGCGTGTGTGCCTACCATATCTCAAACGGGGAACTCGCATGGGAAGTTGGAGGTTTGCCAAATGAAACAGTCGCATCCCCCGCGTTTGATGATCAGCATCTATACGTCTCTGGGTGGACCATGGGAGCGGGTGTTTCAAGAATCCCCAATTTTGATGAACTTCTTGAAAACGATGAAAACAAAGATGCATCTATTGCGCGCTCTGAAGCCACAGGACCTGCGCGCATGCACTTCCCTTACATCGATGCAGACAAGGATGGAAAGATTGTTCGAAAGGAGTGGGAAACGATGTCGGATATCTTCAGCAAAAGTGAAAATGCACTTTTGGCTCTTAAACCTGGCCCATCACTCAAAAGCCCTCCAACTTTGTCATGGAAACAAACTCGCGGACTTCCCTACGTTCCTTCACCACTCGCTTATCAAGGCCATGTTTATCTCGTTAAAAATGGAGGAATGATTTCATGCATGAACGCAACGACGGGTGAAGTTATCTATCGCGAAGAAAGACTTGGGGCCTTGGGCGACTATTACGCATCCCCCGTTGCAGCTGGAAAACAAATTCTCGTAGCGGCTCAATCAGGCGTTGTCAGCGTTATCGAAGCAGGTAATCCGGAACTCAATATCATGTTTCAAATTGATTTCGAAGAAACAATCATGGCGACACCTGCGATCGTTGAGAACAGGCTATATATGAGAACGAGCCAAACGCTTTATTGCTTCGGGAAATGAGATTCAAATCCTTCGCTCGGATCTCCTTGATTGTCGGAGTTTCAGCTATGGTCATTCTGGTTTTCATTTCGGCCTACTTATTCATCAGACTTCAGACATCCAAACCAAAATCACTGGCAGCACTGGCCAAACCAGTGATTAAAATGGATCTTCAGGCACCAAAGCATCATGGATGGCTATCTGATCACGAAATCTTTTTTCTTCGGGAAAAAAACCAAGGGGATTTTCTGTGTGTGAAAACGGATATAAACGATGGCCACGAATCGTTGATGGAAGCCCTGTCTCCTCATCTCCAGGACCATGAAGAGCGAGGAAATCATTTTGAGATAAAGTCATCGCCTTCAGGAAAACATCTCGCTCTTGTCATGGGTAATAAAACGGAGCAAACGCAGTTTCTCCATGAATGGAAAAGTGAGCAGACCGTTGAACTGAAAAAAGGGCTTAATAACATGTTGAATCTGACCTGGTTGCCTGATGAATCTGGATGGATCACCTGGAAAGTTGATCCATCGACAACATTCAAAGAAACCCAATTTTCGTTGGATCCACATTTATTTTCGACAAATGCCTCCTATTCAGGCTGGAACAAGCTGAGGTTCCCCTTTTTCCCAAGTCCTCCTCATGTCTTCATGAAAAACGGCACTCTCGGGGTTCTGTGCTTTGAACATATCATGAAACGGTCTGAAAAGAGCTTGTCATTATATGTAACATCCTTTGCCAAACAGACACCAAACGATGCATCAAAACGGCATTTGATGGTTCCGAAAATGTTGGCAACCAAAAATTTTTCTGTATCACACTGCCAGAATGGCAATGCATGGCTGATCGCATATGAACGATCATCACTTGGATGGCGCATTCGAAGGACAGAGGTTTTCCCTTATTTTAGAACCAGATCAACCCAACGGACGCTCGAACTATGGAATTTCGAGACAAAAACATCCGCAATTCTTGACCCTGATGTCGAAATGAAAAACATTGGACACGTGAAGCTCAATCCATCCGGAACTCATTTCAGTTTTACCTGTCAGGGGCAAATCTGGGTAGCCAGGGTTTCAGATTTTCTGGAATAACCATGCGCAATGCAATTGTTTCAATCATTGAGGTTCGCTGAGAACCCGAATGACCGATGCCACAAAAACACAAATAACGGTATTCACTCCAAACTGGATTTTTCATGCTTCCAGGCTCGCCTGTGTGATAACATTCGCAGAGATGGTTGATTTTGGTCAGTGAGATAGACGCGCAAAGGACGAACACGTATGGTTTAAGGCTCTGGCACCTGGGCATAATAATGGAAACGTAAAAACACTGAGGAATGTTTTCGATGGATTTCACACCGATGTCGGTTATTTTAGCGAAGGTCCTTGTCTACATTTTGCTGCCAATCTTTAAGCAGTTGCATGAGATTCATGGATTTGTCTCTTTATCTGAAAAATCAAGGTTGGCAAATCACATCGCCGGCCATCAACAAACCCGACTTATCAAAAACGATGACGTTAACCAGCATTTCATTGGGAAGACCACCGATAGTGGTATGAGAATAGATTTGGAAAGAGGAACAATCCGACGAGCAAGAGGGATTTGGTTTCGAAAGTGAACAACAAAAATAAAAAATCAACGCATTCATCCCTGCAGCCATGGAGTCACTGGAAAGACCTGTCTCTTATACACATCTCCGAGCCCACGAGACCGAGG
>OJCR01000398.1_pt1 | contig 21006 bp, 13 predicted proteins | sample 1591611 | NCBI WGS metagenome assembly OJCR01 (sample SAMN05416815, study PRJEB24817) | seawater metagenome | isolation source: Sea water | place: Canada:Atlantic | collected 2013-07
CTTCCACACTGTCCTGAGGCAGAGATTAGTCTGACGGAATCAAATTTCCCAATCCTTGGCTCAGGACTATTGAGGTCTAATTCAGGATGATCAATGAAACGGCGCCTTGCCATGATCAGTATCAGATATCAGGACCATCGAACGCAGCAGCGAGGGGACTGGTCCAGCGTCCACCAGCTTTTAAAACCTGGTAAGTTTGCCCAAGAGACTCACAGGCTTCTACGAAGGAATCAGGTGTTTCGGTATTGAAATCAAACATTTCATAATGACAAGGTATGACACAACCGGCGCCTATGTCCTTGGCTAGTTTTGCGGCTTCCTTGCCCCACATATTGCCAGAAACCCGTCTTTCAGGACGACTCCCGTTGATGGGTAGAATGGCGAGATCAATCGACCATTGATGCAGGAGCATTTCCATCCCATCGTACAAGACGGTGTCACCACTGTGATAAATGGTCCAAGGTCCAAATTTAATCACATACCCCAGATAAACATGGCGCCCATGTTCATCAAGATCGAGATTTTCATGGGCAGCAGGGACCGCATGGATCTCGAAGGGAGGGATCTTCAGAAACTGACCTGCGTCCAAACCAAATAACCCGTCCTCAGAGACCTCCAATCGATTTGCCACAAAAGCACGATTTGCCTCTGGAATGATCATTTTCACCCCAGGTGAATGCTCCATCAACGGCACAAGAGTCTCCTTATCCAGATGATCAGTATGGTTGTGACTCGATGTGATCACATCCACAAAAGTCAGTTTTTCAGGCGCCACCACACGTTCAGTCATTCGAACATGTGGTTTGTCAGTGCCGGCATATTTATGCGTGAGGGAATCTGAAAGATAGGGGTCAAACAAAAAGCAGCACCCTTGCCAGGAGACTAAAAACCCACTCTGACCCAGCCACCATGTATGAAAATGATCCATGTCATGCTTGACCGAGGCAATATCTGCGACGAGGTCCTGATCTTGTAAAACAGGTTTGATCAGATGTGTACTCATGGGATCAAGTGCAGATTAAAATACTTTACATCGAGTCTCTCACTTGCCGAACACCCGCTACCATGTTCTGAAGTTTCTTCTTGGCTGCCCATCTTGCCGTTTGACTGAGTCCGCAATCAGGCGCGAAAGAGAGTCGATCTGCAGGCGCATATTGCAGACAGGCTTTGACTCTTTCCGCAACATTTTCTGTCGTTTCAACAAAGTAACTCTTCACATCAACCACACCCACAGCGACATCACATTTTTTGGAAATAACCTCAAGTATCTCCAATTCCGCAAATTCCCGGTTCGCCATCTCAACATGAATCTCATCGAGTTTCATATCGAGGAATTCAGGAAACATAGGTGCATACTTACGCCAACCAACAGCATGCCCTTTGAAATTCCCAAAACAAAGATGCGTCGATAAGTGACATTTGCCAACAACTCCTTCGACAGTGCGATTAAAGATATCGACCAGACGGTTTTTATCCTCTTTGTAGGCATAACAGCTCATGGAAGGTTCATCGACTGTAAGTTCAGTACAACCGGCGGCCACCAGATCTTCAAGCTCTTTACGAACCAGAGGCAACAGGGCTTCCGTAATCGCGTAGCGGTCTTTGTATTGAGCATTGGGAACAAGTCGACCACTGAGCGTGAAAGGACCTGGCACACTCGCTTTCAATACGGGACCACTGATCGGAGCAAGTCGTTGAAAACGTTTGAAATCCTCGACAGCGCCCAATCCCCGCGGAGCGGCAAGTTCCCCGACAATTGCGTGCTTCCCACGCTGATCATGTGCGGGCGGGCCAAATTTTCTGGGACTTGCACTCTCGAGATCGATGCCTTCCAGAAAACCGTAGAATGAAAGGTTGAAATCTAACCTTGTCTGTTCACCGTCTGTGATGACATCGAGTCCGGCACGCAGCTGATCCTGAACAGCAACAGTGACGGCGTCGTCAATCATCTCCTCACGATCAGCCGAACCAAATACATCCAGATTTTGACTGCCAAATTCCAGCCACCCTGGAAACGGATAGCTGCCAATCACGGTGGTTCTTAACGGATGATCTTTCATTTTGTAATTTTATTTCCCAATTCCTGATAAAGTCGCGACATGCGACGGCCGTGCTCATCATAGGCAGCCTCAAAAAGTTCAGTTGCTTTTTCACTCCCCACCACAGCCGAAGCTGTTAACACCTTGGGAGGCTTTCCTGCTCTTGTCAATCGATCGGCCACCTCGGCCTTGATGCAATTGATCAGCAAGCAACCTCCCACCGTGCTCCCGGGCGCTACGGGGGTTTCAAGCCCATCGATAGAGACCATGGCATCACCCACAGGAGCTCCAGTGTCCAAAACGATATCAGAAATATCGGATAATTTGACTCCTTTGGGATGTCGACTTTGGCTTGCATCTGAATGCTGACGACTCACCATGCCCACAACCTTCACGCCATGCCGCTTGAATCCTTCAGCCATTTCAACAGGAACAACATTGCAGCCTGAGGAAGAAATCACCAGAGCCGCATCCTGTTGATTTAAATCGAAATTACGCAGGATTCGATCGGCAAACCCGGATACGTTTTCCAAAAACATGGCCTGGCGCTGCCCATTGGCCCCCACCACATCATGATGGTAAGTCAGCGACAATTCGACAATGGGGTGAAAACCGGGAAAAGAACCGTATCTGGGCCACATTTCCTCCACCATGATCCGGCTGTGGCCCGAACCAAAAAGATGCACAAGATGTCCCTGAAGGATGGATTCCGCAAACAGATCTGCAACTTTACGGATAGTATCCATCTGTTCGGAAACGGTGGACCACAGGTTTTGAGCAGAGTTCAGATAACGCTCACCACTGGATGGAGACATATTCAGTTTATCCAAAATAATTTCTTTTCAAGTCAACGACTCAACGGGAATGGCTCAGGAACCATTCGTACAATTTCGGATTATTGTAAGTTTCCGTCCAGGAATCATGCCCGGCATCAGGATAAATCGTCAGTTGAACATCGGATTTGAGGCGGTTTTGAAAGAGATTTACCAATCGTTGACTTTCTTCTGGTTTGACAACCCCATCCTTACCCCCATGAAAAACCCAGATTGGCAGGGTTTGAAGGGCTTCTCTTGATTTGGGGAGCAAGAAATCGCGTGTGTTACCACCTCCGCATATGGGAGCGGCAGCAGCAAATCTTCCCGGAGCTTTTCCAACAAGGCTCCATGTTCCAAATCCGCCCATGCTTAATCCGGTGAGATAAACCCTCTTTTCATCGATACGCAGGCGATGAGTCACTTCATCCAACATCGCCAGAAGACCTTCGGAATCCCAGACGGTATCCTTAGGGCATTGAGGAGAAACAACCACAAATGGAAAATCAGGACGAGATTCAACCATTTTTGGAGGGCCGTGTACTTTGACTTTCTGTAAATCATTCCCTCGTTCACCTGCTCCATGAAGGAACAAAATCAAGGGCCATTCCTTGGATGCGTCATGATCGTAGCTTTCAGGCAAAAATTGTAGATACTTGTAGGCTACCTTCTTGGAAACGACACCTTCAAAGGAATGCGTCGACTGCACGCTGGGTTCATCCGCACAAATCAAGACGTTATGGTTCAGCAGCGCAATCGCACAAAACAGCAGGATTGATTTATCATATCGATTCATGACTCCTTCATCTCTGAAACCACCACTGAAGTCAAGTCATTGGGGAAGTCACTTTAGTGGATTGAACCTTGCTTTTTGGGCATTTGGTCAACAATCTAACTGCACGAAAACTGTTCAAAATGAACGTCAATAGCCAAGCCACCACAACAGACCAGAACGACACGATGCCAATTGATGATTCGGCAACAGTGGTGGGTACGACCTCTGTGAACGGCGAGCCCAGTGCGTCATCTTCAAACGGCATGGATCATCGACAGTTGATCAATAACTTCCAATCGATTGTGGATTCACAATCGATCTATTACCCTGTCGCTTATCGGTTCCAACAACCCATAGGAAGTGGACAACAAGGCGTGGTTTTTCACGCACAACGCCATGGATCACGGGGTTGCGTCACGGAGCATGCGGTAAAAGTATTTGATCCGGGCATCTACCCGAATGTTGAAAAATATTGGACCGACATGGGCCGGATTGCCGCGCAGGTTTCGAGACTTCAGGCAGCCCGATCTCCCAACTTGGTGGACTGTGACATCTACGAGGAAAACAATGGAATAGGATTCGTTCAAATGGAATTGATCCGGGGTGTGACCTTGTTGCAATTGCTCGATCCCAAAATCCAGCAAACGGTGCAATCAAGGTGCTCCACTCGTGAGTGGGCTACCCTGATGAAAATCATCTTCAACAAACATGAAAACCGTCTTTGTATTCAGCCAGGAGTGGCAATCTACATCATGCGACAGATGCTCTCCGGACTGGAAACCTTGCACAGCTCAAATTATCTTCACTGCGATATCAAGCCAAGCAACACCATGATTGATCCCCTTGGTTATGTTAAGATTATCGACTTTGGCCGCGCGAATCTGGTTAGCGAAAAATCAAGGATCCTGTTGGGCACGCCAATGTTCATGGCCCCGGAAATACATGATCGCATGCCCGCCACAGTGCAATCCGACCTCTACGGAGTAGGTTTGGTGGGTTTGTTTTTGATGACAGGCAAACCGATGAGCACAAGACCGGATATCACGGAAAAGGAACTGCAGGAGATCAAATGCAGGCTTCCACGAGAATTGCCGCGCCTGCTCCCTTCATACGTCCTGCGTAATGAAAAATTTGTATCCATTTTGCAACGATTGTTAAATCCTGATCCATCCAAAAGATACGATGACGCTCGAAAGGCAGAGTCTTACGGAGAAGGTCTGGCCATTGTTCACAAACAATTGACTCAGCTCAACATCGACTCTGAGTATCGTCGGGATCTGGCATATTATCTGGAAAAATATCAAGGCTCTGCAGAGCATCCTCTTTCAAATCAAAATTGATTCTTGTGAAGGTATCTGTCCAATCTTCACAGGAAAAAAGGCCGTTGGTTTCCACCAACGGCCTTTTGATTTTGAGAATTACTTGAAAATCGAAGATTTATTTCACCACTTCCATCACGGCAAAACCACCCGGGTTCCAGGCTGTGGCAAGCGCATATAGTTTTTCAACTTTACCGTCTTTACCGTAAACAGGTTTCCATGCGGCGTTGTGAATGTGTGTGAACAACTCCAATCCGAAATCTTTCTTGGGGTTCACTTCTGAAATCAAGTTACCGTCTTTGTCAACAACGTAGCAAGGAGCGGATTGATAGCCTGAAGGGCCACGCAAACAGCCTACCAACACGTTCCCCTGGAAGAAGTCGATGTCACATGGCAGTGAACCGGCTGGTAGGTTGACATTTTCCAGGAAGGTTCCGTGAAAATCGAAATCTTGCACTCGTGAATTCGCACGATCAGCAATCGCCAGACGCTTTGTATGGGGTTCAAGGGTGATTCCATGAGCTGTTCCAAACAAACCATACTCCCTTGCACCGCTTGCTTTGCCACCGAAGTAAGTGTCTGTCCAGCTGGCACTCCAGGGATCAGCTATTGAAATAAAATTTCCGGCAGAGTATCCATCGGCCACGTATAGCTTACCATCGGCATATTCCGTATCCGTTGGATTGAAAGCGCCACCACCACCATAGTAGTCATTCAGGTCCATGGGTGAATTCAGAACTGAAGCAAGTTTACCCTCATCTGAAACAATATAGACTCGATGCTTTTCGTTATCGGGAAGTGCAAGGAATCGTTCTCCGTCTCCGCGGTAAAGAACAGTGGTGTTATGAAAGTTTCCTTCCAGAATCATGGGCTCAGTCACAGGTAGTACTTTCTTTTCTTTAAGATCATTGCTCATCCAAATGATCCCTGCGCCTTTGAGGCCGAAGAAAACTTCACCTGTCTTGTTATCGACCGCAAATCCACCATGAGCTCCGGGGACTTTGGGTGCCACCTGATTCGGTAATTTGCTCAATGCCTCATCGTATCGAAATTGAAATGGCGCACTGCCTGCGAGGTCTGCGCCATTTACCGTTGCGACCACGCAAACGAGGGCCGCACCTATACTTGAAATGATAGTTTTGTTCATGTCCTAATGGTTGAGATCAGATTCAAGCCCCCTCAAGAAAAAGGAGCAAAGAGTTATTACATCGCCGATGATGCCTTCACCCTTCCTGAAGGCAAGTCTGATTTTAGATGGAACTTTGCTGATTTCTAAGTGGATTGAACAAACAAAACGAAAGAGGATCTGATTTACATTGCTCCCGAAGCAGGGAATGTTGAGAGTCGATTCTCTCCCTTTCAAAGGCATCATTTCCTGTCGAATATTTACCCCTACCAATGCATTCATTCGCAGGGAACCAATTGGGCTGGCAGTAAAACAACGAAGCAGGCAACAGTTTGAAGCTCAAAACGACAGGTAGAGATACAAATTGGAACCGAAGCTTCTTACCGTGAAAAGGCTTGCGGTCCATATCCTGCGAGTGTCAAATGCAGCATCATGGCAATTGAATCCCCCACCAAGCTCGAACCAGGTAAGTCCCAGTGGCTCGCCTCCTTCTTTGCTTTCATCGGATTTGCCGTTCATGGCCCTGACTTGATCGTATCGATCTCACTGACTGAGCGAAACAAGGATATCAGTAAAGATTAGACTTCAATTTTTTGGCACACCACTAAAGGTACTATTTTCCAGTTAAACCCTTATGCACAATAACAGCAGACTTATTTTCGAAACATACGCCCAACGCTACTTCAAGGATGCTGGCCGTGTGCTGGAAATTGGCCCCTCCGATTTCCCATCGCCTTATTGTAAATTGACCGAGGAAGGATCGAATCAATGGGACACTCTGGACATCACCGACGACGTTCGTCTGACCTACAAAGGTGTGGATCCCTACTCCTTTCCCATCGAAGATGAATCTTACGACCTTGTCTTCTCAGCCCAAGTTTTTGAACACGTCCCGAAAATCTGGATTTGGATGAAAGAACTCGCCCGCATCACACGCAAGGGTGGACGCATCATCACGATCAACCCGATGAGCTGGCCCTACCATGAACACCCTCAAGATTGCTGGCGTGCCTATCCTGACGGGATGCGCGCCGTCTCCGAGGATGCTGGCTTGGAAATCATCCTTTCGAAATGCGAAAGTATCGAATCCAGAGGATTCAAGAAAGTTGTTCCAGGTATCGGTATGGAATGGCAAAGCAAGAAACGCATCATGATTTCAAAAATGCTGGCCCCTCTCGGTTTCCCCATTGAAGCGGCTTTTGACACAGTCACCGTGGCAGAAAAGCCAACCGCTTAGAATCCGGCCTTCCGAAAACCTATCGACGGTAAAACACAGTCACTTCCCTGCCAAGGGCGACGAGAGTGGTCATGAGCTGAAGTTTAACCGGTCTTTTCGTGTCAGACCATGCCTTGCGTGTTCCGCTCGCCAAGGAGTCCACCAGGGAGAAACTGAAGGCATCTGATCTATTTTTCGAAGGTGATGTCCGTGCATCAACGGAAACCAAGGCCGATCATCCAATGAAGCTTACAAGGGAAACTCTCTTTTCGCTCGTAAAGGATGTCGGTAGGTGTATCCCATTTCCTTGAGAAAATGCAGGTGATGTTCGAGGCGGGATTGAAAACCGTCCCAGCATTTGTCTTCCGATGGCACCCAAGCGACCTCTGCCAGTGCACATAGTCTGGGAAGGGTCATGTATTCCAGTAACTTCCAGGTAGGCATCCGTTCAGTCCATATATTTGCTTGAACCCCCAACACCCTGGAAGCAGCTTCTGCATCGAGTTCCTCTGGAACAGGGTCATATCCATAAACGGTTTCAAGCGGGATGATACCAAGATTACCTGGCTCTTCTGGCTCAGTTGATTGACGGTAATCGAAGTAACAATGAGACGTAGGCGACATGATCACATCATGTCCCAGGCGAGCCGCCTCAATACCTCCTTGAATGCCCTGCCAGGACATGACGACAGCCGTAGGGGGTAATCCTCCTTCCAGGATTTCATCCCATCCAATCATGCATTTGCCGTGCGATTGAAGGAATCTTCCCATACGGGAGACAAACCAACTCTGAAGTTCGTTTTCATTTTTCAGTCCTTGTTCGCGCATGCGGTTTTGACAATCGGGACAGCTCTTCCAACGGGTCTTTGGACATTCATCACCCCCGACATGTATGTAAGGACCAGGAAACAGGCTGCAGACCTCAGATAAAACTTTCTCCAGGAAAGCAAATGTGGATTCCTTTCCGGCACAGTATACATCATCAAAAATGCCGCAGGTGTTGGATACTCGAAAATGACCTCCAGTGCAGGAAAGATCGGGGAAAGCGGATAAAGCAGCCAGGGCATGCCCTGGCATTTCAATTTCGGGGACGACCTGAATCTTACGTTCTTCGGCGTAAGCTAAAATCTCTTTTACATCTTCGGCTGTGTAAAACCCGCCATAGCTCTCGCCATCTCTGTCGCGCCAGGCAGATATTTGAGCCAGCTGTGGAAACGCATCTATGGCGATTCGCCAACCCTGATCATCTGTCAGGTGCCAGTGAAAGGTATTCATTCGGTGCAGGGCTATCAGATCAATCAGTCGCTTGACCAAACGTATCGGATAAAAATGACGACTCACATCAAGATGCATCCCTCTCCATGCAAATTGAGGTTCATCTTCGACCTGACATGCGGGCCAGCCATCCGACTCCAGAAGCATGGTCAGCGCAGCCGCTCCCCTCACCCATCCGGAGGGACCGCCGGTAATCTTGATCTGATCAGGTGTGATGTCTAAACGATAAGCCTCGTCCTTTAATTCGGATGAGCAGGCAAATTGAATATCCGAAACTCCTGAAACTATTTCACAGGTAAGGTCGGAGCGACGCCGAGTTAACCAGCCTGACAAAAGATGACTCGGATCAGAATCAGATTCTCCTCCCTGTTCAACGGAAATGGAAAGAGATGATTTCCAGAGAAACTTCCCCTCCCCTTTCCGATAGGTTTTTGGTAATGGAATGAGTGAATGCATGAATGACTTGGACATGATTTCGTTTTTTCAAGAAGCCTTTTGTTTTGGAAAGTATGTTGCAACAGCAGCCAGACACAGAGACCCACCTATCAATAACAGGATCCCAAAGATCCTTGGGGAAAAGCTAGGCTCTTCAGTGAAGGCATCCCCGATGATCAACTTACCCAGTCCGATCAACCAGAAACATACACCCGCCGATGACAGCACCCACAGAATGAGGTTTCGCGCATTCAATGGAGACTGGGCCTCAAAAGCCGGATCATCCTGACGCACGAGACGATCAATCTTGCGCCACCCCCATCCACCGGCCTGTACCTTCTTATGAAACGCTTTCAAGGTCGACAGATCCGTTTGAGGCGTCAGGTAAGTGGCAACCAATGCCAGACAGACACTCACCGGCACGGTCAAAAGCAGGCTGAAAGGAAAGTCAAATAAAGATGCCAACGGGATGGCAAATTGTGTTCCCTGAAAAAATACAAACGTCGATTCGCCAATCCAGGGTACTTTGAAGGTGTACATACAGAGTGACAATACCAACAGGGAGATGAGACAGACCAATTCGGTCCACGCATTGATACGCCACCAGTACCAACGCAGCAGGTAGATCACACCAATACCCCCATTGAAACCTGCCAGAAAAAACCAGGCGCCCGAGACAGTGTTCATGAACAAAGCAACCACAATGCCAGCCAATGCTATCAATAGTGTCGCAAACACACCCCAGCGCACATAGTGCCCCTCAGAAAATGCAAACTGGGAATCACCCGTTGATTGGCGCACGCGTCGCTCTCGTATGGGCGCAATGAAGGGCCGGTAAACATCATTGATCAGGTAGGAAGCACCCAGATTGACCCAGGTTGATATCGTGGACATATACGCAGCAAAAAGAGAAGCAACCATCAAACCAAGAATACCCGTTGGTAGCACGGCAAGCATGACACGCACATACCCCGCCTCAGCGAGTCCACCGGAGGGCATCGCCCCATTAGCGGCTGGTAAGTGCGGGAACATAACCGCCGCAACAAAACCCACAATGAGCCAAGGCCACATTCGAAGGGCATAATGAGCGACACCATACCAAAGGTAACCCAGGGCTGCCTGCCTTTCATCTCGGGCACTGAGCATGCGCTGGGCAAAAAAGGAACCTCCATCCGTAAATGCATACGACCACCAGAAAACCAAAATCAGCAACCAGAACTCCGGTCGCGTGAAAAGTCCAAATTCAGGCGCGTTGGCTTGAGGGAACAATGCCATCATGGCACCCGCTTTGTCGGCGCCATACAAATCATTCATGCGTGAAAACAAGGTTTCCAGTCCACCCACCTGATTCACCGCCATGACAGCAAGGATGACACATCCCACCATAGCTACCCAGAACTGGATAAAGTCCGTGACAATGACCCCCCACAAACCTGAAATCGCGGTGTAAGAAACCACGATCAGGAAAAGGATGAGGAGCACTTTGTATTGATTGACGGTGGAACAAATAAGATAAATTTGATGGGTAAGCTCCAATGAATCCCAGGATTCAGGCACGAGGCCATCGGGAATGCCTGGCAAGGATGCTGGTTGATTGAGGTCAAAGGAAGTTTTCAGCTTAAGAACATTCCAGGCTTGTTCGCGACTCGCTGAATCACCTTCCGAAGTGGAGACAGGCCCGTAAGATCCAGACTGAAAAGTCGACCAGAAAGCAGGCTGCCTGAGGATGCCGGTATCATAAGCAATCTCCATGGGTTCCAGTTGATTGGATTTTACCGCCTCACGCAGTTTGGAATCCACATCACTCGATAACGGTGTCACCATCACCAGCCAAAGGATCGCCGAATCAAGCAGAGGGATGCGGGGGAATTCGGGAACGGTATAATTGATGATGACTGTCATCGCTTTATTGACCCATCCCATGTTCACGCATCCAAAAGGGAACGCCAGCCAGAGCGCCTTGCCTACCCTCAATGCATTCGCCGAGTTACCGGAATAACGCTGATAGACAAGCTCCATGTCGGTCTGGGGATTGGCTCGCTTCCACAAGGGGGCATATAGAAAAACGCCCAGCATCGTAATGGGAACCATCGACCACCAGAACCAGTTTTGCGAAATCCCCTTGGTCACCACCCAACCGGTCAACGCAAGCGGGGTATCTGCAGCAAAAGCGGTAGCCACCATGGAGGTTCCCAGCATCAACCATCCCATATTCCCCCCGCCCTTGAAGTAATCATCGGTTGAATTCCGAGCGCGACGAGCCATGTAGATACCGATTCCAAGCGAGCCGGCAATGAAGAGAATAATGACCACCCAGTCCAAAGTAGCCAAAGGCTGGGCGATTGCTTCAGTTTCCATAAGTTAAGGTCAAGAATTGAGGTAACTCCAAGGAGCTTAGTGAAACTTGACTTGAGCGGAAAAGAAATAAGTCAAGGAATCCGTCGTCCTGCATGGAGACCACCGTTAAAGATAAAACAAATCTTAAGGATGCACGGGATGGTCAGGATGGGGTTGAGAAACTGAGAAGCCCAATATCACTCTGTTCCCTCTATCTTGTATATTCTGTGCATCCATGTTAATTTTCCTGTAAGTTGATTTCTTGATGAAATTAGGTTGGTGTAATAGTGCTCTTCTCTTGCTCGGTGTGACTACAGGCACTGTCTCGCTCATTGCTTTGGCTTGGTTCTCTTCGCGAAACGATGCTGATTCTTGGAATGGTCTTGAGGGAACGCCACTCAGGATTGAAGCACGGGGTAGTGATCGAGATTGGAATTTTTCCTACTTCGGTCCCGATGGAACTCTTGATACTGCGGATGATGTCAAAAGTACAGGAGAGCTGAGCCTGCCTGTGGGGGCAGAGGTGGTGATCGATCTTCGGAGCGATGACTTTATTTATGCCTTCTCGTGCCCTGATCTAGGATTGAAGGAGATCGCGGTTCCAGATCTTGAGTTCTCACTCTCCTTCACGGCAGAGCGGCCGGGTGAGTTCAATTTGCTCATGGATCCGATGTGTGGATTCCGATTGCCCCCTGGGGAGACGATGGGCAGAATCAAGGTTGCTAGTGCGAGCGAATTTCATCAATGGCTTCGGAAGCACTAAACCCGAACAATGGTTCACATCTGATCGTTAACATGACTACGACGCATTTATCAATCGATCCGCGCCGCCTTGCACTCGCACTCTTCTTGATCAGCGGGCTGGTCTGGCTAGCAGGGTGCCAAAATGAGGAGCGTGACTCCCGCGCAAGTAAGGACACAGCGGAAACGCCACTTGTTGATTCGGAACAGCAACTCGAGAGAGCTCATCCGGGCGTGCTCGGTTGGATCATACCGTTTGAACTGACGGATCAGGACGAAAGTCGTTTTGCATCTGGTCGCCTCACTGGCAAGCCTTGGGTGGCCAGTTTCATAAGTACAGGCGCTGAATCCTACACCACTCAACAAATAAATCTGCTCAAGCTCCTGCGGAATCGTTTGGCGAAGACGGGAAGCGGCGATGGAGCGGGAATAGTCAGTTTTGCGATCGACCCTTCCAGAGATACCACGGCAGTTTTAAAGACCTTCACGATTGCAGCCGGTGCGGATGCGAAGGGATGGAAGTTTCTGACTGGGGGGCTTGAAGAGGTGCGAACTGCCGTCAATCAAGAGAGCTTCAAAACTGCCTTCGGTACGGGGGGAGAGAACTCTCAAGGCTCGCTTGAACGCCCCAGTTTCGTGCTTGTAGATTCCTATCAGCGAGTCCGTGGCTATTACGATTCGGAGCATTCCAGTGTGATCAACGAACTAATGACAGACATGGCGGCCTTGCAGTCTGAGATCGTTAATATTCCGGCTGACGTTCAAGACCCTGCATGGATGAAGGAACGGGCTCAGGCTCAGTTGAAAACCGCCGACTCAATCAGTGCGTTTCATGGGTTTTCCTTCACCGATCAGAGAGAGTCGAGTGGGATTCAATTCATGCACAAGATTGTCGATGACTCGGGAAAGCGATTCAAAGGGGTGCACTATGATCACGGTTCAGGGATAGCGGTAGCGGATATTGATGGGGATGATCGGTTGGATATTTATTTCGTCAATCAAGTAGGGGGGAACGAGCTTTGGCGGAACCTTGGTGGCGGGAAATTTGAGAATATCACCGAGCGGGCCGGAGTGTTTGTGAGTGATCGAATTGGTGTTTCAGCCGCGTTCGCTGATATCGACAACGATGGGGATCCCGATCTATTTGTTACTGCCTTGCGAAAGGGAAACGTTTTGTTTGAGAACCTCGGGGGAGGGAAGTTCAGGAATATCACGGCCGGTTCAGGCTTGGGCTACAAGGGACATTCCTCTGCTGCTGTGTTCTTCGACTTTGATCGCGATGGTTTGGTCGATCTTCTTGTCACGAATGTCGGTAAATACACCAAGGACGAAGTGACGAAGGTGACGATGGAAAATATTCGGGGGGAAGCGGATATTGGTGATCAGTATTATGTTGGCTTTGAAGACGCGTTTGCGGGCCACTTGAAGGAGGAACGTCTGGAGCCGAGTCGTTTTTACCGCAATTTGGGAGATCGGAAGTTTCAGGATGTGAGTTCAGAACTTGGCCTTCAGGATGAAGGCTGGACGGGCGATGCTGCTCCGGTGGATATCAATGCCGATGGCTGGGTCGATCTCTACATGCTGAACATGCAGGGAAATGACCAAGTATTCCTCAATCGCGAAGGAAAGCGATTCGAGCGGGCCGCGAGTGATCTATTTCCTAAAACTTCCTGGGGTTCCATGGGGATCAAAGCGATGGACTTTGAGAACGATGGAGATCTCGATATTTTCATTACTGACATGCACTCTGATATGAGTGAGCACATAGGGCCTGATCAGGAGAAGAAAAAGGCGGCGATGCAGTGGCCTGAATCCTTCTTGAGGACCGAGGGTAGCAGTGTTTTCGGTAACGCGTTCTTTCGACTGACGGACGAGGGACGTTACGAAGAAGTCTCGGATCAACTGGGTGCTGAAAACTATTGGCCGTGGGGGTTGAGCGTTGATGATCTGAACGCCGATGGCTTCGACGATGCTTTTCTGACTTCGAGTATGAATTTCCCCTTGCGCTATGGTGTGAACTCTCTCTTGCTTAACGATGGCGGTGAGCGGTGGCGTGACGCAGAATTCATCGTCGGGGTGGAGCCTCGCGCTGGCGGTTTAGCGGTGCCATGGTTTGAACTCGATATGTTGGGAGCGGACAGAGAGGCTCCGGTGCTCGAGATTCTAAAGAATGAGGGTGCGGATCTTGCCAGCTTTCCAGATCGAGTGGTTGTTTGGGGAGCGATGGGAAGCCGTTCGTCTGCCATCTTTGATTTGGACGATGACGGTGATCTGGATATCGTGACCAATGAAATGAACCATCATCCCATGGTGTTGTTGAGCGATCTGTCGGACACCAAGCCTGATTTCGCTTTTATTAAGGTGAAACTCATCGGGACGGTTTCGAATCGAAGCGCCTTGGGTGCAGTGGTTCGGCTTCGGGCAGGAGATCTTCATTTAATGAAGGTGAAGGATGGTCAGTCTGGCTATCTTTCTCACAGCGATTTTCCGCTCTATTTCGGTCTGGGTGCTGCTAAAGAGATTGATCAGCTCGAAGTGCATTGGCCTTCAGGGATCGTTCAGAAAATCAAGGGACCGATTCTTCTGAATGAAATGATCACAATCACCGAAAAGGGGGGCCGAGCTGAGGGGGCGGTGGCTCAGCCCCCGCAAAGAGCATCCCTCGAGCCGCTTGAAACTGGGCCGATTCATGTGCGTCCCGGCGACGATATTCAAGAGGCTCTTGAACTTGCCGCGGGGAGCCCCAGGCGAAAAAGAATCGTCGTGCACGCGGGGATCTATCGGCCCCAGCGCCCGGGGCAGGCGATGATCTGGTTTAACGAACGCCACGACGGGATCACTTTGGAAGCGGAGGGTGAGGTAGTCCTAACGGCGGCCAATCCAGCGCTTGCCGATAAATCAGCACCAAGTTTTCCCGCGATTGTCAATCACGTGGTTTATTTTGGCGATGGGATCAGTCGAAAAACGGTTCTGAGTGGATTCAAGATCACCGGAGCGAATGGCTTTGTGACGAACTCGGAAGAGCCGGTCAGTATTCAAGCTCCGATCGAAGGGCGGAACCTCGAGAAGGCCAAATTCTTCTATACCGACGGTGGCGGTATCAAGATCTTTGGGCGATCGTACCCGAGGATTGAGAATGTTGAGGTCTACGATAATTTTACCAGTCCTTGTGGTGCGGGGGTCTCTGTTGAGCATCGGGGGCATATTGACGGTTCGAGACTCCAAACGGTGCTCCTACGCAACTGTGTGTTTCGTAACAATCGCTGTCCCATTAGCGGGGCTGCAGTTGATTTACTGCATGGAAGCGGTGCTGAGATAGTCAATTGTCTGTTTGTCGACAATCTCTCGAATGGTCCCATGGATCAACGAGCGGAGACGCCCGGGAAGTGGAAGCCGCAGCATGGATCCGGGGCCTTGACGCTCTTTCCCAAATCGCAGGTGATTGTTCGACGGTGCACCTTTACCGGCAATCGGAACGCGGTGGATGATTCGAATCAGGGGAATCGTTACGAAGATTCGATTTTCTGGATGAATAATGCGGCCGGGGGCTGGCCTAAGGGTTCTCGCTATGAACTGGATCTAGCTTCTGGTGTTGGGGTGAGTGGCTGTTTTATTGGTGGGGATATGGGTGATCTCAGGGCGGTGATTGATAAGGATCAAAATGTCGTCGGGTGCTCGGATCCCCGGTTTGACGAGCAATACGTGCCGCAAGCGCAAGAATTTGAGGGGGTAGGTTATCGTCCTCACTGAACTGGGTAAAAATTCCTTACGGCTTCGAACAAGCTTGACGAACCATTCATGAGCCTGAAAGTTTAATCGCATGGACAGTATTCGATTCTCGTTATTCCCCGATGGGTGGCCGCAAGGCCTCGCATCCGCGTGGAATGAGGGGATGACTCGGATCGTCGGTGGCGGGGTGCTTTCCTTGTGCTTGCTTCTAGCAGGGTGTTCTCAAGAAACAGGGCCGATCGAGAAGGTCGATAAGTTGGAGGAGAGCGTGGTTTCTGAAGCAGTCGTGGAAGCTGTTCCTTCAGCAGCATCGAGCGTATCCAACAAAGCGATCGTTGGTGAGGGGGACAGCAAGGAAACTGTGAGTCAGTGGAGCGCGGTCATTAAGTCTCAATGGAAGGAAATAGCCACTACATTGCTGAATGACGACGAGGAAGCAACATTACCGGATTCGCTGCAGCTGCCGGTCCAGATGTTCGATTCAGAGACCTTGCAATCGAAGGAGTTACATCGTGGGCGATCGGTAAGAGTTACAGAAGTTCGTGTTCCAGAAACGGGCAAGACCATCCAGGCAACACCTCAAGCCTTTGTAGCAGATCTGCGAGAACGTTTATCCATTGTCGAGGTCGATGCACAGAATTCTGTTCATTTGAAACTTTTTTCGATCAATCGCGATGGGGAGACCTTGAAAACGCGGCAGAGACTGACGGCACAAGGGCTCATAGGTAAGAAACCGGCCCATTCATCAGCAGTCGTGGATGCGATATGGCAGCTTCCATCGAGTGCTGCCGAGTCAGCTGTGCCTCGTTTGATTGAGTGGTCCATGCCGCTCCTCATGAGGAATGAACTGAGCAGCGATGAGAAGGTCAGCTTTGACGATATTACTGGCAGCGTTCTGGGGGGGAATGCTTCCTGGAATGAGCAGTTACGGATTGGGATGAATACCTGGCGGCGCCAGATTGAACGCTCATTAAATCCTGATTTTCTTGGTTACCATGGACTTGCTGTCGGCGATGTGAATGGTGACGGGCTGGAAGACCTTTATGTCTGTCAACCAGGCGGTCTGCCAAACCTCTTGTTCCGACAAGAGCAAGACGGAACGCTGGTGGATATTTCGGCGGACGCTCGGGTTGATTGGCTTGATAACACGACGGGATCACTCTTGGTCGATCTCGACAACGATGGGGATGCCGACCTGGCACTGGCGACCCGGACCGCCTTTCTGATCATGGAGAATGACGGTAAGGGGAAATTCTCTCTCGTCGAACGTTTGACCAATCTTGGCATGGGCTACTCTCCTTCAGCAGCCGACTATGATCTGGATGGGGATCTCGATCTCCTCGTTCTACGCTATGCAGCCGATGGAAAAGTGGGCGATTTTCCCACCCCCCACCCGTTTCACAGTGCACGAAACGGAGGGGCCAATGTGTTGCTGCAGAACCAGGGTGGTCTCAGTTTTCTTGATGTCACTGACGAGACTGGCCTCGGCGTCGAGAACTACCGATTCTCATTTGCTGCATCTTGGGAAGATTATGATAACGACGGTGATGTTGATCTGTATATCGCCAATGATTTCGGTCCCAATCAGTTGTTCCGAAGCGAGGGCGAGTATTTCATCGATGAGTCGAGCGAAAGCGGTTCACAGGATTGGGGCTTTGGTATGTCGGCCACGTGGGCAGACTATGACCGAGACGGCTTCATGGATCTGTATGTCTCCAGCATGTTCTCGGGAGCAGGGAATCAAGTGGTGGCTCAATCCGACTTCAACGTGAACATGCCGGAAGAAACCCGATCAAGATACCTCAAGATGGTGCGAGGGAATACCTTGTTGAAGAACTCTGGCCGAGGACAATTTGAGGATTTGACAAGCCCGATGGCTGAAGGCTTTGGAGGCTGGGCTTGGGGAGCCAAGTTTGCTGACTTCAATAATGACGGATGGGAGGACTTGTATGTGGCCAATGGCTACATCTCTCAGCCCGATACGGACGATTTGTGAATGTTTTTCTGGAGGCGGGTCGCGCCTCTGATTCCTGAGGAGGGGCTTAAACCCACCGCCACGCCTGGGTACATGCGGAATTTTCGTGATCTCAATGATCAAGTATCTCGAGGAAAGTCTTTTAGTGGATACGAACGAAATGCGCTTTTCTTGAACCGAGCAGGAAATGGGTTTTCTGATGTTGGAGCGATTCTTGGGGTCGATTTCGATGATGATGCCCGTGCCGTCGCCACGATCGATTGGGATCGGGATGGCGATCTCGATATGTGGGTCGCCAATCGTACGGCGCCTCAGGTGCGTTTGTTGAGAAACAATCAAACTTCGACCAATGCTTTTGTTGCCTTTCGTTTGATCGGCAATGGTCGAACGACAAACCGAGATGCGATCGGGGCACGATTGACACTCTCGCGAAAATCGGAGCCATCGTCGAAACAGATTCGGACAATACACGCCGGTGACGGCTTTCTCGCTCAATCATCGCGTTGGGTTCACTTTGGTTTGGGCGAGGCCGAGGATCTCGAATTAAGTATCCGATGGCCCGGTGGAGGCACTGAAACCTTGTCGGATCTTCAAGCCGGAAAGCGGTATACCATTTCTCAGAATCAAGGTGTGGTCAGTGAACCCGCTTTGGCTTCCAATTCAAACTCGGTAGGGGCGACTGAACTGGCGTCCTTAGCTGAGGCGGAAACTCCGAAGCCCGGGCGAAGTGGCTTCTGGGTGGCCAATCAGGTGCCTTTTCCGAAACTCGAGTGCACCGATCCTGAAGGGGTCGTTCGTTCAACCAGTGACTTTCTCGGTAAACCGGTGCTCGTGAATCTTTGGGCAACCTGGTGCGCGCCATGCCTGGGCGAACTTCGCGAACTGGGGGAACACGCCGACGAGTTGCGTTCCATGGGTGCGACTGTTCTCGCACTGAACGTCGACGGCTTGAATGTGGATGGCGTGGCGTCGACTCGATCGGATCCGAAGCGAGTGCTGGCGCGTGCGGGATACGATTTACCCTGGGGGATTGCTCGACAGGATAACTTGGCGAAGGTTGAAATCCTCATCGAATATCTGACTTCTCGTCGTTCTTCTCTCTCGATTCCAACGAGTATTTTGGTGGATGCCAAGGGAAACACGGCCGCCGTCTATCTGGAACCGGTGAGCTGGGAACAGTTGAAAACCGATTTGGCAACTTTGAACGAGTCTCCAGCCGTGACATTGAAACGGGCTTCGGCCCGAGCCGGGCGCTGGTTCGCCGATCCCCGACAGATCGATCTTGCCTCCTACCTGGGCGATTACGCCACGCTCTATGGAATGAATGGGTTTCCGGAAGAATCCCAGCGTCTCTATGGATTGATTAGACCAGAGGAAGGATTGCTGACGGCTCGTGAATTCTACAATCAGGCGAAATCTGCGGCTCAACAGGGCCAGTTGGAACAGGCGATCGAGTTTTATCAGAATGCCATTCGTATTGATCCAGAATATGGGCGAGCCTTGACTGGGCTGGGGGCGATTTTCCTCAATCAAAAACGAATTGACGAAGCCCAGGCACTCTTCGAGAAGGCAATTAGTATTGATCCGAACCATGCGACAGCGCTCATTAATCTGGCGACCATTGAGCAAATGCGAGGCGAGGTGGAAAGTGCGGTCGCACGCTTGAAGCGCGTGATTACTATCAATCCCGAGTACCATGAAGCCTATCTCAGCCTAGGATTCGTATTGGCAGCCATACGACAATATGATGAGGCAATTCAGTACATGGAGAAGGGAGTCGAACTCAATCCCAAGTCTCTGATAGGTCAGCTCAATTTGGCAAAAGCATATGGGGCCAAGGGACGGCTCGAGGAATCGGAAGCCGGCTATCGCAGGGTGATGGCGCTCGATCCCAAAATGCCATACCCTCACTACGGATTGGGTAATTTACAGGCAATTCAAAAAGACCATGGTGCTGCCGTAGCCTCCTATCAAAAAGCGATCTCGTTGGGCGCTAAAAATGCAGCGACTCTAACTAAACTCGGATTGTCATTGGTGGCTCTGGGAGACAAAGAGCCGGGGATTGCTTCGCTTAAGAATGCCCTGGAGATCGACCCTGAATATCCCAGCGCAAAACGAGCACTCCAGGATCTCGGAGTCTTGAGCGAATAATTGCCTCAGAGTCATTGCCTTCATTAGTTCATAGGTCCCCGGTTCCCTCCTCCAGGGTCCGAAACCGTATCAGACACGGCTTGTAAGAAAATATTCGGATACGTTCACGAAAACAGCGGATCCCAGATTTGAAGGCTTGTTCGGTCATATTAGCCGAAGCGGCTGTGGTCCAGACTAACTTTTCAAGTGAATCAGTTCTCACAACCTCGACCGGCTCGGCCTTTTTTGATAGTGCATTGCGTCACATCATCGCAGCAACCAATCGATAGTCTGAATTTGGCCTGGTAGGTTATTGTTATAGATTATTAAAGTCAGAATTTGATACCTAGCGGTGGGCATCAAACATTTAAACGATTTGCACTATAGAATATGAATTACTTATTTCGATCCCTTTCCAGCATCATCTGCTTATTACTTGTTGTCGGCTGCCAAACCACGGGAACTAAGGAATCCTCCTCAAATAAGAGAAGCGATCCGTATAAGGGCGAAGGACTATCATCAATCGATGACTCTGCCAATCAATATGTATTCGGATGGGGGATGATGCCCCATGACTTGGCGAAACCTAAAGGCGGCACCACGCGAGGCGCTAAAATTCAACTCTCCCAACCAATCCCTGTAATAGCGGGTCAAGGTCACTCCAAATTCGAAAAAGACCGCTTAGCTATCTTAGCTTTAGCGGGAGATTTCAAAGTGGACTTTCATTTTATGGAAACTATTGCTTTGACCGAAGCATTTGAACCTCGAAATGGCTATAATTCTTGGGGTACTGAACATGTCCACGTATTGGAAGATTCTGGAGAATTTATTAGTCTGCAGCATACCTTGGTGATGTTCTTTGAGAATGAGAACGGTATTTCGGAACCGATGGTGATGAAACATTGGCGGCAGGATTGGAGCTACGAGGATAAAATCATATATAAATTCAAGGGCGATCTCACGTGGGATCGTGAATCGCTTGTGGATGACGAGGCGCAAGACACTTGGTCTCAGGCTGTTTTTCAGGTAGATGATTCGCCTCGTTATGAGGCTGTCTCTTATACACATCTCCGAGCCCACGAGACCGAGGCTGATCT
>OJCR01000401.1_pt1 | contig 20970 bp, 15 predicted proteins | sample 1591611 | NCBI WGS metagenome assembly OJCR01 (sample SAMN05416815, study PRJEB24817) | seawater metagenome | isolation source: Sea water | place: Canada:Atlantic | collected 2013-07
TGGTGTGGTCTACAGAGGATTAAGTCTTTTTAGAGGGGAAAATCCCTAGAACCCCGTTATGCTGCTCAAATGAAATATCATCCCATTACTGACACCATCGACCTTCAAGCGTCACAGCGAGATATTCTTGACACTCATGAATTTAAATCGGTGTACCCTACTTTGTCTGAGTATCTTGATTCATTTGAGCAACAAGGCATTCCTGCAAAAAACGATTTGAAGCAATTGCTTAATTTTTTGGTGACAGGCTTAAGCAATGCAAAAGGCACTCAATCAAGGTTCAGAAATGAGGCTGAGAGATTTACCTTGTTTTGCTGGCGCGAACGCGAAAAATCTGTTCTAGATACTAAACTTGAAGATATAAAGTTGTATATCGATTGGATCTGGTCACCACCCAAAACACTCATTGCTGATACAACAATATCGAGCCGCTTTAAATACAGACCTAATTCAGATATTCGTGTTGTCAATCCAGAATGGCGCCCTTTCGTGCATCGCACGCCTAAGGCAAATCGGAAAATCGAATCGTTGATAGCACCTGGAAAGGCTTCCAGTACTAAACATGCCTATAAAATCAGCCAAACGTCACTTCGCAATTCATATGCATCATTAAATGTTTTTTTTAAATGGTTAATCGATGCTGAGCTGGTTATGCGTAACTATTTGGCGGACGCCAAGAAAAACTGCAAATATCTGATCAAAGTTAAAATATATCAGCCACCACATACGTTTGATGATGAAGTCTGGGAAACATTTATCCAATGCCTTACGGTTGCAGCTGACGAAAACCCGAAGTTTGAAATTCACAGGTTTGTAGTGTTATCCCTAAAAGTATTGTTCTTAAGAATTTCGGAATTATCTTCTCGTGACTATTACACCCCTTTGTTCAATCATTTTCGACCGGATCCTAGTAATGAAGGCTGGGTGTTGCATGTTGTAGGCAAGGGAAAAAAAGAACGTGTAGTAACGGTGCCTGATTCATATATCGAAAATGTACTGGGTAGATACCGTGAATCGATGGACTTAGCCCCCCTTCCTAGAATTGATGAGGACACTCCAATCCTCCCATCAATGAAAACTGGTAAACCGCTTAAGCAAGACAGTGTCAATAATATTGTTGAAGAAGCGTTTGATTTGGTTATTTCTACTCTTATGAAGAGTGGAAAGAAACAACAGGCGCTTGATATTGCCGGTGCATCATCACATTGGTTGAGGCATACCGGCGCTACTCAAGCATTAGATGAATTGAATGAAACTATGTTAGCCGAAGAACTTGGCCATGCCAGTGTAAAAACGACAGTTGAAATTTATGTAGCCCCGGCACACAGAGACAGAATACGCAAAGGTTCACAACGTAAGCTCTGAGCACCAAAATACATTATTATGAACTTGGAAATAGCATATCTTAGAAAAGTACTGATAGTCTCAGTTTGATCAAAAGCGGTCATACTAGTATATCGTTCTAGATGACTGTTTTGTAAGCGGATCGGAGATTACATATTCTTTCCTATGAAAACACTGAACGTGGTTTTTTAGTGGAAACGGACAGCTTACTGCAACTTCGAGCAGCATCGGTCAGCTACCGGATCGCGTAAGGCAAAAACGCAGGTAAAACAGTATTTCCTTGCAAGCCTTGCCCGAACAAGACAAAGGTAACAATAGACATTTAGCACAAATAGACGGCTTTAGTTTGCATTCTGTCGTTTTCGCCGTCACTCATCAAACAGATAAGTTAGTGCACTTGTGTCGATATATCGCAAGGCTTTCCACATACCTCGTACCAAACTTCAGTACCAAAGACGAGTTCACTTACTTATCTTAACGACAATTCATTTCATGTTTTCTTCAAAATACCTACTGTGTAAACGTGACACCAGACTTGAATGCATCTATCACTATGTCTAGTCTATAGCGTTAATAATTCTCATACTCCGAACACGCCGGATACCGTCGAATCATTTGTCGACCTTGCAGTGACAACAACACTAATCCAATCAGGTCGCACCTGTTGCTGGACTTTGCCCCCCGGCAACAATTTCCATTTTGCGCCTGACATTTCGTTAAGATTTCCCGTTTCCAAACGAAAGGTCGCCATTTCAGCATGTGTTGGGTAACGTCCATTTTGAATTGGATAACCCGCCCGAATATAACGCTTCTTGAAGTTAACCCGCAATTCGCCAACAATTAGCTGCAACGCGCCATTGGCATAAAACAGCGTTCCAGAAGTCGTCACGGGTTTACCTCCCAGTCCTAATATTTGGGGGGCGATTTCGCTGACCGAAAACGTCACGACTTCGCCTGCTGACAACTGAACCAATTGAGCATACACTTTTTGTCCTAAACGCTCGGCCAGTGAGGCAGAAAATACACTGGCGGACTCATGATCATAGCCAAGTAAGTCGGGTACGTTCGCCTCTTCCTCATATTTCAACCCTGCCAACATCTGTTTAACGGTTGCTTCAGGAATGGCCGGCGATAGCTTGTCACTCCTTGCCCCTGGTAGTTTTTTGACTGCTATGTAATCTACCCCTTGCTGCCAGACAATGCGTTCCTCAGCACTCTCTGCAATTGATGAGAACATCACTACAACGACCATGATCCAACGGGTTGATTTTGTATTTATCATGCTTAGCCTTCTTAACTCACATTAAAGTAACAATAATCAGCAATTCACATACCAGTCTTACGTTACTGTTATTAGCAGCCCGGGCACACCGCCAACAACACTGATAATTCAATAAAAATCATAATATTAAAGACAAATATATAGAAACCTATGCACGCTTAACGGTAGGCCACATTGGCGTAAGGCGGCTTCATTTGTAAAAAAAATGCGACAATTGCGATGCTACAGCTGATGCAAATCAGCTCGATTCTGCTGCGCCCTGAATATGCTCCACATTCAGAAAATATGAAAAAAAGACATATATTCAAACACATAAAGACAATCAGCAATATCTCTAAAAAATGGTGCGCCGATTGCTCAGGTAACCATGAAGCGACACCACTGCACAGTTTGATCCGCAGTGCGTGTCACACGATATGTTCATGATTAAATTAAGAGAATCGCGTATGTCTGAGATACCTGTATATCAAAATTATATTAATGGTGAGTTTCAACCTCATTCAGCATCTTATATCGAGGTCACTAATCCCGCGAACGGCGAGCTACTCTCCCGGGTACCCAATGCGGATACATCGGAGGTAGAAGCGGCCATAACAGCAGCGAAGAAAGCACAAAAAGCCTGGGCAGCGAAACCCGCGATTGAACGAGCACAATATTTGCACAAAATTGCCGATAAGTTGCGACAAAACGCGGAACACCTGGCAGCAGTAATTACCAAAGAACAAGGTAAGGTCCTCAGTCTGGCAACCGTTGAAGTAAATTTCACAGCCGATTACTTAGATTATATGGCTGGCTGGGCACGTCGAATTGAAGGCGAAATCATCACCAGCGACAGGCCCGGTGAAAACATTTTTATGTTCAGAAAACCATTGGGTGTAGTCGCCGGGATCCTGCCCTGGAACTTTCCGTTTTTTCTGATTGCACGAAAAATGGCGCCAGCACTGATCACCGGCAACACCATCGTTATAAAGCCTAGTGAAGAAACGCCAAACAATTGCTTTGAATTTACCCGACTGCTCGACGAAGTTGATTTACCCGCGGGTGTTTTTAACGTGGTTTGTGGCACTGGATATGGAGTAGGCCAAGCGTTAACGTCAAACAGCCAAATCGATATGATCAGCTTTACCGGCAGCGTAGCTACTGGCTCAGCCATTATGGCAGCCGCCGCGCCAAATGTTACCAAACTCAACCTTGAACTGGGAGGAAAGGCGCCGGCAATAGTGCTTGAAGATGCCGACATCGACCTGGCAGTCAATGCAATTAAGGTATCCCGGGTTATCAATACAGGCCAGGTGTGTAACTGCGCAGAACGAATTTACGTGCACACCGCGGTAGCCGATAAATTTATAGAAAAGTTGAGTAGTGCGATGGCAGCGACGCGCTATGGTGACCCAATGAAACAGTCCGATCTGGAAATGGGACCACTCATTAACCAGGCCAGTCTGGATAAAGTCATATCCATGGTGAGTAAGGCGAAAAGCGAGGGTGCACAAGTCATCACCGGCGGTAAAGTTGCAGATATAGGCTCGGGATTTCATTACGAACCTACTGTTCTTGCAGGGTGCCACTCAGACATGGAGATAATGCAAAAAGAGATTTTTGGACCGGTTTTGCCCGTGCAAGTAGTTGCCAGCCTGGAGGAAGCCGTTGAATTAGCCAACGCCTCTGAATACGGCCTGACATCCTCGGTTTACACCCGAAATCTCAGGCAGGCCATGCGTGCAATTGACTTACTTGACTATGGCGAAACCTACATTAATCGTGAGAACTTTGAAGCCATGCAAGGGTTTCATGCCGGTACCCGTAAGTCCGGGATTGGCGGTGCCGACGGCAAACACGGGCTCTATGAATATACCCGCACCCACGTCGCCTATGTGCAAAACTAAGCCTTATTGATCCATTAACAAAGCGCATTGTGGCGGTATACAGTGCGCTTTTTGCCGAAACGGCAATTACTAGCAGTTTTGTTAGGGCTGCAGCCCTCTGTATCACGAAGCTAAAAGGAAAATGAAAACAACACATAGTTCATATTATATTTTTACTGTTACAAACAGCGTTAGCCGCAGCATTTATAAAAAGTTTTCAGCGGTACCCATAGCCTATTTTACGTGAAAGTTAATCATGACAAGATTAAAAAATAAACTAAGCCGAATTCACATACCTATTTTTGAAATTAACTGCCCATACACCAATTCAGTTAACCAGCAGACAATTGAAATATTCAGCACAAAAATTCCAGCTAACTTTGACAGGAAGAGATCTGAGTTAGTGTTATGTAAATTAGCCATCGAAGATTCACTAACTTTTTTTACTGAGCAAAAACCTGACAATTCATTTGACGAAAACGCCTTTTTAATAATCAATTCAATAGATATTTATTCATCAGTGGAAGAAGCTGATTATTTTTTTCAGAAGACTCAGGCTCCCCCCCCTCAAAATAGTATTAGATTATCAGTTAAAAACGCCAGAAATAATCACGTTATATTTATAAACAATTAAATTTAAAATTAAAAAAACCGCAGGTTGATGCTGCGGCTTTTTATATACTCACAAAGCAATGAACAGATTAAAACGTCACTGAGACCTCAACGATAATACCGTCCCACTCTGCTCCACCAGCAGCACCGAATGCTGCAGTACCGCCTCCGGAATACTGTTCTTCCTCTTGCTTAACATATTCAGCTTTGAATAACGTGAAATCATTCATCCACCAGCCGCCGCCCAACTGCAAACGGCTTGCGGTGTTATTGTCGGTAATACCAACACTTTCGTTATCTGATTCGGCATAACGGGCCGCAACATAAAACTCTGAATTAATCATATAGCGCCCTTCTACAGACCAAAACTTCATTTCAGATTCCTGTTCTACATAGCTGGTTTGAAACGCCCCCTGGCCATTTTCCCAGCTATAATCGTCTTTTGCACTCCCGTACAAGGCATGAAACATAACTGTATCGGTCATGTACTGCACATCAGCCTGCCAGATAAAGGCGTCAACGCCCGGCACAATCAACGGGTGGGTTACTCTGGCATTCGGAGCCGAACTGGCAAACTGATAGTTATCGCCGTCTCCCACAGCAATCAACGAGCCAGCGGTCTTCCCTTCTACAGCACTCATTTCATGATTGGTGGAAAAAACACCTGCGGCAAACGATAAACCATTGCTTAAATTATAGGTTCCGCGTAAGCCGTAGTTGTATCCTCGTCCGTCGGAAAAGTCCGCGAAAAAGTCCGAGGTCGACAACGTACCGTCCCAGGTAATACTGCTGCCGCCTGCCAGTTTATGTACCCCATATAGCCACAAACCTTCTTCTGCTGTGATCATGTCAACCAGGCTATTGCCAACAAATGGGTTGCTTTGCACTGCCGCACCATCAGAGTAGCGCAGGAAGTTCTGCGTGGTAGCGATCATATTACCCAGTCTGACGCCCACCTCCTGATTAATCTGATACTGTATCCACGCTAAATCCTGGCTGATAGCAGCGCTGCCGTTATTCCAGTCGTTGGGCTCCTCGGCGAGTTCGGCAAAAACAGATAGCTTGTCTGTCAACTGCGCATTAATATTTAACGCAAAGCGCAAACGATGAAAACCAGAGTCAGTGTTAGCATTGCCCGGGTCCGCAGCTGCGCCGTCGACTTCCATCCCCGCCTGCCAACTTTGCATCACCGCACCAGACAACTGAATCCGGCTTTTTTCCTGCGCAAATGAAGCCGGACTAAAATAAGTCAGTGCTAAGGCAGAAGTGGCTAGTACTATTTTATTAAACTGCATTTCATTGTGTCCCCTGTTTGGAATTTAAACTTTCATTCGCAAATAAGGGATGGCAAAGAACATGCCATTGTAATTAAATTGTAAAAATTAAGTTTAACCATTAATTTAAAAGGAAATTTAAATTAATACGGACTTTATAGAAAAATCATTTTTCTTAAAAATTAAACTAGTGTCGCACGCCATTTGCAGCATAATGCAACAATTAATTACGGAAATAAAAAACCGTTAATTACCTTTCGACAATTAACGGTTCAAATAATAAAACTCAGATTATTAGTAAATATCGTTAGGCTGTACAATATTGTATTTTTTCATTTTTCGGTAGACCGTTGAACGGCAAATACTGAGCTCTTCTGACACCGTTGTAATATTCCACCGGTGTTTTTTTAACGTGTCTAATAATAACTGACCTTCGTGACTGCCTGCATACTTAGACAAAGCCTTTTGTTTGACAACGCCAGTCTCTTGCTCCGTATCTAACGCATCCAGCGAATGATGATCGAGAATCTCATCTGGCAAACTATCAAGCGTTATCAAATTGTTTTCGCTCACCGCAGCGGCATATTTCAACACGCTCATTAGCTGGCGTATGTTGCCAGGCCAGTGATACATTTCCAGCGCCTGGCGAGCCTTTTCATCAATTTGATAATCACCCAAGTGCTGTAGCTCCCGTCTTACTACATTGGCAATAATAGCCGATTTATCAGTACGCTCCCTTAGCGGTGGCAGTTTCAGAGCCATGCCATTGAGGCGGTAGTAAAAGTCTTCCCGAAACTCCTTTTGGTCTATACGCGCTCGCAGATCCTGGTGGGTGGCAGAAATAACCTGTAAGTCCAAAGCCGTCGGCTCGGTGGCACCTAATGGCATTGTTTCCCGTTCTGCCAACACACGTAACAAGCGTGTTTGCAGCTGCACAGGCATATCGCCAATTTCATCTAAAAACAGGGTTCCGCCATTGGCCAGTTCCAGCTTGCCCTTCATACCATTTTTATTGGCGCCAGTGAAACTGCCGCTGCGATAACCAAATAGCTCACTTTCTATCAACGTTTCAGGAATGGCAGCGCAATTTAATGCGATAAAGGCACCGTCGGCCCGTGCACTGGCATCATGGATTGCCCTGGCAAAGGCTTCCTTACCCGTGCCGGTCTCGCCGGTAATTAGAATTGGAATGTCTTTATCAATAACTTGCAGAACCTGTCGCGCGATTCTGTGCATCCGTGGATCTTCACCACCTAACTCGTTCAGTGAAGGATGCTTTCCTGACGTTAAGGGAGAGGCTGCTTTAGCAGCAGTCCGAACCGATGCAGACGCCACCGACCGGAAACCAGGCACCCGCAATGCCAGTTCAATCTCTTCCAGTAATAGCGGCGAATAAACCTTTATAACATTGCTACCGCCGTTTGTTTTGGTAAGTAACTCATCAATAGAAATACCAATGATATCTTGTAACCGGCTCCCCGGGAGCAGTTGATCAGTTGGCAGCAGTGACGAGTATTCAAAAAATGACGAACGATTTGCCCCGGTGATAACGCCTCTTTCGTTAACCGCTAATAGCTGCTCCTGCGCCAAATCGAAAAAGCTTTCCGCCGGACGGATATTCAACGTCATTTGATTACGATAGGTCTTGCGAAAATAACTGTTTTCAATCATTCGACCGTACATCATGACCATTTGCAGCGTCATAAACTGGCTGCTTCTGTTTTTGTCAGCGCCAAGACATGACGCGTTCAGGCAGCCACGTAATTCCCCCATGGGATCAAATATAGGGGTAACGGAACAACTTAAGTCTCTGTGACTGTGATAAAAGTGCTCATCCCGGTGAATAATAATCGACTCTTTTTCAACCAGACAGGTACCAATACCATTGGTACCTACCTGATCTTCCGCCCAACGCGCCCCGATAAGTAATCCTGACTCTTTGCTGCGGACTTTTTCCCGATTAGGTAGATTTGTCGCCAGGGTTAACCCTGTAGCATCGGTTAGCACTACCGAGTAGCCTGCATCAGAAATTCGCTTGGATAAACCAGTTAGCCCCTGCCGGGCAATATTTAAATAGTCTTCCTGTTGCTGCAATTGCAATCGCATCTCTGAGGACGATAAAACTTCAACCTCATTGGTCGCATGCGGATCAAGGCCGTGCTTTAGCAAGCTACGTTGCCATGAGCGGGAAATCGGTTCTGTCGGCTGAATATTTCGAAGCTGAAATTCGGCCGACATAAATGTTTCAGCACCACTAACGTCCATAGATTGCGAAGTTTGTTTCATCATTACCGTCGTACTCCGTTCTTAGTTTATTGCAGGCAATGTACTAGCAGCATCAGGCAATTCCCCTGGTCAACTATTCAACACCTTATCAAATTAACGTAATGATGCAATTTTGTAACATTTTTTTCAAATTTGCATTTTTTCTTGTATTTACCGCCACATTGATGTGGATCCGTTTGCCGCCCCACCATCAAACAAAGAGAAAAATAAAACAAATACAATCACTTATTGTTTTTTAAGTGTTATTACTTAGTAGCTAAAAGCCCTGCAGGGAAGATGCGGCAAAACGGCTCGGCAAATATTGGTAAGTGCGAGTCTGCCAACCGCAACCGAAAAGTGTCTCATTGTTGCATTAACGCTGCGACAGGTGTTTCTTCACTCAAACGACTTTCTGTACTTAATTTTTTCAACGAAACAGCACGCCCCAACAAACCTCATAAAAATCAACATATTAAGAATATAATCATCGGGAAATGTTATTGGCATGTTAATTGATTTAGGCATTCTGCTCGAACAAAACGACTTTAGAGGTAAAAAATGAAAAAAACTAGTGCTCCACATCTGAGCTACCTGAGTTGCTGTCTGGGGTTAGCAGGTATCATGGTTAGCTCTTATGCATCAGCCGCCGGTCTGACCAAGCTAACAAAAGAAATTGAAGACTACACACCTGTCACGCAAAAGCGGTTAAACGAAGCAAATCCCAAAGATTGGTTGCTACCCAAAGGGAATTACGAAGGCTGGATGTTCAGTGAACTTCAGCAAATTAATAAAAAGAATGTTAAAAAGCTCACACCTGTCTGGACCTACTCCACCAACCTGGACTCCGGGCATGAGGCTCCCGCCCAGATCAATAATGGCGTCATGTTTGTTTCAACACCCTATAATCACGTGATCGCATTGAATGCCAAAACCGGGCAAGTTTACTGGCGCTATAAGCATGACAATCCTTATGATCTGTCGGTGATGCATAACACCAGCCGCGGCATTGCCTTATGGGACGACAAAGTCTATGTCGCCGGACTTGATGGCACTTTGAATGCGCTGGATGCCAAAACCGGGGAACGCATTTGTCAGGCGCAGATTGGTGACTGGAGTATCGGTGCTTATATCACCTCGGCGCCCACTCCGGTGAAAGGTAAGATACTGGTCGGCCCGTCTGGCGGCGAGTATGGCGTGCGGGGCTTTTTAGAAGCGATGGACGCCGAAACCTGTGAACAGGCATGGCGCACATACAGCGTACCAGGTCCGGGTGAGCCAGGCCATGAAACCTGGAAAAAACAAGGAAAACGTCCCGACGCATGGAAATATGGTGGCGGAAGCATGTGGATGCCGGGTAACTACGATCCAGAGGCCGACATACTTTACTGGGGAGTGGGTAACGGCTCACCATGGCTCGGTGATCAGCGCCCCGGGGATAACCTTTATGTGGCTTCATCGATTGCCATGGACCCGGACAACGGCAAGATCAAAGGCCATTTCCAGTACCATTACAATGATTCATGGGACTGGGCCGCCATGAATGCACCAATGCTGGTTAATTTTAAACAAAATGGCAAAACGGTTAAGGGCCTGGTCTCACCTCAGCGTAATGGCTACATGTATTGGCTGGAGCGCAGTGACGACGGTGAAATAGGTTATGTTGAAGGCAAACCCTTTGTTAAAAATAACGCCTTTAAGTCGCTTAATAAAAAAACCGGTCGCCCTACCTATGACTATGATCATGTTCCGGTTACGGGTAAACGGGTGGATTACTGCCCTAGTCTGTGGGGCGGTAAAAACTGGCCTTACGAGTCTTATAATCCGCAAACCGGCATGGTTTATGTGCCGGCCAATGACAACGTATGTAACTCATTCCTCGGCAAATTTCAGGATGATGTTGAACCTGCATCCGGGCAATTCTGGGCTGGCATCGATATTCCCGACCTCGATGTTTACCTTGATGACCCTAACAAGGGTGTAGGTCAACTTCAGGCCTGGAATATCAATTCCCGCGAAAAAGTCTGGCAACACGACTTTGGCAAAACCATGAACTGGGGCCCTGTGCTATCGACAGCAGGCGGCATTGTGTTTGGTGCTGGTACTAACGACCGGATACTACGCGCCTTTGACGCCGAAAGCGGCGAAGTATTGTGGGAATTCCCGCTTAACTCAACGGCCATTGCGCCCCCTGTGAGCTACGAAGTTGACGGTAAGCAGTATATCGCTATTACCGCTGGCTATGGCGTAGACGCACACTGGACCAACAGTGTTCTGGCCGACAAAGATGAATCTGGTGAATGGATCGCAGATGTCCCTGAGGGCGGGGTAATCTGGGTCTTTGCACTGCCGGATTAAGTCTCTTTGGGGTGACGAAAGTCGGCGCATTGGCGCCGGCTTCCAGGTTCGTTGTACATAAACAGATTCAATAAAGTAGTAAGAAGGTATCCTATGAAAAATCGTACATCTGACAATGTCAGACAATCCCGGTGCTGCCAGGCGGATTATGATGGACCAGATAATGGCTTTCGTCGGGACATGCTGAAGTACTTGGCCTTTGCCATTCCTATTGCCAACCTCTCTGTCAGCGGCAAGCTGTCAGCTGCTCAGAACCGACCTGAGCGACTGCCACCACAACCCGGCGACCGACTGACGTATTTCAGTAAAAGCAAACGCGGCCAGATTATAAAACTATCCGATTTGGCCGAACTCGACAAACAACAGCTCATTTTGCCCTACGACGTGCAGAATAACATTGTCCGCGACGGCTCACGCTACAACCAGGTGCTGCTGCAAAAGTTCCCCGAGAGCAAGCTTTCCAATGACACCAAGGCACTATCGGCCAGTGGCGTGGTGGCTTATTCAGCCATCTGTACCCATGCTGGCTGCCCGGTCACCGGCTGGATGACAGACGAGGAAAACTACATGTGTCCGTGCCACCAGTCTGTGTTTAACCCCAAAGACAGCGGAGTTGTGATGGCCGGCCCGGCACCACGAAACCTGCCCGCATTACCGCTCAAAGTTGAGAATGACGAAATAGTGGTAGCAGGCAATTTTAATAGTTGGATTGGCTTTGGTAAGCCCCCCAGATAACGGAGAACCCCCATGAACAACAAACATAAATTAATGCTTCCTGTTACCACTGGTCTGCTAATGACGTTGTTTTGCAGCCAGGCAATCAGCGCAGCTAAGCCAATGACAGGCGTGAGTTGCCAGGGCGGCTTTTTTGTCCGCACGCCAGATAAACATATTCACTGGATAAATGACGAAGAAGCAAAGCCGGTACAGGTATACGCACAGGATGATGATATCTACGCAATGGCGGAATGTGGCACCGGAGTGGTTACCGTGTTCGAGAAAAAGCAGGCCGAAAAAACTGAGTATGCCGCTTATTACAGCCCTAACTGCAAAGATATTGGTCGCGAACAAGGCGAAACCCGCACGCTCTATCAGGGCGATGTAAAGATAAACCGCATCCGCCCGTCTGCTGATGGCCTGGAAATTCGCCTGGTGAATAACCAGTTTTTGCGCGGCAGTAGTTGCAGCGCAGTTAGCGCTATTAAGTAAGGTAAGAAAGGAAAAGGTAATGGGGCTCATTGGTCGCGGTAAGGTATATATGGTAACACTGCTGACGCTGTTCAGCGCCAGTGGCAATGCGCGGCTGGAAGCCAATGAAGAGCAGGCGCTGAGCAAACTGTTAGACAGCTTGAGTGATTCTTATGCATTTACGGTTGATACTGTGTCGCCGTCAACTGAAACACCAATGTTTCGGTTAGGCATGGAGCTGTTCTTTAGTAAATCACTCAGCGGTAATCAGGATGTTGCCTGCGCCAGTTGCCATCATCCATATCTTGCCGGGGGCGATAGCCTCAGCCTGCCGGTTGGCGAGTCACCGTATAATGACAATTGGGTAGGACCCGGACGCTGGCACGACTGGCAGCGTTCGGCCGATCCAAAAGCTGACGGTACACCCAATGTTGCCAGACACTCTCAAACCACGTTTAACGCGTCATTATACAGCCGCTCGATGTTTTATGACGGGCGCATTTTTGTGCTTGATCCGACCTTACGCTCCCATGGTGAAGATCAGCGCCACCGGACACCGGATAGTAATTTGTGGCAGGGCGATAGCTCTGCAGGACGTGATTTACTCGCCACTCAGGTGCGCTTCCCGGTGATATCCACCGATGAAATGCGTGGCCATACCTTTGCTGCCGACAGTACTAACGATGGGGTACGCCACGCGCTGATCGAACGGCTCAAACAAAGCGAAAATGTACAGCAGTGGCTGCAGCTCTTTAGGCAGGCCTTCGCCTCACCCACTGGCAGCTCGAATTCGCTGATTACATTTGCCAATATCGAAACTGCTATCTCCTATTATCAGTCTACACAAATCTTGCTGGATGCCCCCTGGTTTGACTATGTTAACGGTAAAACCAACGCACTGACGGCCAGTCAGAAGCGCGGCGCAAAGCTATTTTTAACCAGCCCGGATAAGGGCGGTGCAGGTTGTATAAACTGCCATACGCCGCCAATTTTTACAGATGAGAAATTTCATAATATTGCTGCGGTGCAGATTGGACGTGGTAAACAACCCAATGGGGAAGATTTTGGCCGCCGCGGCGTAACACAACAAGACAAAGACCGATACGGATTTCGTACTCCCTCACTACTAAACGTGACGGCAACCGCCCCCTACACTCACGCTGGCGCTTTCACGGATCTTGATGCCATCATTGCGCATCATTTGGCACCGGATGAGTCGGTTAGTCAGTTTGACTTTAGTTTTGCTAACAACCCGCAATTGAAGCACGTTGCCGGGTTGCTTAGCGACAGTAAACAACACACCCAGGGTGCACTGGCTCAGCTTAACCGAGAGCAAGCCGCAGGCAGCAGCCTGCTGCCTGACGGCCTGACCCTAACAGTAACGCAGATAGACGATTTAAAGGCCTTTCTAGCCAGCCTTACCGATCCTTGTATTACCGATAGAGCCTGTATGGCGAAATGGGTACCTGATAGCAATGCACCAGCCCCTGACGAGCACCGCCTCGTAGCAGAATTTCGCGGTCATATGCCTCCTCCTCAACCTGTAGCCATAAACCTGGAGCCAACTCACACCAGTCTGCCTAATCAGGCCCCGGGGCCGGCCCTCCCTGCTGCGTTTCTTAGCGATGACGCATTTGGCTGTTCCCACTCTGCGCCGACGCATCAGTCTCTCGCCAAGCACCATAGCCGCCATCAAAGTGCCAAACGTTTTGATGAAGTGGCTGTGAGTGCCGGGTTAGCTCACAAACATCACATCAATTGGGAGAACTATTCCCTGTCTTCGGCACAACGCCTGATCTTTAGCGGTGGACTGGCGGCCGGCGATATTGATGGTGACTGCTGGCCGGATCTATTTTTTGCAACCGGCGACGCAACAGCGGATGTACTGTATAAAAATGAACGAAACGGCACCTTTAGCGATGTCAGTAAAGTGTGGGGATTAACCAGCGTTGAACTGTCTAACGGTGCAGCCATGGTAGACATTGACGGCGACGGCGATCTGGATTTATTCACCTCCAACCTGCTGCAGCCCGAACTGCCATCCGTCACCGGTCAAAAGATGCAGTTGCCAGACTCCCAACTTCCCACGTTATACCTCAACGATGCGCAACAAAAGTTGCATGTTGCCGCTGACATCGGATTACAAGTACAGCTTACCAGTTGGTCTTTTGCTTTTGCCGATGTCAATAAAGATGGCACCGTTGACATGCTGACCAACCATTGGCGCGGCCCCGGACTGGGCGGCGAACAGCCTACCCACCTGTGGCGCAACATAAGCAGCTCGGAGGGGATCTGGTTTGAAGGCCTGGATACCGAGGCAGGCCTTACAGATTTGGTAGGCAATGCAGACTTTACATTTACCGCTAACTTTACCGACATCAATAATGATGGCTGGCTGGATTTGTTGTTTGCAGCAGATTTTGAAACCAGCCAGGTGTATAAAAACCTCCGCGACGGTACCTTTGCTAAAGAGACCCACACCCATGAGATCTCAGATCAAAATGGCATGGGGGCTGCCGTTGCAGACTATGATAACGATGGCTACCTGGATTGGTTTGTTAGCAGTATCTGGGACCCGAACGGCAAGCCGGAAGGTAGCTGGGGGGTCAGTGGTAACCGCCTGTACCACAATCACCAGGGTCGGCTGGAGGATGCAACAACACAGGCTGGTGTGGCCGAAGGGCTATGGGCTTGGGGCGCATGCTTTGCCGACTTTAATAACGATGGCTGGTTGGATCTATTTCACGTTAACGGTTTTGATCTGCCGCCACAACTTAGCCGCCACCTTGGTAACCCTCTGGCGTATCGTCGCCTGAAGCAAGCCATGGCTGAGTTTGAGAACACCCCGAGTCGGCTTTTTATTTCTAATCAGGACGGTACATTCACAGAACGCAGTCGTCAGTGGGGGATCACCGATACCTTTTCTGGCCGCGGCGTGGTCTGCATGGACTACGACCGGGATGGTGATGTGGATATTGTGGTCAGTAACCACGAACAGCGACCGGTACTGTATGCCAATCGTCACAACGATGACGCCAGCAACAACTACTTATCCATCACCCTGCGCGATAGTACGCAAAACACCCGGGCACTGGGCGCTAAAGTGCATGTGACTACCGGCAACACTACCCAGTTGCAGGAAGTACGCGCAGGCGGCGGATTTTTAAGCGGTGCGCCGTCAACCCTGCACTTTGGTTTGGGTGACGCCAGCCAGGCCGACACCATTACTATTGAATGGCCAGACAAAACAGGAAGTGTCAGTACGTTTCACAATATTCCGGCTAACCAGTTTTTATACATCCAGGCCGATCGGGGAACTATTGAGCAACGCTCACCTTCGCCCCCACCCCAATCGCAGTAACGAACAGAGGCAGTAACACGCTATGCGCTTAAACCAATGCTACAACTATCAGGACTTCAGAACCCTGGCGAGAAAACGCCTGCCAGGCCCAATCTACAATTACATCGACGGTGGTGCCGATGACGAGGTAACCATGCGGCGTAACACTGAAGCCTTTAATCAGTGTGATTTAATTCCCGGGGTACTTCGCGGTGTCAAAGATGTTGATCTGAGTATCGAGGTGATGGGTCAGCGACTTGAATTACCTGTGTACTGCTCTCCTACCGCCCTGCAACGGTTATATCACCACCGAGGTGAATATGCAGTTGCGGCCGCCGCCGAAAAGTTTGGCACTATGTTCGGCGTGTCGTCGCTGGGCACCGTGTCGATGGAGAAAATTGCACAGGATTTTGATATTCCCCAGGTGTATCAGTTTTATTTTCACAAAGACCGCGAGCTTAACCGGGCCATGATGGAACGGGCGAAAGCCAGTGGCATACAAGTTATGATGCTGACGGTAGACTCAATCACCGGTGGCAATCGGGAGCGGGATTTACGTACCGGCTTTTCGATACCCTTTCGTCTGACCCTGGGCGGCATGGTTGAATTTGCCAGTAAACCCGCCTGGGGCATCAACTATCTGCTCCACGAAAAATTCTCCCTACCACAACTGCAGGCCCATATTGACATGGACGGCGGCAGCAGCTCTATCGGTGATTATTTTACCAATATGCTGGATCCGGCAATGAACTGGCAGGATGTGGCCGACATGGTTGATTTTTGGGATGGTCAGTTCTGTTTAAAAGGCATTATGAGCGTTGAAGATGCCAGGCGTGCAGTAGACATTGGCTGCACCGGTATCGTGATTTCTAATCACGGCGGGCGCCAACTTGACGGCTCACGCAGCTCTTTTGATCAACTGGCCGAAATTGTCGACGCAGTAGGCAATGATATCGACGTTCTTTTTGACAGCGGCGTGCAGCGTGGCTCACATGTACTCAAAGCACTGGCGCTGGGCGCAAAAGCGGTGGGAATTGGGCGGATGTACCTGTATGCACTGGCGGCGGCCGGACAACCAGGTGTGGAGCGGGTCCTTAAGCTCATGCAGGCTGAAATTGAACGCGACATGCGACTCATGGGCTGCAGCAGCATAAAGGACCTGCAACGGGAACATGTTCGCTTTCGTCCCTGATCCCCTGCCCGCAAAACGGAAATAACCCCTATAAAGCGATGACTTCATGAACTCACCTGTTCGCGACACATCGACAACTAACGACTGAATCAGCAAGGCCAATATGACTCAGCATCACCTAATGACCTCACTAACATTAACCATACTTCTCATGAGCCCGCCTCTGCTTGCTGCAGCAGTAACACCATCAGCGGGACCACCAGCAGCTGAAGATATTGAAGTAGTAAAGGTGACTTCAACGAGATTATCACGGGATCTCTTTGCTACCCCGGCGGCAGTTTCGCTACTCGATGCCCGGCAGGAACTGCAACTGCAGGAAGCACTGCAATTAAACGAAGCGCTTAAGTTTGTGCCTGGCGTATATTTTCAGAATCGCTACAACTTTGCTCAGAACCTGCGGATATCCATCCGCGGTTTCGGTTCGCGCGCTCCGTTTGGTGTGCGCGGCTTGCAATTGCAGGTTGATGACATCCCTTACACATTGCCTGACGGCCAAACCCAGGTGGATGATATTGATTTAAACAGCGTTGAACAATTACAGGTTATCCGGGGCGCAGCAGCAGTGCAGTACGGTAATGGTGCTGGCGGCGCAATTGATATCACCACTGTGACCGGCGATAGCCTGCAAGGAGTTAATGCCAGTCTGAATGTCGGCAGCCATGATTTTTATAAAGTAAACCTGCAGGCTGGTACCCGCGAGAACGACATCGACGCGGTTATCAGCATAAGCCACCTTAACTTTGCCGGCTACCGGGAGCAAAGTCAGGTAAAGAAAAGTACCCTGCGCGGTAAACTGCGCTGGGACCTCAGTGACACTAAAAGCTTTACGATAATCACCTCGCTGATGGATATGCCTGAAGCACAGGATCCGGGAGGCCTTACTGTCGCGCAAGTGGCTTCAGATCGACGCCAGGCTACCTTTATGGCCAGCAGGCTAAACAGCGGGCAGCAAGTGGCACAGCAAACCATCGGACTGGTTTACCACGATGAGGACATCTTATATGGCAGTTGGTCTGCCAATACCTTTGCTACTCACCGCAACTTTACCCAGCAGCTACCCTTTCCTGGCAGCAGTCTGATTAGGTACGACCGTTGGTTTTATGGCGGCAGTATTGAGCTTTCTCAGGACTGGCAGAACGCTGGCTGGCCAGTAAGGTATACCGCAGGCGCAGAAATCCGCCGTCAGGAAGACGACCGCACCCGATTTAGAGTCACTCCGGATAAAGTTGTCACGCAGCAAACCGCAGATGAATTGCAGCAAGCCACTTCAGTTGGCGTATTTGCCATTGTCGACTGGTTGCTCTTTGACACCCTCACCCTGACCACCGGCGTGCGTTATGATGATCTTGCAATGTCGATAAACGACCGGCTCGGCCTTAGTGCGGTAGGCTCAGGCGAGCGCCACTATCACCAATGGAATGGCAACATTGGTATAAGCTATCGGCCAGGCACGCAACACCAATGGTACGCCAATGTCGCTTCAGCCTACGAGTCACCTACCTTTACCGAGTTTGCCAACCCGCAGGGCAGCGGCTTCAATCCCATCTTAAAACCCCAGGATACCGTGAGTCTTGAGCTCGGTTGGCGCGGCCAGTACAACGATTTAAGTTATGATGTAGCGCTGTTTTCAATCCGCGTTACCGACGAACTCATTGCCTACGAGATTGACGGTCGGGCATTTTATGAAAATGCCGGCAAGACCAACCGCCATGGCCTTGAAACGGCCCTTCAGTGGCAACTTAACCAACACTGGCAATGGCGTAGCGCGCTGACACTGGCCCGCTATGAGTTTGGTGACTTTGCCGCACTCAGCGGCGACAACCTGGATGGCAACCGGATGCCAGGCTTACCCCAAATTCAATGGATTAATCAGCTCAACTGGCAACAAAATGCATGGCGAGTGGAACTGGAAGGTACATTCAGTGGTAACTTCTATGCAGAAAACAGCAATACAACGGAAATAGCACAGTATTGGCTGGTGACCGGCCGGGTTGGCTATGATATTAATTCTACTTTGCGAATTCAGGCCGGTGTGCGTAATCTGTTCGATAAGATGTATTTTTCGAATGTCAGAGTAAACGCCAATGCCGACCGGGAAGTAAGCAGTCGGGGTTATTTCGAGCCCGCCCCGGGTCGCAGCTTTTACTTCGGCCTGACTGCCCAATTTTAACTGCATAAAACCTGCGCAACGCTATTACACGGTGAGGTAAGCGTGGAGTAAATTGCGCGCGAAACCTGCGGCAGACTTCTTAGAAACGTTAACCATTTCTAAATGCTGCAGAGCTTTGCACATAAGTGACCTCCGACTTATAGAGCTTAACCAGCAATTATACTGTAAACGCGATGAGCGTTGCGAAAAAATATCATTCAGATCGAAACACATTGCAGGAATGAATGACCATCTTGATTGTTTTGTAATCTATAGTGTTGTAGCAGCATACACACCTCACGGAAAGAATTTAATAAAAGCAATGTCTAATACTAAACAGTATTAGACATTGCGAGAATGGGTACCAATTAACCTTATTACTCTTATGCGCTTGCTACCCACATACTCAAAACATAGAAAAGAAATAAAATTGTCCCATGGTAAACAAATTACCTTTTCGCTATTTGATTTACTATTCCATATCCAGTGTTGCTTTATAAAACTGATTGAGCTTATTTATAGCTTCACTAACGTATTCAGATTTCCAGTACGTCTCAATATGGCTAGCGCCATCAATCAAGTACAACTCCTTTTCCTTAGCATTAACAGCGTGCTCAAAAGCATTTTCTGACATATAAAGGGAATCTGCTTCGCTCCCTGCAATCATTAATAAAGGCTGATTTATTTTGGGTGATTATGAGTAAAACCATAATACTCAAGACCTTCTCGATATAGTTCAAAGGGCAACTTTGCGGTTTGTTCTCTAGTTAGACTCTGGCCACCTACATATTCCACATTACCATTTTCAACTTCGAGCCTTTTAGCTTCTGTTGCTTCACTCAACCGCTGCTGTATGGTATCAAGCTGTGAATCGATATATCCATTACGGCGAACCCGTCCAGAATTGAACATAGATAAGGTCGCTACTGACTGAAAGCGTTTATCTGTTTGTGCTGCCGCAAGTGAATAGCCACCGCCTCCACAAATACCGAGCACACCTAATCTGTTTGCATCTACGCCATTAAACTCACTAATGAAGTCTGCCATACCATGAATGTCGTTGATTCTGTTAGGTGGGATGTCGATATAGCGCGGTTCACCGCCAGAGCCACCTTGATACGCAGCATCAGCTGCTATTGTGATATAGCCTAGCTCCGCTAGACGTTGAGCATACAAGCCTGCTACTTGTTCTTTTACACCACCATTTGGGTGCGCTACCACTATAGCAGGGTAACGTTTACTTTTTTCATAACCAGGTGGAGTGCAAAATTTTGAATACACTGGTGCGAAACGCAAGAGATGAAATGCTGGCAGCTGTAGAGAGTACTGAAAAAAAATCAATAGAAAACTATCTAGAAAAGACTAGAGGACAAGAAATAAAATTTACAATAACGATGTCTCAATTAGAGGAAGCAGTTGATTTGGAGATAAAGAGCCGTAAATTGATTGAAGAATTACTGTTTAACCTCGGAACAACTGCGGTGCAATGCGATATCATTAATTCTCAAGGAGTTGAAGAGTGGGTCGTGATGCCTCTACTCACTAAATTCAATTTAGAAGATAATAAAATTACTTATAGGTTTTGTAGTGAACTTCGTGAAGAAATACTTATCAGTAGAGCAGAGCCTGTAACAGATTCTGTGTAACTTCCATTAGTTATTGAGTTTGAGGCGTTCCTCGGATTCAATAATAAAACGACTCATCGCCTTACGCCAGTTTCGAATCGGCATCGACCATTTTTTGCTGGCATCTTTTATTTTTAAGTACGCCATTTTTCTTACAAAACCATCACTGCGGAAGATCTTCCGCTTCTTAATGACTTCGTGGATAACGCTGTATAACGGTTCAATGGCGTTGTCTACTTCCCCATTAATGAGACAGGGCTGAATTAGAGTTTTCTAGCTTTTCTCGGTAAGCTGCCGGAGGCAGGTTACCCAGACTTTCATGTGTTCTTTCTTCGTTATAATCCAGTCGCCAGAACCAAGCCATTTTGCTGCGGTTTACCTGGCTGAATATGGGGTTCTAGGGATTTTCCCCTCTAAAAAGACATAATCCTCTGTAGACCACACCAATAAATGGCTGCGGAGGTGGGTTACTACTTATA
>OJCR01000402.1_pt1 | contig 20939 bp, 16 predicted proteins | sample 1591611 | NCBI WGS metagenome assembly OJCR01 (sample SAMN05416815, study PRJEB24817) | seawater metagenome | isolation source: Sea water | place: Canada:Atlantic | collected 2013-07
TACACGTAAGGAGTCGTCGGCAGCGTCAGATGTGTATAAGAGACAGATCTTAAACCCACGCCTGAGCACCAACTTACCCTCCTCCTTTTCAACAAAGACATATCGCAAGCCCAGTTGACGGGCCACTTCCTGCCCGATGACCAGCCCCCCCATGGCAGGAGCGACTACAGTCGTTGCTCCGAGCCCATTCATTTGAGCCGCCAGACCTGCACCCAGTTGCTCAACAATGGGCATTTGTTGAAGCGCCATAGCACATTGGAAAAACTCTCGACTGTGCAATCCGCTACGAAGAATAAAATGCCCCTTGAGCAGGGCTCCTGTCTGTTCAAAAATCTTTAATGCTTCGTCTTGTGTCATCAGGTCTGAGTATCCGATAAACGCGCCTGGGCCGCGAGTTTTTAATCGCTTTCAACTGGAATAAGACCTTAGCTTTGTTACATGACTGATTACGAAAAACTCAAAACCCAATTCAGGGAAATCGGATATTTGAATCGCACAATTGCGTTGCTGGATTGGGATCATGAAACCTATCTCCCTGCCAAGGGTGTTGATTACAGGGCAGATCAACAAGCTTTCCTGAGTGGCATGGCTCACAACAGGTTGGTGGGCGCAAAAGTCCAGGAACTGATCGAGGCCTGCGAATCGAATCAAGCAAATCTGAACACTCACGAACAGATCAATATCCGTGAATGGCGAAAGGACTACGATCGATCAGTCAAACTCCCAACAGAATTTGTCGAGCGCTTCGAAAAAACCTGCTCGCTTGCCAAGGCATCCTGGGCCGAAGCGCGGAGGGAAAAAAAATTTGAGATTTTCTCCAATCACCTGGAGCAAATCATCGATCTATCCCGCCAGAAAGCGGATTACTACGGCTACGAGCAAACCGCCTACGATGCCTTGATGGACGTCTATGAGCCAGGCTGTACTACAGAGTCCTTGAGCCCCATATTTGCAGATCTGAAGAAATCCATCGTCGATTGTCTCCCTGAAGCCATCGAAACAACCCGGGAAATTAATGATGCATTTTTAAAAGATGATTATCCGATTGCTGGTCAGATAAAGCTCAACGAAATTATTTCAAGAGCCCTTGAGTTCGATTTCGAATCAGGACGGATTGACGCAACCACGCACCCCTTCTGCACTGAACTGGGCCCTCATGACGTCCGCTTGACGACGCGATACGAAGCAGATGACTTTACGGTTTCACTCTACAGCGTTCTTCACGAGGCTGGGCATGGACTTTATGAGCAGGGTTTCAAAAATGAACATGCGGGCACCCCCATGGCTGAAGCAGTTTCTCTCGGCATCCATGAATCACAATCCAGACTTTGGGAAAACAAAGTTGGACGAGCTCCTGCATTTTGGAATGACTGGCACTCCATCGCATGTGAACATTTACCCGCCCTTAAACGATTTACGCCTGAACAACTCACAAAAGCAGTGAATCGAGTAAGCCCCTCCTACATTCGAGTGGAAGCTGATGAAGTCACCTATGATCTCCACATCATCTTGCGCTATGAATTGGAAAAAGCACTGATAGCCGGTGATCTCAATGTGAAAGATATCCCAGGAGTCTGGAACGAACAATTCAAAGTCATGTTCGGAATCGAAGTACCGGATGATGCGCAGGGATGTCTCCAGGATATTCACTGGAGCATGGGAGGCTTCGGCTATTTCCCTACCTATTCCCTCGGTAACCTCAATTCAGCACAACTCTACGCCTCCGCTCAAAAAGCACTTGGCCCCCAGCTTGGGGATCTCCAGAACGGCAACTATCACGGCCTTTTGGAATGGCTCAGAACGAACGTGCACCAATTTGGAAAACAATACTCCCCTGCTCAGCTCATGCAGAATGCGACAGGAAAACCAACGCAACCCGACTACCACTGGAGCTATCTCAAAGACCGTTTTTCCTCCATGGGCTGAGTTCAGGTCCCTGATGAGCCGTTTCGTGGTGCTCGCCTTTCTCCTGCTGCAATAACAGGAAACAAAAGCGCATGTTCAGAAGACTGAAGATATTGTTCAAACTCGATGCCAATGTGAGGTCTGGGTATGAAGAGAAAAACAACGATGTTGCTGGCAAGATTCTGATCATTGCAAAATCAAGGCCTGTTGTTCTGCTGAGCCTTCAGATATGAGAGATTCATATTTACTCTGCAATACGTCCCCCATGGAACAAGAATATGAGGCACCTTGAATTGAAGAAAATTTTACACATAACCAAGATGTTACTCTGGAAACAATGAGTTAAGGCACGGCCTATCTATCACAATGTAAATCGACTGCTTTTCTGAATACTCGATTGAAATGAATCAACGATTCGAAACCTATCTCAAAGGCATTTTTACTTATTCTGAGATTGGGATTGAGCCGAAGGTTTTTCTGGTTTCAGCCATCATACAGCAACAAGGGATTTCATTGTCTTCATCATGCAGCGTTAACTATCAGAAGTCATTGGGGCGAAGGGTAATCAGTAAACCTTTAGCCTCGATAAAGGGATGTCCGATTCCCTCGAATACAGAAGATTCAATCAGCCCCATTGTGAGGTGTTTATCCTGCTCACTATCGTTCCCCTCCTCCACCCTGGCATTCCCTATCTCAGCCCACATTTCTCAGGTCTGGGCGGAGCCCTGCCCTCACTGGCACTGATCCATCTCCACGCCTCCACAAGTCGGAACGAATCAATCCATAATTAGATTCTTTTCTGGATAAAAGATGGAAACCTGCAGCACTCAAAAAGCAGTCTGGATCCGTCCAATGGTTCGCAGCGATGGAAGTCACCCTGCGAAAAAATTGATACATCACCCAGTGCACCCACCTTGCTCGAACCTTTTGCCATCCTTTTCCTGCCGGGACTTGGAAGTCAGCCACTAACCAACTGGCATCAGGCTTACACGCATTCGCAATTCTGGGTATGAGAGAGGTCAACTGTGGCTGCGTGAAACAATCCAGAAAAAAGGGAGTGGTCACCAAATCGAAGGTTTCCGTTCCCAGATCCGTATGCAGGGCATCCACATGTAACCAGGTAAATTGTCCTGGATCACACCCTGATGCGATGAGAACCTGAGTGGCTTGTTCCATCATCGGGCGACTTTGGTCGACAACTACAAATTGTGCGTGAGGCATGCTTTGAATCAGCGTCTCCAACAATCGCCCGGGCCCTTCACCAAGCATCAGGACTCGAGAGCAAGGCTTCAAGACGTGCAGATGAGCGGTGCGTGCCTCTTGAAGCTTGCTGGACGCGAGGCATCTCTCCATCAGGCGGTATGAAGCAGCTAACTTGTCAAAACCGGAGTGCAATGGAAAAAAATCTGAGTTCAGTGAAGTGCCATCGAAAAAACATGAGAAAACCACCCAAGGCATAAGCAAGCAGATCCCGGAGATCTGAAACCGCATGATCGAACAACAAAGGTCCTATGAATTCAGCCATAAAGCCCCATAAGAGGCCGTGCCAGAAGATTTCAGCCCCAGTAGGCTGCAATGCATGGGCACGCAGCCCTAATGCACCATACAGGCTCAGTATCAACGGGAGAGCGCAAGGAAGCATCCATAGATCATTCCAATGACGATCCATCCAACCAGAATCAGGACTCAAGGCCTGCCAAAACCTGTGAATGACATAGCATGCAATGGAGATGCCCCAGAAAGGATCTTTCAGCAATTTGAGATTCCAAGGTCCTGAAGGGGGTTTCATCATAGCAAGGCTACCATGATCAAACCAAACCCTATGGCAATCAATGTTTTAAAAATTAGTGTAATCATTTCAGTCAAAGAAGCCTCTCCAAATGAAGGCAACAGACACGCAAGCATGAAGTTCCAGCTCCACATGGCAAGTGTATTTCTGGAGAATCTCAGACCATACTTACCGCATGAATCAGCCAGTATGCCTGAAAAGAAAAATGCGCTTTCAGCTAAAAAACACTTGCAAGTATCGTGCAACGGTTGGTAACCGTTGCCAACATAGCTCATGGGTAAGTCATTGATCATCGCAGAAAAGCCGTCCGTCGCTCAGGATATCAGCCGTGCCTTGGGCGGTTTTGATAAAAAGAATGACTACTTCGAGAGTGACCAGTATGTGGTTGCCTCGGCTGTAGGTCATTTATTGGAACTCACCGTTCCCCCCGAGGCCGAAGTCAAACGAGGTAAATGGACCTTCGCTCAGTTGCCCGTTATCCCGGACCACTTCGCACTCAAACCGATCAGCAAAACTGAATCGAGACTCAAGCTACTCAAGCGCCTCATCAAGCGGAAAGATGTGGAAGAAGTGATCAATGGCTGTGATGCAGGTCGCGAGGGAGAATTGATCTTTCGCCACATTATCACGGAATCCAAAACCAAAAAAACTATCAGACGCCTGTGGCTGCGATCCATGACCAAGCAGGCAATCCGTGATGGATTTCAAAAATTGAGATCGGATGAAGCAATGCTTCCATTGGCATGCGCTGCTGTTTGCCGCTCGGAATCCGACTGGCTGGTGGGTATCAACGGCACACGAGCAATGACCGCTTTCAACTCGAAATCGGGCGGCTTCTTCTTGACCACCGTCGGGCGAGTGCAAACACCAACACTCACGATTCTAGTGGATCGCGAACAGAAGATTAAGAAGTTCGTTGAACGAAACTATTGGGAATTGCATGCCAATTTCCAGGCCAAAGCCGGACATTATGAAGGCCGCTGGTTTGACGAAGGCTTCAGAAAGAAAGACAAAGAAAGTGATCCAGATCTGAGACCAGAGCGCATTTGGTCCAAAGAATTTGCTGAGGAAATTCAGAAAAAATGCCTGAATCAGTCGGGAACCGTTACTGAAGAGAAAAGGCCCAGCAAACAGCTTTCCCCCCTGCTATACGATTTAACCAGCTTGCAAAGAGAAGCCAATTCTCGATTCGGATTACCAGCTGGACGTACCCTGCAATTGGCTCAGGCTTTGTACGAGCGCCATAAAATGCTGACCTATCCAAGGACAGACTCGCGCGCCCTTCCGGAAGATTATGTGGAAACGGTAAAGGAAACATTGAAGGCATTTACCGGTTCCAGTTACGAGAGCTCAGCCTCAAAGATTGAGAGAAACAGCTGGGTCAAACCCAACAAGCGCATTTTCAATAATGCCAAGATATCAGATCACTTTGCCATCATTCCTACTTCGCTCGGCCCCAAGAAGAAGCTGAACGATGACGAGCAAAAGATTTATGATATGGTGGTCCGCCGCTTTCTTGCTGTCTTTTTCCCTCCCGCAGAATATCAAATCACAACGCGCATCACCCGAGTGATGGAGGAGGCCTTTAAAACAGATGGGAAAATATTGATCAATCCAGGCTGGCTTGAGGTGTATGGCAAAGCCCTGCCAACCGGTGAGGCTGATCACCTGACTCCAGTTGAAAACGGCGAAACTGTTGCCACACAAGAGCTCGATCTGAGAGAAAACCAAACAAAGCCCTCTCCCCGCTATTCAGAAGCCACTTTGCTTTCCGCCATGGAAGGTGCAGGCAAACTGGTGGATGATGAGGAGCTCAGGGAAGCCATGGGGGCAAAAGGCCTTGGGACTCCGGCAACGCGTGCGTCCATCATTGAGAATTTAATCCGCGAAAAATATGTGATTCGCAATCAGCGGGAACTACAGCCAACCGCTAAGGCATTCAGCCTGATTACTCTTTTGCGCGGATTGCAAATCCCAGAGCTTTGTTCTCCAGAACTCACAGGTGATTGGGAACATAAACTAAAACTCATGGAACAAGGGCAACTGGATCGAGATTCTTTCATGTCTGAAATCCAGGAAATGACCCGTAAAATTGTTGAGCAAGCCAAATCATTTGACAGTGATACTGTGCCTGGTGACTTCGGTGTGCTGAGCACTCCTTGTCCTAAATGTGCAGGCAAAGTCAAGGAGACCTACAAAACCTACCAATGTTCAGCCTGTGATTTTTCAGTCTGGAAGATATTGTCGGGACGTCAATTTGAACCTGAGGAGATGGAAACTATTCTGAGCAAAGGTATGGTGGGTCCGCTTCAGGGTTTCCGCAGCAAACAAGGCTGGCCTTTCGCTGCCATCATCAAACTGGGTGAGGAGCACAAACTGGAATTTGATTTTGGCGACAAAGATAAGGATAAAGACAACGATCAGGAAGAAGTTGATTTTACGGACAAGGAATCTTTGGGGGCCTGTCCGAAATGCAAGGCGAATGTCTATGGACATGGCATGAATTATGTCTGTCAAAAATCCAAAGGACCTGACAAAACCTGCGACTTCAAAACTGGTAAAATTATCCTGCAAAGAGAAATTGAACCGTCACAAGTGCGAAAGTTGCTCGAAAACGGCAAAACCGAACTGATCAACAAATTCATCTCGAACAGAACCGGACGTGCTTTCAATGCCTTTCTGGCGATCAAGGATGGGGGTGTTTCCTTTGAATTTGAACCTAGAAAGACTAAGAAAAAGTCTACTGCAAAATCAGAAGAACCCGCCAAAAAAATCAGCTTTGAGGGACAAAGACCCTTGGGTAACTGCCCTCGCTGTGAAGGCAATGTCTTTGCGAGTGAATCGGACTACCTTTGCGAGCATTCCCAGCGGGACACCAAGCCGTGTAAATTCAAATCGGGCAAGGTGGTGCTGCAACAAGCCGTTGAGGAGGATCAAATCAAAAAGCTTCTCGACTCAGGTCGCACCGACTTCTTGAAGGGGTTCGTCTCAAAACGAGGCTTCCCATTTGAGGCTGCTCTTGTGGTTGAAGACAAAGGTAAAGTGGGTTTTGAATTTGCGCCCCGCGAGGAAGGTGCAAGCGATTCAGATTCAGAGTCCTGACCCAACGTATTATGGGCGCCACTGATTCCAATTGCGCCGTTCATGATCCGCTCATTGATGCCTTCATGGAAGAATTGAAGGGTGCACGTGGTGCCTCGGACCACACTTGCCGAAATTACGCACAGACACTTAATGAATTTGTTGTATGGCACCAGAAAACCCTGAGATCAGCACCTGACTGGAAGGCGCTTGACCGTGATTCGTTTCGTGCATATTTGAGATTTCTCGGCAGAAAAGAATACAGTCGATCCTCGACCCAGATTCGATTCAGCGCCTTGAGGACTTTTTATAAATTTCTCATCCGCAAAGGCAGGGTAAAAGAATCTCCTATTCGAAATATCCTGCTGCCCAAAAAAGAAAAACGACTACCTCAATTCCTGACACCCGAGCAAATTCATGCACTGCTGGAAGCCCCAGCCAAGGCCTGGGAAAAAAAAAGGAGCAATCAAAAAACAAGAACTTCGCCAGAAACGTTTCTGAGGGATTCCGCAGTGCTTGAAACATTCTATTCGTGCGGGCTGCGGATCAGTGAACTTTGCGGGCTCAAGGTAAGTGATCTTTTTTGGGAGGATCAGCTCATCCTTGTTGAGGGTAAGGGAAAGAAGGAAAGGATGACTCCCATTGGCGGACCTGCCCTGGATTCAATTCGTCTCTACTGGGATAGAATCAGCCACCCACAAAAAGCTGAACAGCCAGTATTTTTTTCAAAACTTTCCAATGGAAAGGCACTCTACCCAAGGCTAATCCAAAGCAGGCTGAAACTTTATCTTCTCTATGCGGGACTGGATCCAAACCTTACGCCTCACAAATTACGACACAGCTTCGCCACTCACATGCTCAATGCGGGAGCCGACTTGAGGAGTGTCCAGGAGCTTCTCGGGCATGCACACTTGGTCACCACACAAATTTACACTCACCTGACCACTGATCGATTGAAACGTGTCTATGACCAAGCTCACCCCAGAGCATAAAGCATTTGCAAACTAGAAGGCTTCTACGCATGCTTGTCCCAGTCATTGAACGATTCATCCATGCATTCCGAACACACGCCATCCAAGAAAAAAAACGTCGCAAAAAAGCGATTTGAATCGAATGTTCTTATCGTTGCAGACACGCGGATTAATTATTGGGCTCCAGACGTAAGCGATGCGTTCGAACGCCACGGAGCTGCATGTCACATTGCTGCACTTGAACCTGAACGACTGGAAGAACGATGGTTTGAGTATCGGCATGGATACATGAATCTTGACCCGGACGAGCCTGCGATCCAGCGTATCCGAGATCAAGTCAACAAGGCCGCTCCACGGCTTATCCTGTTCCTTGACCCCTTTGGAATGACATCCGCATTCTTCAAAGCCATTCAGAGGGATCTCAAGAAAAAAGCTACGCTGGCAGCGTGGTTCAGTGACTGCAGACGAACTTCCTGGAAGGGCATCCAATGTTTTGACCATGTTTTTTATTCCGACTCCTCCATGCAGGAATCGCTGCAGAAAGTAAGACACGATGAGGATGGAAAGATGAAATATTTACCTCTTGCGGTTAATGAGAGGCGGTTTGCCCCTTCAGGCGTGGATTCAAGGGAAAATAAAATCATCTTTGCGGGAAGCGTTACCGAGTCACGATTAAAAACCCTCAATCGACTACGCCTCAGAGGAGTCCCTGTTATCTGGGAAGGCCCAAAAACCACGAATTGGTGGACGAAGTTAAAAAGCAAAAACTTGGATTCAAACACCCTGAATCGACTTTATCAGGAATACGCAGTCGTATTGGACCTACCACGAAGGCCCAAGAATCTGAACGGACTGAACCTCAGGGTATTTGAAGTAGCAGCCTGCCAGAACCTGATGCTCACGAAATGGGTCCCTGATCTTGAACTCCAATTCGATCCATACGAAGAGCTCGTCGTGTATCGGGATTGGGATGAGGTGCCACTGGTTTATCGATCCCTCAAGTATGACCCATACCGCGCCGAAGAGATCGCCATGAAGGCGCGCAAGCGCGTTCTTGAGCATCACACCTACAGCCACCGTGTCCAAACGATGATTGAAGCCCTTGGACAAAAAGCTTGTTAGGAAACAATCCAGGAATATAGTTCGAAGAAGATTACCCTTAGCTATGAGATTTGGAATTAATACATTTCTGTTCACATCCCCCTTCACCACGCGGAGCACTGGCCTCTTGCCCAAGTTCAAAAAATGGGGTTTTGACACGATAGAAATCCCGGTGGAGGATCCGTCGCACATTAATCCTGAGAGGGTGAAAGCCGCTCTGGACCGCAACGATCTTGTTTGCGGATCGGTATGTGCCTGTATGTCACCTGACCGCGATTTGCGAGGAACAGCCCAGCAACAGAAAACAGGGCTTGCCTACATGAAGGCTCTCATAGACCAAATGGTCATTCTGGACTGCCCATCGTTGATTGGTCCGGTCTATTCTGCTGTCGGCCGCGCCGACGCGGTTCCCGCCAAGGAATATGCCGCACAGTGGAAAACGGTGGTCAAGAATCTCAAGACCCTGAGTAAATACGCAGAGGATCGAGGCCGTACCATCTGTCTCGAACCTTTGAATCGTTTCGAAACAGATTTTATCAACACCTGTGATCAAGGTCTGAAAATGATCAAGGATGTGGGTAGCAAGGCGCTGAAATTGCACCTCGACACATTCCACATGAACATCGAAGAGAAGAATCAAGCAAAAGCCATCAAGAAGGCCGGCAAACTACTGGGACATTTCCATGCCTGCGGGAGTGACCGTGGAACCCCGGGCAACGACCACATTGACTGGAAACCGATCGTTGCTGCACTGAAATCCATCAGATACAAGGGTGACGTGGTGATCGAATCCTTCACCACAGACGTCAAGGTTATCGCAAAGGCGGCTGCTATCTGGCGTCGCATGGAACCCACTCGGGATGAGATTGCAGTGAAAGGTCTCAAGTTCCTGAAGAAAAACATCAAGTAACTCAAAGAGCATCCAATAAAAAAAACCGGCCGGATTTTCCGGCCTTATTTTTACCATTATGAAACAATTCATGCGATCCATTCTGGCAACGGCCCTGTGCGCGGGTTTAACCTGGCAAGCAAGTGCCGCAGACAACGAGGGTTTTACTTCGCTCTTCAACGGTAAAAACCTGGACGGCTGGGATGGAAACCCAAAATTCTGGTCTGTTCGCGATGGTGCGATTACAGGTCAAACCACCAAGGAAAACCCAACCAAAGGCAACACCTTCATTATCTGGCGTAATGGTAAGGTGGATGATTTTGAATTACGCTTGCAGTATAAAATCATCAATGGCAATTCAGGCATTCAGTATCGGAGCAAGGAACTGGGTAATTGGGTCGTTGGAGGTTATCAGGGAGATTTCGAAGCAGGCAAAACCTACTCAGGCATCTTGTATGAAGAGAGAGGTCGGGGCATTCTGGCACAACGGGGTCAGATGACCAGTGTCGTACGCAATGGAGACAAACATAAAGTGGAGGTTCTTGGCTCGTTGGGAGCATCTGAGGATATTCAATCCCAGATCAAGAATGAGGATTGGAATGATTACAAAATCATTGCTGTAGAAAATCGTTTCGTCCACGTCATCAACGGTCGCGTCACAGCTATTGTTCTCGATGAGGATAAGGAAAAGCAAGTTGGCTCAGGGATCCTGGCACTGCAACTGCACGCAGGCCCTCCAATGACAGTCCAGTTTCGCGACATCAAAATCAAGAAACTAAAACCCATCCAGATCGGTGGCGTGTGGAATATGGAAGTTTTCTCTGACCAGGGGGTTGGCACTCCTGTATTTCACCTTCAACAACAGGGCAACCAACTCCTGGGGCAATATGAAGGGCTACTGGGTAAAAGCCCTGTGAAAGGGACCGTATCCGGAGATGTTGTTGAGTTTAACATATCCGGTGAATACGAAGGGCAAACCGTCACCGCCAGCTATAGAGGAAAAATGAAACCGAATGGTGCCCTTTCGGGAGAAGTCACATTAAATGATGAGATGCTTCTCAACTGGTCAGCTACACGCAAAAACTAGGCACCCTGAATTGAATCATGAAATGCAATCACTTGATAAGACCATGTATTCTTGCCCTGCTTTGGGTTTTTAGTTTAACGACAAATCTCAAGGCGGACACCAAACGCATTGTCTTGATCGCTGGCCCACCAAGTCATGGTGTTCTTCAGCATGAACACAAAGCAGGCTGTATGCTCATAGAACGCTGCCTGCAAGGCGTCTCCGGCGTTGAAATTGATGTTTACACAGGTGGCTGGCCTGAGGCCCCCAATGCGCTGGAGGGTGCGGATGCCGTTGTTGTCTTCTGCACGGGTGGTGGGAGCCATTTAGCCATTCAGGAAGGCAGGTTAGCACAATTACGCAAGGTGATGAGTGATGGTGCAGGATTTGGGTGTCTTCATTATGGAGTCGAAGTTCCCAAGGATAAGGGAGGATCTGAGTTCCTGGAATGGATGGGCGGATATTTTGAAACAAACTGGTCGGTCAACCCTCACTGGACTGCTGAATTCACAAGCTTTCCGGATCATCCGATTACCAACGGCGTCCAACCGTTTGCGGTCAATGATGAGTGGTATTTCCATATGCGATTCCCAGAGAACATGAAGGGCGTTACGCCTATTCTTTCAGCTGTGGCTCCTGAAAAAACGATGGAGCGAAAAGATGGCCCACATAGTGGAAACCCCGAGGTGCGCAAGGCGGTAGCCGCAGGCCTTCCGCAGCATGTCGCCTGGGCATACGAACGCTCCAACGGTGGACGAGGCTTCGGATTCACCGGCCTTCACAACCATCTCAACTGGCGGAATCCTGATTTCAGAAAAGTGATCTTGAACGCCATGCTGTGGCTGGCAAAGGCTGAGGTTCCTGAAAATGGGATCGATTGCCCATTGAGCGACGAGCAGATACTCACCAATCTGGATCAAAAGCGTGGCAGAAACCCGCTGGAAATCCTTCGTGATACCCGCCAAAACCAATCTTTCATCAGCCCCGTCAAAGGCGCAAAGTAAGTCCCGATGAAACGATTATTGACACTCTTATTCACTGTTTTTTTGTCAGCAAACCTGCTTGCACTCGAGGATAAAAAAATCGTTCTGCTGGCCGGCAGGCCCAGTCACGGCCCGGGAGACCACGAATTTAATGCAGGCTGCATGCTACTTCAGAAATGTCTTGAAAACATGCCAGGTGTCCAAGTGGAAGTTCACAAGATGGGTTGGCCGAAAGACATTTCGACCTTGGACACTGCTGACGCCATTCTGATTTACTCAGACGGAGGGAATGGACACCCCGCTATACAGGCTGATCGCATGAAATTGATCGACCGCCTTGCAGAAAAAGGTGTGGGAATTGGATGCGCCCATTATGGGGTGGAAGTCCCAAAAGGTGACCCTGGAGAAGCCATGCATCGGTGGATCGGCGGGTATTACGAACATCAGTTCAGCGTCAATCCAATGTGGTCTCCGGATTTCCTGTCTTTCCCCAAGCACCCAGTCACTCGAGGTGTGAAACCTTTCAAAGTAAAAGATGAGTGGTATTTCAACATGCGATGGCGCTCCGATATGGGTGGGATTACTCCTATTTTGACAGCCTCACCAGCAGATGATGTGCGTGATGGCCCCTATGTCTGGCCCAAGGGACCCTACCCGCACATAAAAGAAGACAAGGGCCGCAAAGAAACCATGATGTGGGTGCGCGAGCGTCCAGATGGCGGGCGAGGCTTTGGATTCACAGGAGGGCATCATCACGTGAATTGGGGCAACGATGATTTCCGGAAAGTGGTGCTTAATGCCTTGTTGTGGATCGCCAAGGTCGAGGTCCCTCCTCAAGGTGTTGTTTCTTTTATTTCTGAGGAAGATCTAAGCAAGAATCTGGATCCTAAAGGTAAATAACTAGTTCCTGTTCTCAGGAAAAGATTGTGAGGGCTCATGTCATGCGTGAGCCCCATTCTTTTGCATGTCTGTCGCCTCTCATTTCTTAATATCATCATCACTGGCTTGGATGACGCTCGTTTCTGCATGGGCACAAAATCCAGCTGGGGTGGGCTCCGAATCTGCGAAAGCGCAATTAAAACGTATGCAAACAGCTGAAGGTTTGGGGGTTCAATTATTTGCCTCCGAGCCCATGGTGCTGAATCCAACCAGCCTTGATATCGACCCCAGAGGAAGAGTTTGGGTGACGGAGGGAGTCAATTACCGTCAATGGCAGGCATGGGGTAAATTGCGTCCCGACGGGGATCGCATCCTGATCCTCGAAGATAACGATGAGGATGGTAAAGCCGATAAAAGCACGGTTTTTTATCAAGGCAATGACATTAATTCTGCTCAGGGTATTTGCGTGCTTGAGAATCAAATTTTCGTGGCATGCTCACCTGATATCATCGTTTTAACTGATACAGATGGCGATGATAAGGCTGACAAGAAAGAGGTGTTATTCACGGGCATTGGAGGCGTTGACCATGACCAGGGCGTGCATGGACCTGTCATTGGTCCGGATGGTAAGCTCTATTTCAACTTTGGAAACCAGGGTTCACAAATTTCTCATGCCAACGGAAGTCCGGTAACCGATCTGATGGGGCGCACCGTCAGGGCCGATGGCAACCCATACTGGGGAGGATTGGCATTCCGATGCCGTATGGACGGAAGCAAGTTTGAAGTTATTGGGCATAATTTCAGAAATCCATTCGAGCTGGCGGTGGATTCTTTTGGAGCGGTATGGCAATCGGATCAAGCTGACCAGGGAGCCCGCGCAGCGAGGATCAACGAGGTTTTTGAATGTGGTAATTTTGGATATCTGGATGAGCTGACAGGAGCTAGCTGGATTGAGAACCGTCTTAATATGGCGAAGGAAATCCCTCTGAGGCATTGGCACGAGCATGATCCCGGTGTGATACCGGCCCTTTTGAATATTGGCGAAGGGCTACCAAAAGGCATCATTGTCTATGAGGGAACTTTGTTACCCACTCAATTCCAGAACCAAATTATCTATTGCGACTCACAGAAGCAAGCGGTCCACGGATTATTAACGGAAAAGATCGGCGATGGAGGAAAAACTGTCATTCAGAATATCTTATCGTCTAAACATCCATGGTTTCGCCCCTGCGATGTAGGCACTGCACCAGACGGATCGCTGATGATTGCTGATTGGAACGATGCCACAAGCGCGGAAAACCTGATGACAGACCAGCAACTGGATTCAATGAGTGGACGTATCTATCGCATCGCACCTCTTGAGAGAACAAATTATACCATCCTGCAACCATCCCTTGATTCAGGAAAAAGGGCCGTTCAGGCGTTGAAATCTCCAAATGCTTCAACGAGGTATTCCGCTTGGAGGCGCTTGAAGGAAATTGGTAATAAAGCCACACCGGAACTACTCGCACTTTGGCGCAGCACCACACCTCATTTCAGAGCGCGGGCACTTCACTTACTGGGGCGCCTCAAACATGCGTCAAATCCTTATTTGATCGAAGCAATGAGCGATGAAAATGCGTCCGTTCGAGCCACTGCCATAAGAATAGCTCGTGAGCAAAAAATGCGTGTTATTGATTTAATGAAACGCGCGGTCAGAGACGCATCTCCTGCGGTGCGGCGAGAGTGCGCCATTGCATTGAATCACTCAAAATCCACTCTTGCTCCTGAATTATGGGCAACAATCGCCATGCAATACAGCGGTAAGGACCGGTTCTATCTGGAAGCTCTGGGTATCGGGGCTCAAGGCAATGAAGACGCCTTTTTTGAGGCTTGGATGAACCTGGTGAACGATGATTGGAATACCCCAGCAGGACGGGATATTATATGGAGAAGCCGAAGCAAGTTCACACCAGCAAAACTGGTTCTATTCATCAAGGACCCGTCAATCGATGAGTCAGAAAAAACTCGCTACCGCAGAGCATTGGATTTTTTAGAAGGCCCGGAAAAAGATGCCGCTCTTCTGCAGCTACTGGGTGAATAAGACTACAATTTACTCACCGCACAACCAGCAGAGGGTTGCGTGAGAAAAAAGTCTGCAGAAACACCAAATGCCTGAAGATAATCATGGGCAATGATTTGGGTGACCCTTTCCACGGCTTCAGGTTCGACCAAACTCACGGCACAACCACCAAAACCCCCACCTGTGATACGACAACCATAAACACCTTCCCGACCTCCTAGACTTTGCATTCGATTGACAATCCAATCCAATTCAGGGCAGGAAACTTCGAAATCATCGCGCAGTGAAAAATGACTTTGATAAAGTAATTCCCCCAATGACTGATAGTCACTTGCCTGAATTCGCTTGCATGCTTCCAGTGTCCGATGCATTTCAGAAATCACGTGTCGTCCACGCCGCAATTCCACTTCATCCAACTTGCCAGCGGATCCCAATAATTGCTCCATGGAAACAGATCTCCAGGATGCGCTGCCCAGCTTGAAAAGTGCAGATTCACATTGTGCCCTGCGGGATGCATATCCTCCATCCGTCAGCGCATGTTTCACGTTGGAATTGATGATCAATAGTGCCGGAAATTGCTCGCCTGCTTTGATGAGTTCATGAGTATTTGATTGGCAGTCGATTTTCAGAAAATGATCTTTCCGGGCCAGGCCTACGACAAACTGATCCATGATGCCGCAAGGCATCCCTACAAAATCACTTTCAACTTGCTGACACTTCAAGGCTTTCGCCACAGGATCCAATTCAAGGCCCCAAACTTCCCCAATTAACGTGGCAAACGCCATTTCCAAAGCAGCGCTACTGCTCAATCCGCTGCCATATGGAACATCTGATGCAATCGCCAATTTCAGTCCCACTGGTCTCGTTTCAAGGCGTCTCCAGTATTCTACGACACCTATCACATAATCCGTCCATTTTCCGGAAGGAAGGAGCGGAGCATCCAAAGAAAACTGCAGCTGTTGCTTTTCCTGCTCAGAATAGATCAGGATTTCCGGATGATTCACCGGAGAGGCCGCGATACTCAATCGACGATCAATGGCAGCTGGCAATACGAATCCATCGTTATAATCAATATGCTCTCCAATGAGATTAACCCGGCCCGGAGCATGGGCTACCCACTTGGGTTTTGATCCGAATTGTGCCTCGTAGCTGGCAATCGATCTTTGAAAAGATGTCACGGAATCAGACAAAAGTGTATATCAAAACTGTTCTTGGCACAGGGGGGGGGCTATCCACGTTTCGCAGTCAAGGAGCTAGATTTTCCAGGGTTTCCGGTAACTCCTATCCAACAAAGCATTCGCCTCAGGATCATCCAAGACCCTCTCGACACGCGCATCGTATTTTAGTTGACGCCCCAGCTGGTGAGATGCATATCCCAAATGACCGGGCGAAATGGATCGATGACCCGTCTCCGCCGGGGCGATGCATTCCTTGCGCTGCGCCACACCTTCAATGAAATTACGGATGTGATTACTTGATTGATATACCTTTGCGGGGCCGGGATTAAAATCCTTGGCCACCCACCGTGAATCAGATGCCTCTAACTTGCCTCGATTGACATAAATCCATCCGTTCTCGCCAATCCACTTGGTTCCCATTTGAAATCTTGAGCCGATCAACCACTCTATCTGGCCTGGGTAAAGGCATTGTATCTCGAATTCCACAGGTGTGTCATAGGCCGGAGTCCTGGATTCGGTCCATCCGACCGCTTCAACTTCAATAGGGCCTGAATCATCCATTCCTGCACCCCAATGTGCAATATCGTTATGATGACCAATCCAGTCCATGATGTTGCCGCCACCATAAGCCAGATGTCCTCGCCATAATTGATGATGACGTGCCCGCATGTAAGGAAGCAATGGCGCTGGGCCAGACCAGAAATCGTAATCCAAACTCTCAGGGATGGGTTCGGTCACAGCGGGAATACTTGGTTCTTTGTAGCCCGCAGGCAGACCGACCTCAACACGTTTGATCGAACCTAAGTGCCCGTTACGGACCAGCTCAACGGCACGATGAAAATTTCCTGTTGATCTCTGTTGTGATCCGGTTTGAAAAATGGCCTTTCGTCTCAACACTTCGCGGTAAATCATTTTTCCTTCCATGAAAGTATGAGTAACCGGCTTTTCGCAATAAACGTCTTTCCCGTGCTTGAGTGCTTCCATGACCTGGTGGTAATGCCAATGATCAGGCGAAGCGACCACAATGGCATCCACATCCTGACGAGCACATAGAACACGAAAATCCTTGTCCGCATGACAGCCCTTGAAATTCCCGGATTTCTGTTTGTCTCCGTAGTATTGATCCACAGCACGTCTGGCCGCATTCAGACCAAATACCCGGCCTTTACCCCAGGCATTGGATCGGTAGTGCTCCAGATCCACATCACAGACAGCGGTAACCTGAACGTCTGATTGCCTCAAAAAGGATTGCATGAGAGCAGACCCCCTGCCCCCTAGACCAATCACTCCGATGTTCAATCGATTCGATGGAGAGGTATTCCTCGATTGCCCTTTCGCAATCAAAGGAACCACAAGACCTGCAGCAGAAAGCGCAATACTTTGTCGAAGGAATTGACGACGATTCAAAGGTGAGCGAGCTTGCGTAGACATGAGAGCATGCTATGGAATGAGCCCTGCCTTTAAAGGAAATTATTGACTCAAAACGGACTCTAGCCAAGGCGCCACCGCATCAAACCACCGAAGCCCATGCTCCTTCAGACCTTCTGCACTGAAATGGACTCCCTGACCATTTCGCTCTCTGAAATACCCCTTGATCGCATCAGAATCCGGCCCCTTTAAAACAATTCCGTCTCGCCAAAGTGAGGCCTGAGCTTCACGTATTTCAACCGAGCTTTCATCTCCGGGAATGTGATAACTCACAAGAGCCACAAACCATGGAACATCTCTTGAAATCGCTTTCCTGGAGGAGAGAATGAGCTTTTCAAGGGATTCGCGATAAAGCTTTCCAGGAAGCGTACGCGCAGGATCTCTCTGATTCGCATCACTTTCACCCTGGTGCCAGAGCACTGCCCGAAAACGCTGAGCCTGCAGCGATCTCATTCTACCGATAAACATGTCATGTGCTTCTCCCTTACTGGCCCATTCACCATTAGCCAGCAACTCTACTCGTCCAGTCAGTGTTGGAGGGTTGGGAAACCGACTCCCGGCAGGCAACCATTCACGCACACTTGTCGCCCCTATGCCACAGGCCACGACACCAACCGGGACCTGAAAATACCGCGCCATGGCATCACCAAAAACTGGAATGAAACTTCCACCTTTGCCACTGGCACCTGGTTGCGGATCATCCGCAATACGCCAATGGATTCCGTCAAAAGCTGAAACCTTTCCGGAAAGAACTCTCTGCCGTTCCTCTCCATGGTTGGCAGAATTGGATTGCCCGGCGACGATAAACAATTCACCCACGCCAACATGGGGAATGATGTATTCCCCCATGGAAACACCTCCCTTGATGATTCGTAATTCCACTTGATGCCAGCCTCCCGCGGGCACTTCGACGTTACAATCGATAGATTCATTTTTAAGAGCTTCTTCCGTATCGATCCAATCCTTGTTCGGATGGTCGCCAAGCCGAAATTGCAAGATCGATGCTGCAGCGTCCAATCCCTCTACTTTCCCTTTGATGGTTATTTGGCCTGATTCAAGAGACTCTCGTTGGAACACTTGGTAATCCAGAGGTGATTGGATATTCCATTGGATATCAGCTAGATTTTGAGTGACCCCAAAGCAGTGAAAGGCCAACGCAAGCAAAGAGGAAAATGATCGTCCTTTCAAAGTGTTGAGGCACTTTTTAACTCGCATCATTGGGTCGTGGTTCATTGGGTCATTGTGCGATTGATGATTGGCTTAGGTCCAAGGATTCCATCAGTAAAATAAAAAAGACCTGTTCGGCAAAAAATGCCGAACAGATCTTGTCATTAAGTTATTTAAGATGACGAAGAGTTCCCTGTGTTTATTTCAGAGCTTCCAGCTCAGCATCAAAAAGCTCTCGTGTTCGGCCGAGCAGACTCGAGATCTCAATCTTTCCAGAGTCGACTTTCTTGATCAGTTCACGTTGTGCTCGATAATCCTTGTTATCCACACCCGCCTTACTCTGAAGCATGCGCCATGCTTTCCGCCTCTCAACGGCAAATAATACCATTTGACGCGAAACAGAGAAGAAACGCATTTTACCGCTGATTTCAGCTTTGATGTACGCCCCGAAATTTGGCACGTGCGATCGATGGCTTGCATCAAACACCCTGCGATGAGTGACATCATCCTGCGTAACACACAATAAAACGTCATCAAAGTGAATGAATTCCATGGCTTCCTCTTCCTTGATTTCCTTGACATGCTTGCGGAATCGGGCCTCGGTCAATGCCCAGTGCGCCACGGTGTATCGATATTTCTCGCCAGTGGAAGCATACTTGGTTTCCCACCAGTCACGGTTCAGAGTGGGATTGCCTTTGAGATTGAAGGTCTCCTGTGAAGTTTCACCTCCTCTGGGATTGAACACAAACTCAGGCATTGCTCGTGAATCACGTGCAAGTTTCGCCTGATCAGCCGACATATGATCCGCGACACCATGTTCTGGCTGGCAAGTTGTGTAAGATTGGAAAAAAGCAGTACCTCGATACTCGATACCATCCAACATGGCTTTATACATTTTTGCTGCATTTGCCATGGAAACCTGCGCCACGAATGGAGACCCATGCCCAGAAGTGAAAGCCTCAGCAACATTTTTCTTCTCAGTCAATTTACCTTGAGAGGCAGCACCGAATTGATTCATGTCATATCCACCCAACATGGTTGAAGAGTCGGAGTTCTGACCACCGGTGTTGGAATACACCTGTGTGTCCAGCATGAGGATTTTCACATTAGGACGGTTTTGGAGGATGACTTTGGAAACATTCTGAAATCCAATATCACCAAGAGCACCATCGCCACCGATAACCCATACTTTAGGTAATTCACGCAACTCCTGCTCGGTCATCAAAGCATCATCGAGACGAGCAAGGTTGAAGTATTCCTTACCAGTAAGGACCGATTCATCGCGCTGCAGAAGACAATCACTTAACCGCTCAGGAACCACGGACCTGCGGGCATGATTCACGATGAGAGACTCACCCATAAGCCAACTGATTGTGGCGCCATCCTGGAACAATGAGTTCATCCAAGGATATGGATGAGGATTGCCCGGAGGCGTTGAACCATAGACTGTGTTACAGCCAGTGCTGGCTCCCATGAACATCACAGATTGGCCACGCGCGTCTCGACCATCCAATGATTGGAGATCCTTGTGATTGAAAGCATCCTGGCGCAAGACAGCGACCAGCGCATTGACTATTTCTTCATCAGAGATGGGCCCGTGCTGCTCCATACGATGGGTGGTATCTTCCTCCGTTTCGCCTCCCAACCCCATGATAATGTGTGCAATGGAACGCGTATACAAAACGTAGGTTTCAGGATCAGAATCTTTCAGTTTTTGCAATCGATCCAACCCGCTGGCTTCGAGCACATCTGCTTTTTCGCGCAGTCGGTCCGCTTTTTGATGATAGAGAGGACGCATGTAAGCTTCGGTGACAGACGCCACAGCATGGAGTACTGATTTTTCACCGCAACCTGCGCAAGCGCCATCCCCGGATACGAGTGCTTCATAATTCCGACGCACCATCATGTGGTTGCGCAGGGCTGCCTCGCGTGAGTCCTGCGGCGCATCATCCTGATAAAGCCCGAGAAACTTTTGAGGAGTATCGGGTAAGAGGCGAGAGAATATTTGAGCTGTTGTCAGCTGTGCATTCAACTCCTCTGTTTCGATTGTCATTCGTAGAGCATCATGATCACCGCAGACCTGCACACACTCGCCACATCCCTTGCAAAGGTCCGATACGAAAATAGAAAATAAGCCGCCATTACCGGGGCTTTTCTTTTCTACAGCTCGGAATATTGCTGTGACGTTGCTGTATGCCAATGGCAATTGGGCGATGATGCCGGAGAACTCTTTTTTGGTTTTGTCGGATATATTCTCGAGACCATTTACAAGCTCACTGACGATTTCACTGAACGGCTTGTCACTTTTGGCCTGAACGCTTTCTACCATCTGCTCTCTAGATTGACTCTCAATCTCGGGAATGGCCTGCAGAAGGGTAACACGCTCCTCTGGGTTGTTGATATAATTACGAGCGGCCGTGCTCAGAATAGTTTCAACATC
>OJCR01000431.1_pt1 | contig 20268 bp, 22 predicted proteins | sample 1591611 | NCBI WGS metagenome assembly OJCR01 (sample SAMN05416815, study PRJEB24817) | seawater metagenome | isolation source: Sea water | place: Canada:Atlantic | collected 2013-07
TGTTCTTCCCCATGCACTTCGTGGGTCTGGCCGGCATGCCGCGTCGTTACGCTGATTACGCGCTGCAGTTTGCGGACTACAACTTCTGGATTTCCATTGGTGGCTTCTGGTTCGGTCTGTCCCAGTTGCTGTTCTTGGCGGTCGCCGTGCTGTGCGCCATGAAGAAAGGCGAAAAAGCAGCGGCCAAGCCGTGGGATGGGGCCGAAGGTCTGGAATGGGAAGTGCCGTCTCCGGCGCCGTTCCACACCTACGACACCCCGCCGGTGGTCAAGTAAGTCCGGTAACGGACAGGAGCGGGCTCCATGAGTGAAAAACAGCTCAGCGTGGAAGAACGCAACAAGCGTACGCTGAAGAAGCTGTTGATCTGGGCGGTAGCCATGTTCGGCTTCGCCTTCCTCATGGTGCCGTTCTATAACGTTATCTGTGACATCACCGGCCTGAACGGCAAGACATCCAGTACGGCCGCCACCGAGGTTCCCGAACAGGTGGTGGCGGATCGTACCGTGACGGTGGAATTCATTACCCAGAAAGGCGACGGCATCAGCGGTGAATTCACCTCTGAGACCAAGCGGGTCAAGGTGCATCCGGGGGAAATTACCCTGGTACATTTTTATGCCAGCAACCCGACGTCAAAGGACATGATTACCCAGAGCATTCCTTCGGTAACTCCGGGGGAAGCTGCGCGCTACCTGCACAAGACCCAGTGTTTCTGCTTCGACCAGCAGACCCTGGCCGCAGGGGAGCGTAAGGACATGCCGATGATTTTCTATCTGGACCCGGAAATTCCACGTCATATAAACCAATTCACTCTGTCCTATACGATCTTCGATGTGACAGAGCGGGTCGCCGGTAAAAATAACAGCGTGGCTGTGAACTGATAACAGCCGGTTGTAGAGGAGATTTTCGAATGGCTACTGACAAGTATTACGTTCCCGAGAGCAGCCCCTGGCCGCTGACCGCGTCCATCGGCTTGTTCATGACCGCCATTGGCGGTGCCAAGTTCATCCAGCAGAGCACCATGGACACCATGGAGCCGAACTTCTTCGGCAAGCCGCTGTTCTTCATCGGTCTGGCCTGGTTGCTGCTGGTCATTGCCGCCTGGTGGCGCGATACCATCAAGGAATCCGTGGGCGGTTTGCACAGCAATCAGCTGGGCGGCTCCTACCGTCAGGGCATGTTGTGGTTCATCTTTTCCGAGGTGATGTTCTTTGCCGCCTTCTTCGGCGCCATGTTCTACACCCGTTGGCTGATCATTCCGTGGTTGTCTGGTGAAGGCTCCAATGCCATGACCCACGAAGTGCTGTGGCCGGGTTTCCAGGCCATGTGGCCCCTGACCGTGACTCCGGACGGTACCACCACCACCCCCATGGGTGCCTGGGGTCTGCCGGCCATCAACACCGCCATCCTGCTGGTCAGCTCCATTACCCTGACCATTGCTCACCACGCCCTGCTGGAAAACCAGCGCGGCAAGCTGATCATTTTCCAGGCCATTACCGTGGTGCTGGGCGCCATCTTCCTGGGCCTGCAGGGTCTCGAATATGTGCACGCCTATGACATGGGTCTGACCCTGGATGCGGGTATCTATGGGAGCCTGTTCTTCCTGCTCACCGGTTTCCACGGTGCCCACGTGACCATCGGTACCATCTTCCTGTTTATCACCCTGATCCGTGTTATCAAGGGGCACTTCAGCCCGGATAACTGCTTTGCCTGGGAAGCAGGTGCCTGGTACTGGCACTTCGTGGACGTGGTATGGCTGTTCCTGTTCGTGACCGTTTACTGGTTGTAAGCAGGTCGCAGCACGCTACACGCTGCAGGTAACACGAAAAAAGCCGCGCTCCGAAAGGGGTGCGGCTTTTTTTTGAGTTTCAAGCTGCAAGCTTCAAGCGACAAGGCGCGGACGATGGACTTCCAATCTCAGAGGCCGTACCCGCGTTGCAGCATCCGCGCGGGGCTCACCCCTTAAAGAGGCGCTGCCTATTCTTCGTGTCTCTTGCCGCTCAACGAATCCCGAACACATCAATGATGGTCTGGGTGGCGTCCATGATTCTCACTGCCTCATTATCGATGATCACATCCGTCACCCCGTCGATACGGCGCATGCCGTCGTACACCGGCAGACGCTGCCCGTGGTAGTAAAGATCATCGGGCAGGGTGCGACCAACCTGGAGTTTCTTCTGCCAGCCTGGTGGCAGCTGACCACCGCGGGCCACTTTCTTTTGCAGGCCCGGCGGCAGGGACTGGTAATCCCTGTTGCTCAGGTGGCGGCGCAGAGCGTCGCGTTCACGGTCGCTGTAGCGGTAGTCACGGTAATCCCGCTGGTGGTCATCACGGCGGTATTCCCGCTCGTGGCTTTCCTGTTGCTGCCCGGCCGGGCCTTTTCCTTTGCCGGCCCAGGCTGGTGGCTGTGCCAGACTGGCCAGTGGCAAGCTCAGTGCGCTGCCCAGCAGTAACAGCTTGGGTAAGGTCGTTACTTTCATCACTATTCCTCACTTATCCGACAGGCTTCTTTCTATCTGACAACAAGACACGGCTTTTTGCTGTGACAGGCGTTGTTTGAAGCGTAAAACGTCGTAACGCATGGCGTCTGTGAGTAATGGCTGTCGAGAAGAAAGGGTGCAAGAAAATGCACTATTTGGAAGGCGGTCGAACGGTAAGCGTGTCGTTTTGCTGCGGAATGATTGCCAACCATCCCCGTTGCCGCCCTGCGGGCAAGGCGACAACGGAGGCAATGGTGCTGGTCAGGCCGCGAGCACCTTGCTCAGCCATTGCCCGATATCACGAATCTGCTCCAGACAGACCATATGCTCCATGGGGTAGGTGAGGTATTCCGGTTGATAACCCAGGCTGGTCAGGGTGTCTACTGCCCGACGGCCGAGCACTTCCGGCACCATGGGGTCCTGGCTGCCGTGGCAGACCAACACCGGCAGGGACGCATTGGCGGTAGAGGGGGTGACCGGCATGGCCATATAAGTGGACAGGGTCAGCAGGCCGGCCAGCTGTTGCGGGTAGCGCAGTGCGGCCTGATAGGCCACGGCACCGCCCTGGGAGAAGCCGGCGATAACAATCCGCTCGGCGGGAATGCCACGCTGGATTTCGCGCTCGATCAAGGCATCCACTGCATCCGCGGACGCCAGCACTCCGGCCTCGTCCACCTTGCGGTCGATATCCATGGCAAGAATGTCGTACCAGGCGGGCATCACCATGCCACCGTTGACGGTCACGGGAATCTGCGGCGCATGGGGAAATACAAAGCGCACATCCAGCCCGGTGGGCAACTGTAACTCCGGCACGATGGGCTCGAAATCATTACCACTGGCCCCCAGTCCATGCAGCCAGATCACGGTAGCCGTGGCGTCGCCTGCCGGCTCGATTTCCACACACTTCAACAGTTCGCTCATGCTTTGTCCTTTGGGGTCGGAGGGTGGTTGTGGCCGAAACCAAAATCAATGTTCACCACAGAGGGCACAGAGTCACTGAGGAAAAGACTGTCTCTGTGTTCTCTGTGCCCTCCGTGGTAAAAGTTTTGCGCCGGTGCAGCCTACGCGGATGGAAAGGCAGTGACGAGTGACGAGTTGCGAGGAGCGAAAAGCAAACCCCAATCATAAAGGTTTTCGCTACTCGTACCTCGTCACTCGCTCCTCGTTTTTTTACGCTCCGCCGGCCACAATCACACGTACCGCTTCCAGCTGACAGCGGGCTTCGCCAAGCACTTTCTCCAGGGCTTCCGTCTGGGCTTCCAGGGCCTGGATTTCCTCGTCGCGGACCGCCGGGTTCTTGGCCTGCAGTGCCTTCAGCCGAGCCAGTTCATGGCCCTGTTCCTGGCGCATTTTTTCCAGGGCGCCGTCGATGGTACCGCGGGCTTCTTCCACAGCACTGGCTTCATCGGCCTTGAGCAGTTTATCCAGCAGCGGCTTCTGGCTGCCGACGATCTTGCGGCTCAGCGGCTTGTCCATCTTGTGGCACTGCTGGCTGAGCCCATCGTGGCTGATTGCCTGGCTGATGTTCTTGCCGTTGGCATCGAGCAGATGGCGAATCACCGTGGTGGGCAGGAAGCGGTCTGCCTGCAGGTATTTGGGCGCGACCGCGTCAATGGTGTAGATGGCCTCGATCAGCAGGGTGCCGGGGTTGATCTTGGGGTTCTTCAGCAGGCTCACGGCGGCCTTGCCACGGTGTTCGGTGAGCAGCATTTCCAGGCTGCCGGTGACCATGGGGTGTTCCCAGGTGAGGAACTGCATGTCATCCCGGGCCAGGGCGGTGGCCCGGCTGTCGGTCATGGTGATCCCTTCTTCCGGCAGCCCGGGGAAGGCATCACGCATGTGCTGGCCGGGCTTGAGGATCACGGCGGTGTCGGAATGATCTTCTTGATCCACACCGTAGCGATCAAACACCCGTTGCATGAAGGGCAGGGGGCTGTCCTCGTCGCAGTCCGCCAGGGCCTGTTTCAGCTGCTCGGCCCGCTCGCTGTCAAAGGAGCTCAGCTCCAGCAGACGGTCGCGTCCGGTTTCCATCAGGGTATGCAGCTCATCGGCAACGGCGCGGGTCTCCGACACCAGGGCATCAATGGCGGTGTATTCCGGGTCGCCACACAGTAGCGGCTCCAGGGCATCGCGACTGCGCAGGTAGATGTCGTGGCCTGCCGGGTTGGTGTGCTCGAAGGCGTCCATGCCTTCGTGGTACCAGCGGAACAGCACTTCCTGGGCGTGGCCCTCGAAGTAGGGCACATGGATCTGGATGTCTTCGGTCTGGCCGATACGGTCCAGGCGACCGATGCGCTGTTCCAGCAGGTCCGGATTCAGCGGCAGGTCCAACAGCACCAGATGATGGGCAAACTGGAAGTTGCGGCCTTCGGAGCCGATCTCGGAACAGATCAACGCCTGGGCACCATCCACATCATCGGCGAAGAAGGCGGCAGCCCGGTCACGCTCGATCAGGTCCATGTCTTCATGGAACATGGCCACGTTCATGCCCAGCTTGTAGTTGCAGTGAGCGTGCAGATCGGTGGCGGTATGGCGGTTGGCGCAGATCACCAGCACCTTCTCTTTGCGGTGCTGCTTAAAGAACTGCTCTAACCAGTTCACCCGTGGATCCAGGGTGCACCAGCGATCGTCATGGAACAGGGTTTCCGGGTGCAGGTGACCTTCCCGTTCCTCGTCGCTCTCGTAGTGGTACTCCTCCGGCAGGGGCAGCGGAATACCATGCACGTGGCGAGCCGGGAAGCCGGCAATATTGTGGCGGGTGTTGCGGAACATCACCCGGCCCGGGCCGGAGCGATCCAGCAACTCGGCCAGGATCGCTTCGCGCTGGTCTTCACTGATGGTCATGTCCGGCAGCAGGCGGGCCGCTTCGGCTTTCAGGTCCGCGGACCAGCTGGCCTCGTCATGGAGCTTGCCGGCCAGGCTGGCGATGTCCTGGTAGAGGGACTGTTCCTCGCGGAAAGCCTCCAGGCTCGGGTAGCGATCCGGGTCCAGCAGGCGCAGGCGCGCGTAGTGGCTTTCCAGGCCGAGTTGTTCCGGGGTGGCGGTGAGCAGCAGCAGGCCACGGGCCTGGCGGGCAATGGTCTCTACCCGTTGGTAGTCATCGCTGGGGGCGTCTGGCGCCCATTCCAGGTGGTGGGCTTCATCCACCACCAGCAGATCCCAGTCCGCTGCCGCCAGCTGGTCGATATCGCACTCGGCAAGGAAGTCGGTGCTGCACAGGATCAGCTGTTCACTGAGGAAGGGGTTGTCCCAGGTCTGCTCTGGGGCCTCTCCATTATCCTCGTCCTCGCTTTCCGCTGCCGCTTTTTCCTCTTCGATAATCTGCGCCAGCATGTCCTTGATGCTGGTTTTCGGTTGCAGGGCGTTGAGCCGTTCCGCATCGAAAATGGAAAAGTGCAGATTGAAACGGCGCACCATTTCCACAAACCACTGGTGCACCAGCGGCGAAGGCACCACCACCAGCACCCGCTTGGCGCGGCCGCTGAGCAATTGTTGATGGAGAATCAGGCCGGCCTCGATGGTCTTGCCCAGGCCTACCTCGTCGGCGAGCAGAACACGGGGAGCAAAGCGATTGGCTACCTGGTCGGCAATGTAGAGCTGGTGGCCGATCAGGTCGATGCGCGGGCCACGCAGCCCCTTGATGGTGGATTGCTGTTGTTGGCAGTGAGCATTCAGCGCATCCACACGCAGTTCGAACCAGCGATTGGAGGACAACTGGTTGGACAGCAGCCGATCCAGCGCCGTGGTCAGGCGCAGTTTGTGGCCCAGATGGGTTTCCGGCACCGGTTGTACATCTTCCGGCTGGCCCAGCGGGTGAGCCATGTAGACCTTGAGGCCGTTGAGTTCGTTGACCTCGGTCACCACCAGCTCCAACTCGTCGGCGGTGCGGATGGTGTCGCCGGTACTGAAGATGACCCGCGACAGGGGCGCATTGTTGATGGCGTAGGTGCGCTCCTCTTCTACCGCCGGGTAGCCCACGGTGACCAGTCGGTAATCCAATTCCTTGATGATGCCGAGGCCCAGTTCGGTTTCGGATTCGCTCAGCCAGCGCTGGCCGGGGGTAAAATCAGTCATTATCACTGCCGGTTGATTCTCGGGGGGCGAATTATACGGGTTTGCGGCTGTTCCTTCGATGGGGAAACGTTAACGGTGTCCGGGAGATGCTGGAGAGGGGGTTGCGAGGGGATGGCGGGGAGTTGCGAGTGACGAGTCGCGAGGAGCGAAAATCTTTCTAAGGGCTTTTCGTGTCTCGCTCCTCGTCACTCGCTGCTGAAAGCCTGCCCTGATTCCTGGGTGGGTGGATGCTATTGAATCTGTTGCCGAAACCAGCGGCGGGTGGCGTCATCGGCGGGGAAATAATGCTCGATACGCAGCTCTTCCATCACCACATCCAGAGCAGTGCCGAAACTGGCCAGGGTGGAGAAACTGCGCAGGCGCTGCCCGGCCAGGTCGATTTCCAGGGCCAGCATGGGCTCGCTGCGGTCCCCTGGCGGCTCCTGATGGAGCAGGGCCTCCACATCCGCCAGTTCAGCCAGGCGTTCCAGCAGGCCAGCCAGCTCTGGATCCGGGCGCGCCTGGTGGTCCCGGTGCAGGCGTCGCAGCAGAAAGCCCGCCACTTCCTCCCAGTTGACCAGAAATGGCCGATAGCCCTGGGGGTGAAACACCAGTTCCACCACATTGTTGGTCTGCGGGAAGGGGCCGCGTTCCTGCATCATCAGCCCCATCATTTGTTGTTGGGCCTGATTGGCCATCAGCACATTCCAGTGGGCATCCAGCACCACGGCAGGGAAGGGATTGTGATTGACCAGCATGATCTCCAGGGCCTGGCGCACCGGTGCCATGGCGTCGCTGTCCAGATCGGTGTTGCTGAAGGCCGGGGCATAGCCGGCGGACAGCAGCAGCCGGTTGGTGTCCCGGCAGCTCAGCTCCAGCTCCAGGGCCAGCCGCTTGAGCATAGGGGCGCTGGCCTGGCTGCGGCCGGTTTCGATAAAGCTCAGGTGACGGCTGGAGACGTCCGCACGCAGGGCCAGATCCAGTTGGCTCAGGCGCTGTGTCTTGCGTAGTTCAGCGAGTATCTGTCCGGTTTGCATGGGCTCTCCTGGAGCGGGGTTATCCGAGTATCTGGTAAGCATGGAAAATCGCTCACGGCTTCACCATTACCTCTGAGGTAATTGTTCCTCTTCCCTGATCGGTGGACTCTGACCTGAATCTATCCTAACCATACCGGCGGCGCACTCTGTCTGGATGTGCTTTCGGCTACCGCTATCTGAATAGGGGAATTACCGATGATCCTGATTACTGCAATCGCCTTTCTCGCCATGGGCCTGCTGGCGCTGATCGCTCCGCAAAGAATCACCGGAATGGTGGATCTGCCCACATTACCCATGGCCGCGCGCAACGAAGCCAGAGCCGTGTATGGAGGGTTTGGTGTCGCCACGGGCGCCCTGCTGTTATTGAGTGGCCATTGGCCGCACTGGCAGCCGGGGGTGGTGTTGACGGTCGGCGTGGCCCTGCTGGGCATGGCGATGGGGCGCCTGGTTTCCTGGGGCATTGATGGTCGGCTGGAGCGGTTTCCGGCCCTGTTTCTTGTCGGCGAGGCCGCACTGGGAACCGGCTTGCTATTGGCGCTTTGAAGGGGAAATTACGCTATCCTCGGTGGATCGTTATCAAGATGTACTGTGGTCATGGGCGATATTCTGCCGTTTAAAAAACCGGAAAAGAAAACCCCGCGCAAAGGCATGTGCCAGCATGGCTTTCATAAGTGGGTGGTGTGCAAGGACAAGCAGTTCGATGTGAAGCAGGGAAAGCTGGTGACGGTGTATCGTTGCGAACGCTGCAACAAACAGAAAGTGAAGGCTCATTAGCAGCCTGCAAGGACGTTTCCATGCTGAAGATGAAAACACAGTGCGAGACCTGCCAGCGCTCCCTGCTGGCCCAGGCAGAAGCTTATATCTGTTCCTACGAATGCACTTACTGTGTGGATTGTTGCACCGTTCATGCCAGCCGGTGCCCCAATTGCCGGGGGGAACTGGTGCGCCGCCCCCGTCGTCAGGAGGCCAGCAACGAAGGTGGCTGAGTCCCTCTGCCTTAAGGAAATTGCGACAGCTAGAGGTTGAGACCTAAGGGGAACCAGGGCTGGCGCATTACCCAGCCTTGTTCCCGTCGACGCTATGATGACTTCCTCTCGGTTCAGTCCAGCACCATGATCGCCTGGCCGGCATTGATCTGCTGGCCTTCCTGGCGGCTGATGGCAACCACCTTGCCGCTTTCCGGGGCGCTGATCTCGATTTCCATCTTCATGGATTCCAGCACCGCCACCACATCGCCGGCGTTGACGCTGTCGCCCTCGGCCACATTCAATTTCCAGATACTGCCGGCCACCGGGGACTCCACCGGGGTGCCTGCCACCGACTCGGCACTGTTGTCCGCATCCAGATCCTGCTCGGACTGGAAGTTGATCTGGCCGCTGGCCACCCAGCGTTGCAGTTCTTCATCAAAGGCCTGGTTGCGGGCGTCGGTGAAGGTGGTGATGTCCTGCTGGTTGTCATCCAGAAACTGCTGGTAGTCCTTCTGGCTGAAGGTGGTCTCTTCGATGCGGATCGGGTACTGGCCCTTGGGAAAATCCCGGCGAATCTGATTGAGTTCCTCGTGGCTCACTTCATAGAAACGAATCTGATCGAAGAAGCGCAGCAGCCAGGGCTGATCAAACGCCTCGGTCTGCCGGTAACGGTTCCACATCTGCAGGGTGCGGCCGACAAACTGGTAACCGCCGGGGCCTTCCATGCCATACACACACAGGTAGGCGCCGCCGATGCCCACGGAGTTTTCCGCGGTCCAGGTGCGGGCCGGGTTGTACTTGGTGGTCACCAGGCGGTGGCGAGGGTCGTAAGGCGTTGCCACCGGTGCGCCCAGATACACATCGCCCAGGCCCATCACCACATAGCGGGCACTGAACAGAATTTTCTTAACGTCATCAATGCTGTCGAGCCCGTTGATGCGGCGAATGAATTCCAGATTGGACGGACACCAGGGAGCGTCCTTGCGCACCGACTGCATGTATTTTTCGATGGCTTGATGGCAGGCCTCGTCATCCCAGCTCAGCGGGATATGCACGATGCGCGAGGGCACTTCCAGATCGTCCTGCTGTTGCAGGGCATGTTCTGCCTGGGCCAGTGTTTCCAGCAGTTCTGTGCGGGGCAGTTGCCGCGGATCGAAATGAATCTGCAGGGAGCGAATGCCCGGGGTCAGTTCGATGACGCCATCCAGTTGCTGTTCCTGCAGCCATAGCATCAACGCGTGAGCCCGGAAACGCAGGCGCAGATCCAGCACCAGCGGGCCGTATTCCACCAGAAGATAACGGTCACCGGCGGCTCGGTAGAGCACCTCCACGCCGGCATCGCTTTCGCTCAGGCGGTTGAGAATCGGGGTGGTGATCGGCGCCGGGCTGACTTGCTGTTCCGGTGCGCTCAAGGCGGCCACACAGGCGTCCTGTTCTGCGGCCAGTGCATCCGCATCGGCCAGGCTGATGGCTGCAAAGCGCAAGGTATCGCCGGCCTTCAGCTGGCCCAGTTTCCAGCGGTCCGCCAGGATCACCGTGGCCGGGCAGACAAAGCCGCCCAGGGAGGGGCCGTCCGGACCCAGAATCACCGGCATGTCACCGGTGAAATCCACCGTGCCTACCGCGTAGGCATTGTCATGGATGTTGGACGGGTGCATGCCGGCTTCGCCGCCGTCGCTGCGCGCCCAGCCGGGTTTGGGACCCACCAGGCGCACACCGGTGCGGCTGGAGTTGTAGTGCACCTGCCAGTCCGTGCTGAAGAACATGGCCATGTCGTCGTCGGTAAAGAAGTCCGGCGCACCGTGGGGGCCGTAGATCACCCGCAGGGTCCACTGTTTGCCCAGTGAGGGTTTCAGCGTCTCCGGTACCTCAAGATCGCTGTCCGTTCCGTGGTCGGGAGAGAAATGCAGCACATCCCCGGTGCGCAGGGCGCGGCCGCCATGGCCACCAAACTGACCCAGGGTAAAGGTGCTGCGCGAGCCCAGGTAAGGCGTGCACTGGATGCCGCCGGCAATGGCTAGGTAGGCACGGGCGCCCTCGCCGACCACCTTGCCCAGCTTCAGGGTCTGGCCCGGCTGTATGGCAATGGCGGTATAGCCGGGAACCGGGTTGCCATCCAGGGTTGCCTGCATGTCTGCGCCGGTGAGGGCGATGCGGGTGGCCTGATTAAATTTCAGGGTCGGGCCGTTGAGAGTGAACTCCAGCCCCGCTGCCTTTTCCTCGTTGCCCAGCAGGCGATTGCCCAGGCGAAAACTCAGGGCATCGAACGGGCCAGACGGCGGCACGCCCACCGGCCAGTAACCACTGCGGCCGGGGTAATCCTGCACTGTGGTCAGGGTGCCCCCTGCCAGCACATCCAGGGTGAACGGCTGGTAGCGAAAGTCATTCAGATAACGGGTAGTCATCTGCCCGTCGGCAAACACCGGGTCGGCAAGAATGCTGCGCAGATAATCGCGATTGGTTTCGATGCCTTCGATGCAGGTTTCTTCCAGACTCTTGTCCAGTGCGGCCAGCGCTGCGTCGCGGCTGGCTTCATGAACAATCACCTTGGCCAACATGGGATCGAACAGTGGCGAGACGGTGAGTCCGGCTTCGATCCAGTGATCAATACGCAGGGCATTGCCATCGGCCAGGGGAAAGGTGACGACGGTAAGCAGGCCGGCGCTGGGCTGGAAATCCTTGTTGGGGTCTTCCGCATACAACCGTGCCTGGATGGCATGGCCACAGACTGTCAGGGTGGTGGCCAGGCTCTCAAGCGGGGGCAACTCACCGGCGGCCAGTTTCAGCATCCACTCCACCAGGTCTACGCCGTAAACCTGTTCGGTGACGCCGTGCTCCACTTGCAGGCGGGTATTCACTTCCAGGAAATAAAAGGCGTTGCTGTCCTGGTCGAGAATAAATTCCACGGTGCCGGCGTTACGGTAGCTGACCGCTTCCATCAGTGTTTTGGCGGTGGTTTGCAGTTCGCTGCGAACGGCATCGGGCAGGTTGGGCGCGGGAGTTTCTTCCAGCACTTTCTGGTGGCGTCGCTGGGCGGAACAATCGCGCTCGCCGAGGGTGACCGCATGGCCCTGGCCGTCACCGAAAACCTGCACCTCGATATGACGGGCACGGGCGATATATTTTTCGATAAAAACGCCATCGTTGGAAAAGTTATTGGCGCTCAGGCGACGTACCGTGTCCCAGGCCTTGTCCAGACTGGCGGCGTTTTCACAAATCTGCATGCCGATGCCACCACCGCCAGCGGTGCTTTTCAGCATCACCGGGTAGCCGACCTGGTCTGCCGCTGTCAGGGCAGCCTTTTTGTCGGTGAGAAGGTCGGTACCGGGCAGCAGGGGAACGCCGGTGTTTTCTGCCAGGGCACGGGCGGTGTGTTTCAGGCCGAAGGTGTCCATCTGCTGTGGCGTCGGGCCGATGAAGGCAATACCACGGGCTTCACAGCCCTGCACAAAGTCCGGGTTTTCACTGAGAAACCCGTAGCCGGGATGCACCGCTTCGATGCCGTGCTGTTCCATCAGGGCAAACAGGGCATCTTGATTCAGATAGGTGTCGCGGGCGCCACCGTCGCCCAGGCAGTAGGCCTCGTCGGCCTGGGTCACATGCAGGGAATCCCGGTCCGCTTCGGCATAGACGGCCACGGCGGTAACGCCGAGTTTTTTCAGGGTGGCAATCACACGGGTGGCAATGGCGCCGCGGTTGGCAATCAACACTTTGTTGAACATGGCGATGTCTCTTTGACGGCTGACGGGTCGTCCCGTCATGGCATTCTCTGGCCGCCGGGGTCGTCCCCGGGGAGGTGCTGGTCAATCAGAATCAATGGTTCCAGATCAGCACTTCAATGGGTGTCGGGTTATAGCCGTTGCAGGGGTTGTTGAGCTGCGGACAGTTTGAAATCAGCATCACCACATCCATGCAGGAGGTCAGTTCCACGTATTTTCCCGGGGCGGAAATGCCATCCTCGAAGGTGAGGCCGCCGTCGGCGGTGACCGGCACATTCATGAAGAAGTTGATGTTGTGGGTAATGTCCCGTTTGCCCAGATCAAACTCCGGGTGCTGGTTCACGGCCAGCATCCAGCTATCCCGGCAGGCGTGCATGCAGCGCTTTTCCAGGTCGTAGCGCACCGTGTTGCTTTCCGTGGCGCAGGCACCGCCCAGGGTGTCGTGGCGACCACAGGTATCGGCCACGATCTCCAGCAGCGGGTTGATCCGGTTGGACATCAGCACGCTACCGGCGGTGAGGTAGACGTTGCCCTGCTCGCGAATGGTATCCATGGCGCTGTAGCGTTCTGCCTGGTCGGCGGCGCTGTAGAACAGGGTGTCGGCGGCCTGATTGCCTTGCAGATCGAGCAGGCGAACGGTCTGGCCTTTTTTTACCGTGTGAATGAAATAATCCCCGGCGGCGACCACTTCGCGGAAGCTGGTCTGTTCCGGTTGTCGGTGGCTTTCTTTGATCATGGTGGATCCTTTCTTGCCTTGGTTATCGCGCCTCGAGAGGCGCTCCTACAGGAGCGGGTTACACACCCAGGTGGTACAGACGATTGTTCTCGAAGGCGCGGCCATTTTCCGGGCGGAAGTGTTTGCAGTAATCGTCGTCGCTCAGTGGGGCGGCTTTGAGCATTTCCACCTGTACCGGTTTCATCGGATAGTCTGCCGCCGGGTTCAGCGGGTGCGGGCAGGTATGCAGGATCACCAGGGTGTCCATTTCAAAGCGCAGGGTGACGCTGGCACCGGCGCGGGCGGCGCTGGCATCGAAGATCAGGTTGCCGTCATCGTCGGTCATGACTCTGGAGAAAAGATTCAGGTTGGCGGCCAGATCCCGTTCGCCCAGGCCGTATTTGGCCAGCTCGGTGAGAAAGCTGTGCTCGCCGCTCAGGGTCCAGTGGTTGTGATGATCCTGATAGGTTCTGACCGGGTATTTTTCCTGCAGACTTTTTTCGCTGAGCGTGCCGCAGACGGTGTCGTGCCAGCCAAAATCATCGTCGACCATGGAAGCAAACACCCGCCCCATATCCGAGTACAGGCAGTTGCCGCGGGTCAGCTTGAAGGTGTGCTGGCCCTTGAGCGTGTCCGGGGCGTTGTAGCGTTCCAGCAGGTCTTCCGGGTTGTACATCAGCAGGGAGAGGTTGGCGCCACCTTCCACGTCGGTAACTCGTAGTTGCATGCCACGGCGTACCCGCAACGACCAGTGGGCGCTGCCGGGCAGGGTGGTGGTGTAAAGACTGTCGCTCATCATGCGCTCCTTACAGGGTGTCATTGAGGGCGCGGCTGGTATTGCGCACGCTTTGATTAATGTTTGTCAGGGTGCCGGTTTCGCAGTCACCCACGGGCAGGTCGTAGGTCACCCGGGCGCCATAGGCACCGGGGGCCTGCGGGTCCAGGCGGGGCTTGTCGAACACCCACAGCCGGGTGCCCAGGTAAAAGCCTTCGTTGATGTCATGGGTGATCATGAACACGGTGAGTCGCTGTTCTTTCCACAACGACAGCACCAGCTTGTGCATGTCGGCACGAATGCCCGGGTCCAGGGCGCCGAAGGGTTCGTCCAGCAGCAGGATGCGGGGTTTCTTGATCAGCGCCTGGGCCAGGGCCAGCCGTTGTTGCATGCCGCCGGAGAGTTCATGGGGGTATTTGTCTGCGGCGTGGCTGAGGCCCACGCTTTCCAGCATGGCCAGGGCGTCTTTCTGCAGTTGTTTGCGGCGCTTGCCGAAACTGAAACCCAGCCAGGGGCTGTGCTGCAATTCGCCGCCGAGCATGACGTTTTCCAGGGCGGTCAGATGGTTGAGTACCGAGTAACGCTGGAACACGATGCCACGACTGTCATCCGGTTCGCCGGGCAGGGGCTGGCCATCCAGCAGCAGTTCGCCACGGCTGGCCTGTTCGGTGCCCAGCAGCAGTTTCAGGAAGGTGGTCTTGCCGCAGCCGGAGGCGCCGACAACGGTGACGAACTCGCCTTCCTGGACGGTGGCGTTGAGCCGTTCCAGCACCACCTGGTCGCCGTATTCCTTCCACAGGTTTTTCATTTCGATGATAGCCATTACCACTTATCTCCTTAATGAGCCTGTTGATGGAACCAGGGGTAGCGCCACTGCGAGTAGCGACGCAGAAGAAAGTCGATGGCAAAGGCCAGCAGGGTGATCCACACCACGTAGGGCAGAATCACATCCATGGCCAGATAACGCCGCACCAGAAAGATGCGATAGCCCAGCCCTTCGGTGGCGGCGATGGCCTCGGCGGCGATCAGGAACAGCCAGGCCGGGCCCAGTGACAACCGCACGGCGCCGATCAATCGCGGCATCAGTTGCGGCCAGACCAGGCGGGTAATGATCTGCCAGGTATTGGCGCCCAGGGTCTGCAGCTTGATGATCTGCTCTTCCGGAATTTCCAGCGCCCGTTGCTGCAGATCACGAATCAGAAAGGGGGTAATGCCGATGATGATCAGCATTACCTTGGCCAGTTCACCCAGGCCGAAAATAATGAACAGCACTGGCAGGATCGCCATGGGCGGTACCAGTGACATGCCGGTCACCAGCGGTGACAGGGTAGAGCGGATATAGGGAATGGTGCCGTTGCCGATCCCCACCACCAGGGCAATCAGCGCACTGATGGCCACACCGATGCCAAGCCGTTGCAGGCTGGCCAGGGTGTCGTTCAGCAACAGATAGTCGCCGCTGCGCTTGCTGGGTTCGAATGCCATACGCTGGATGGCATCCACAAAACTGCCCATTGCCGGTAGCAATTTGTCGTTGGGATTTTCCGTCAGGCGCGCATCGGAGGCGACCATATAGACAATCAGCAGCAGCACGAAGGGCAGCAGGCCCAGTGCCCAGGCACCGACACGTCCCGGTTGACGGTTGATCAGTTTTTTCATGGCAATTCCCGGTGATTGAATTCGCAACAGGGCGGACGCCGCACACTGGCGTGGTACGTGCCAGCGTGCGACGTGCTTGCGTTGTTACAGCTTTCCTTCGGCTGCCATGGCCATGTAATCCGGGATAAAGCGCAGCGTTACATTACTGTCGCTGCCATAGATGCCCGCCGGGGTTTCGATACCCACAAAGCCGGCGTCCGGGGCGCCTTCACCCAGCAGACCGTGCTGGAAGGAAAACTCCGCCACCTTCTGCATGGTGTCTTTCAGTGCCGGGCTGTTGACGAAGGCCACGGCCTCGGCGGGCTGGTAGAACATGCGGGTGGAATCCAGCTGGGCTTCATAGCCGGCCAGGTCGGTACCGGAGGCATTGGCCATGAAGGTACGGGCGGCCTTGCCGGCCTCATCATCGGCGGACATGGTGGCCATGATCTCGTACCAGGCACCGGTCAGCGCCTTGCCGAAATCCGGGTTGGCTTCCAGGGTGTCGGTGTTGACCACCATCAGGTCGATGATTTCACCAGGGATCTGCGCGGAGTCGAACACCTTGTGGCTGTCAGGCATGGCGGTGATTTCGCTGAGCAGCGGGTTCCAGGTGGCTACGGCGGTGACGCCTTTGGTGGTGAAGGCGGAAACCAGATCCGCATCCGAGGTATTCACCACGGTCAGGTCACGCTCAGTCAGCCCCACGGTTTCCAGCGCCCGCGCCAGCAGGTAGTGGGATACCGAGAGTTCCACCAGGTTGACCTGCTGGCCCTTGATGTCGGCCAGCTTGTCGGTGCCCTTGAGCACCACGCCGTCGTTACCGTTGGAGAAGTCGCCCACGATCAGGGCGGTGGAATCCACGCCGCCAGCAGCGGGAATGGTCAGCGCATCCATGTTGGTCATGGCGCAGCCGTCGTAGGCACCGGCGGTGTACTGGTTGATGGATTCCACGTAGTCGTTGATCTGTACCACATCAATCTCGATGTCGTACTTGTCGGCCCACTTGTCGACGATCTTCTGTTGGGCACCGTAATCCCACGGCATCCAGCCCACATAGATGGACCAGCAAATGCTGAAGGAATCTTTGGCCAGTGCGGTGACCGGCATCAGGGATGTGGACAGGACAAGTGCTGCAACGGCAGCGGTCTTACGTACGGAAAGGGTCATCTCGGACCTCCTTGGCTACGGACGATGAGGAATCCAATGACAACGCGGTCATCGTGTCCTCCCGGGCTTTTGTCCCGCCGTGTAACCTTCAGCCGCATGTGCTGCGAAACGACTGCAAGAAGGTCGACTGCTCTCGGACCAGGCATCGGCTGCACGCTGTCTGTCGGTGCAGGCGACCGGAACCCTAGCGGTCTATTGGTTCAAATTGTATTGAGTGCTTAATGGCAACGTGGCCATTCGATTCCTCTTTCTGAGATAAAGCAAAGGGGATGCCAAGTGGCGAGGCTGAGGAAAATCAGGGGGTTGGCGCAGGGGGAAAACGAATCGGGCAGAAAGATGGGCAGTGACGGGGCATTGCGTTGTGCAATGCCCCTAACTGGTGCGGTTATTCCGCGTGGGATTGATGTTCGATGAAATCCACCAGCGCTTTCCAGCTCACCTGGTCCGCATGGGCATCATAGCCCACCGGCATGTCGAAGCGTTCTGCCACCGCATCCGCCTTCGGATTGGTGAAGCTGTGCTTGACGCCCGGGAAGCTGAGCAGCTGGAAGTCGGCGCCGGCCTCGGTCATTTCCTTCACGAGGCCGGTGACTTGTTCGGCGGGAATCATCGGGTCGGCCTGGCCGGTGGCGGCGAGAATACGCGCCTTGATGTCACCCGGTTGGGCTGGAGTGTCGGTGCCCAGGGTGCCATGGAAGCTGGCCACGCCGGCCAGCTCGGTGCCCATGCGGGCCTGGTTCAGTACCACGCCACCGCCAAAGCAGTAGCCGATGGCGAACAGACGGCCTGCTTCTACCTGCTGCTGTTTCAGCATCATCTTGCGGGCGGCTTCGAAGCGGGCGTTCATCTTTTCTGGCTCGGCCATGGCGGATTTCATGAAAGATTCCGCATCCTTCGGATGAGTGGCCACCTTGCCGGTGCCATACATGTCTACCGCCAGGGCGGTATAACCGACCCGGGCCAGCATGCGGGCGCGATCGCGGGCGTAATCGTTCAGGCCCCACCATTCGTGGATCACGATTACCCCGGGCCCGGGTTTTTTCTGTTTGTCATTCAGGTACATGACCCCGGTGCCCAGATCGTCGGGCAGGGTGACCTGGGTTTCAATGATGTCGCTGAACGCGGTCTGACTCATCATAAACAGGGATACCAACAGCAGAAGCCGTTTCATTGCAGATCCTTCTTCAGTCGTGCCACACCCAGCGTAACGGTTCGCCGAAATCATCATAAATCAGCTTGCGGGTGGGGCGGTGGGTGAGTCGTTGGCGGCGGGGTTTGTGCTTGCGCGCGTCGATGGTGGCGGCCACCTGGCTCAGATCGGTGCGCTGGGGCTGGCGGGGGCCGTTGAACAGCACAGTCTGGTGACCTTTCCCGTGCACGGGATCGGTACCACTGACGCCACGGGGGATCTCCTTGATCTCTCCGCCCTTGGACAGATAGCGCTCCATATCGCGCTCAAGCTGATGGCGTTGCTGTTCTTTGCTGCTGCGAACCTTCACAGGACTCACCGCCGGGTAATAATGGGTGACCGTTCACAATATCAGCCTCTGCCGGAGGCATCTACCTCCTTGCCCAGGTCACCGGGTCAATGCATCGCGGATGGCCGCTTCCAGCTCACCACCGCGTGGCTCTGCCGTTGCCGGGAAATGGCGAATAAGGGAGCCGTCCGCCGCCACCAGATACTTGTTGAAGTTCCAGCCCGGCGCCTGGGTGGCGGCACCAAGGGCCCGGAATACCGGGTTGGCGTTGTCGCCCTTGACCGAACTGGTGGCGGCCATGGGGAAGGTGACGCCGTAGTTCACATAACAGACTTCCGCGGTATCGGACTCGCTGTTCAACTCCTGGCGGAAGTCGTCAGAGGGGAAGCCCACCACAAGCAGGCCCTGCTCCCGGTAGGTCTGGTACAGCGCCTCCAGATCCTTGAACTGCGGGGTGTAGCCACACTGGCTGGCGGTATTCACCACCAGCGTCAGCTTGTTGCGGGTGAGAGCACAGAGATCCAGCGTCTGCTGGGAATGCAGCTTTCTGACGGTGGTATCCAGGGCGTCGGCACAGCCGTCCGCCGCCTGCACCGCGGGTGTCAGTAACAAGGCAAACAGCAGGCCCAGATAGCGCGCCATGATCATCTCTCCATGAAATTGTCTGCACAGGATTCACGAAAGCGGATCAAGATGGCGCGAAGGGGATCACATTATCGAGGAACGAGGGCGTCGCCATCGAACTGCACCTGGCTCAGGCCGTGGCGCATGAAGGTGCGGATGTTGGCGTGGTCGGTGCCGTCCGGGTTGCCCTGAACGTCATGCCGATAGAAATGCCCGAAGCAGGCCAGGGTCTGGGCGTCGGACAGGTTGTTGAGTTTGGCGAAGGCAAAAATCTTGCAGGATCCCTCATTGCTGCCTGCCTCATTTACCACCTGGTCATCGCCACTGCCGTTGGTAAAGCGGGTAGGGGTGTAGGTGTAGTGCTCGGCAATCACCTCTTGCACCTGCTCGAAGGCGACAGCATCGGGTACCAGGTTCAAGGCAAACATCAGGGTTTGAAGGGAATTGCTCATGGGGCGTCCTGTTCCGGTCAGTGAAAAGCGGAAGGGTAGCCGCATCACCGGAACAGGGGAAGGGGGCGGAACCGAAGCGGCTATCTGCAGAGCTACATTAGCTGGTGGCCCCGCCCTCTACTGAGAGGCGGTTACTTCAGCGCCGGGTCTTTCGGTAGCACCATGCCGGTGCCCTGCAGCGGGTCACAGTTCTTCAGCACGACCTTGCCTTCGAGCATGTTGCCCCGGGAGTATTCCTGGAAGATGCACTCGTTGGTTTCCGGGTTGTAGTTCTGGATCCACAGGTTGTCGCCCTTCCAGGTGGCACCGATGTGGTACTGCTCTTCAGGCACCTTGATATTCATGGTGCCGCCAAAGCGTTTCACAAAAATCTGTTCCAGCCAGAAGTAGTAGGCCAGGGTGGCCACTAACCAGATCACGGCGGCAATAATCAGTGCCGGCTTCCATTTACCCAGCCGCACGCCGATACCGAACAGGGCACCGATGACGAGTACTGCAACGAGAAACCAATAAAGGTAGGTAATCATTTTTTCATCCTTGTTGTCTTGAACGTCTCTGGCATCATAGCAGCCAGTAAAAAGTGGGATGTAAAAACCATGCAAGAGTGGTGGGTGTATATGCTGCGCTGTGCGGACCAGACACTGTATACCGGTATCAGTACCGAACCGGCCCGGCGTTTTCACGAGCATAATCACAGCCCCAAGGGCGCACGTTACACCCGTGCCCGCCGACCGGTACAGCCGGTGTTGCTGGTGCCCGCCGGCGATCGGGCCTCCGCCTCGCGGCTGGAAGCCCGGCTCAAGCGGTTGACCCGTAGCGAAAAACAGCAGTTACTGGCGAGCCTGCGCGACGACAAGCGCAAGGAACCGCTGTCATTCTGGATTGAAGGAGCAGAGAACCATGACACTTTGGCGTAGCCTTTTTCTGGTCATGCTGGCCGGCTGGCTCAGCGGCTGTGGCATCAACAACATTCCCACCTACGACGAACAGGTAAAAGCCGCCTGGTCGCAGGTGGAAAACCAGTATCAGCGCCGGGCAGACCTGATCCCTAACCTGGTCAATACCGTGAAGGGCTATGCCAGTCACGAGAGGGAAGTGCTGGTGGAAGTGACCCAGGCCTGTCTCTTATACACATCTCCGAGCCCACGAGACCGAGGCTGATCTC
>OJCR01000435.1_pt1 | contig 20098 bp, 16 predicted proteins | sample 1591611 | NCBI WGS metagenome assembly OJCR01 (sample SAMN05416815, study PRJEB24817) | seawater metagenome | isolation source: Sea water | place: Canada:Atlantic | collected 2013-07
CGAGATCAGCCTCGGTCTCGTGGGCTCGGAGATGTGTATAAGAGACAGGTTCAGTTAGGTGTGCCCGGGCGAACGAATTGCAGAGTAGGGATGGCGTTCCCCGAAGCACTCCGGTGGGTCATCAGACCTTTTGCAAGGAATGCTGCATTAATTGGAATCATTAGACAAGTTTGATCTTTGAACAAATAGGAGAATCGGTGATTTGTTGCGGTTGGAATGGGTTTTTTCGCTGAACGATTTTCCTTGAGGAGAGGATTTTCATGGATGACAAACCCAGTGAAAGTGTGGATGCCGTAGTAGAAATACCAATCGATAAGTGAAGTTGCCGAGTGCGGTGCTGAATTCTCAGGTTTGCCGACGGGGGGGGGGATCCGGACAACACTTGTATTGACCACTACCTCTGTTTAGGCTTTGCGGTTGCGAGGGGATGAGTTGCTGCTGTTTCTAGACGTTTGAATGCACTTGGGGGTGTACCTTGGGAATTAAGAAGGTTTCGTCCGCACGTAACATGCATCTGAAGAATCTCAGGTATCTCAGGAATTGTAAGCGTCGGTTGCTTGTCGAGACGCTGGACGCGAGATGCTTGCTTGCCGGTGACTTTGGTCTCGTTGACGCAGATGCGCCGCTGGCAACGAAGCCCGATGTGAATCGCGACGGTGTTGTATCGCCGGTCGACGTCTTGCAAGTGATTAACGTTTTGGGCTCCCAGTCAGTTTTGGGCTCCCAGTCATATGTTCACGACAATCCACGGACAGATGCAGATCAAGACGGGGAAGTCACCGTCCAAGATGTTGACACTGTTTTTAGTTCATTAGGTCAACAATCCGATTCGCGAACGGGAACGCTCAGCAACGCAGGTTTCGAGCTTAACGCAGGGTTGGCCCCGCGATTGTCCGTTGGTTCCACTGCCGGGAGTATTTCACCCGTTGGCCACAATCTGAGCGGTGGCCTTTCGGGTAGCTCTCTGGGTACAGGTAGCTCTCTGGGTACAGGTAGCTCTCTGGGTACAGGTAGCTCTTCGAACACAGGCGGGGCTTTGAATCCAGGGGGCTTCACAGGTGGGCCGCCCAGCACGCTGGACTGCATGACGGTTGAGGACGCGTTGCCTGAAGGCTGTGATTGGGAGCCGCCTCAAACGGGTAGCATTGGCGACTTTGCCTGGTACGACCAGGATGGTGATGGGCTACAAGACGGTGACGAGAACGGCTTGCCGGGCGTGCATGTTCAGCTTGCTGAGTGGCAAGGCAATCAGTGGATTCCCTATGCCGACACGTTCACTGATGCAGACGGCCACTATCATTTTGAAGATCTGAATCCAGGCGGGTATTCGGTGTCGTTTATCGCCCCGATTGATTTTGCGTTTTCGCCAAGGGGGGCTGGTTATGATGACAAGATTGATAGCGATGCAGGTCAGTACACGTTGTTTCTCAACGAGCGAGACGAACGCAAGGACATTGATGCGGGATTCATCCAGTCATTCTCGGTAGACATTGATACGGATAGTGATAACTCCGGTCGACTGGAGCGATCGATTCTGGAAGACAAGCTTGAGCTGGAATCGCCGGGGAACATCCTGCTTTTGAATCGTGATGACGATAACGCTGATGGAATACCTGACTACGAAAATCAGTTTGATCCCAATCATGACTTTTTTAATTTTCAGGACGACGATCTGGAAGAGGTGTCGTTGTCATTTGGTTCCAGTACAACCAGCTTGGATGGATATGGACTGGAGTTGAGTGGAACTGAGGCGTCCAGTATCGAAGTTTATGGTTCGCCCCTGAAGCATTTTGTGGGGACAAGTTTTACGATCGGCAGTGACGATGTGCCGTCCAGTGTGTGGGTCGAGGGAGTCGAGGCAGGAGTCGCAACCTTGACTTGGACATTATTCCAGCCCGATGGCGAACCCGTTGCATCCGATGCCGTGTTGCTCACGGTGGTGGACGGTGATCTTTCGGCTCATCGTCAGCAGACCCCCGTGTTTCGCGACTACATCATTTCACCTGAAGTCGAAGATGTCGAAGCGATTGGCATCCGTATCAACGGTGATGACGACGATGGTGACGGCGTGGCTGATGGCATGCAAAGAACTGCTGTGTCCAGTGAAGATGATTTGATGCAATTGGATACCGTTGTGTTTTCCGGTGGTCCTGGTGTTGAGTGGGTGATTGAACGCTCAAACACCCATCTTTCCGTTTGGGATGGCCCGGACAGGAATGGACCGGTTCTGGAAACCAATTTCGGACATCCAAGCAATGGGACACCACCGAATGATGCTTTGATTTTTAATGACGACGACATCAGTCGCCAAAGCACACAGTTGTGGGTCGAGTCACCGCACTTGCCTGGCGGATTATCAACCATCTCGCTTTACGCCCGCGCAACCAATACTGGGAAAGGAAGAGTGGTTGCGGATGCCGTTAGCTACAAGCCGTTTGAAAGTATCACGATTACCTGGATGGGCGAATTCGCTGTCCCGATGGATCCTGCTGATCAATATGATGACGGCAACAAAGATGGCATCATGGAGTGGGCTATCAATCAGTACCACGATGGCTATGACATCTATGCGTTTGATGAATCGGATTTGTATGATTTGGAATTCGACAGCATTGGGCCAGCATATGCGGAAATCAAAAATGCGATCAACAACCGTGGTGTGTCCGAGGTTGCCTTAACGGGTTACAGCCATGGTGGTGGCGTTGCCTATCACATGGGATGGCACTTAACATCCACAGATGCGGTGGAAGTGACGGATCTTGATGGTGAGGTCTACACGGTACCGCGTGAACCCGCACCTGGCATCGAAAAACCGTTTGAGATTGTGTTCACGGGATACATTGACGCTGTACGGCAAGACGGGTTTTGGCCTACTTCCTGGAAAGCAGAGACGAGGTTGCCGCCAGGTTCGCAATATCACGTCAATCAATACCAGGCTCATTTTGCACTACCTACCTTTTGGATAGGTGGGGCTCCGACCGTCAACCAGACGGAAACGCCAGCGATCATTCATAACTTTGATCGTACTGATTTGGGAGCCACGCATCAGTGGATCGATGATGAGCAGATCGTGCTTGATTGCCTGGAAGAACATTTTCAAAAACAAGTCAACAAGTGACCCGTGCTGTGGGCCTTGACTTGTACCTTCGCTGAGCAGAGTGAATGCTCGCTCGCTGTCTGCGTGCCCGAAAAAAGCTGTGCAGCGAGTCAATGCGTCATGGCGTAGGTGACGATGTTGATTCCGAGCGGATAAGAGACGCGAACGGAGTACTCTTTGAAGTACTCTGGTGATTCGCCTTCGCGTTCCCAGCCATCGCCGATGTCGTTGTTGTGGCATAGCAGTGACATCAGGCGGTTTGAGTCGTCAAAGAAACCCCAGAAGTGCGGAGCCTCATCGCCTTCTGGATCACCGTGCCAGTATTCGAACGTCTGACCACGTTGCCATGCGCGAATACTGGGGACTTGTGGTACGCCTTTGAGGTCGTAAACGAGATGAAAGATTTCGTGTTCTGGCCCAAGTTCCCTGGGCTCGCGATCCGGAAACACTCGTTTCATTTCCGAGTATACGTGCCGCCAACCACCCGGTGCCCAAAAGTCGTCCGCCATCATGAATCCACCGTTAAGCAGGTAGTTTCGTAATGCTTCTGCGTCTTGCCGGCTTAGAACCATCTCGTTCACGTTCGACATGAAAATGAAAGGATAGTCGCACAGATCGGGATCAGTGAATCGGAGCACCTTGCCGTTAGGATCCACTTTCATTGACGTCAGTTCCTGTAATCGCGCAGAAAAATTCCAGTCGCAGTCAGGGAAGTCATTGTCCCATTGTCGCCCCGGACGGTATTGCAAGGAATCGTATTGAATCCGTGCGAAGGTAAAGACATCCTCTTCAAAACCTTTGTCGAGTGTCCACGTAGGGTAGTCGTTGCGTTTGGCAACCGGGCCACGCCCACCCATGAACCCACGCTGGAATTGCGCAGCACTGATCACTGCAAACAGTGAGAATGAAATTCCGAGGACGCTCAGGAATGCTTTGTGTCTTATCAAGAGGAACCTGACATTTTAGGCTTGGGGTGCTCTTTGCGCAATGTCCAGTGAAGGCCAATCGCTGGTAGCAGCAAGAATATGAATACTAAGATTTTCATGTCCACAAGAACGCGAAACGTCATAGCATTGTAAGTCAATCGATCCATCGGGATGATGGCATTGTGGAGAGGAGAAATCTGATCAGTCATGAATACGATTGGCAGGCTCAGGGTGAGGAGTGCAAAGCCCAGCAAACTGGCGCGGTACAGGGATTTGACGATAATCCAAAGTGTGTCGTATTGTTTATCCTCAATCCTGCTCATGATTTTACCAAGGGAATATTGGAAGCGGAAAACAGATTCATTACTTTGCTGGGTCTTGCATTTCTTTCAGTGTTAGGCGTTGGTCGTTGTTGGCGTCTCTTGATCGAAACATCTTCGTCAGAGCGGACACATTGCGATTGGTGGGATCACCAATGAATTCTTTCAGCGTGACGAAACCATCCTGATTTTGGTCACGCCGTTGGAATAGTTTGACGGGGTCCCGCTGAGTCCGGTTGTTCTTTCGCATCGCATCCTTCGGATTCCCCAAACGCTGCGGACCGGCTTTGCGGGGGGACTGAGCAGAGCTGGATGTTTTTGCTGCGACTGGGGCAACTGTCGGACCACCCGGTGTCACGACTGCTGCTGGATAGGGTGTCGCGACTGGGTTTTCGTAAGGGATCAGATAACGAGGGTCCGGTTTGACGTCTGCAGAAGCACCGCCGAGTGCACTGACCATGTTTTTGCCGCGTTTCTCCGGATCATAGCGGGCTGCTGCCGGTAGTGAGTCGACCCACTTATCGAGCTTCTCTGTTAGTGTCTTAACAAGCTTTGGCTTCTGGTAGGCCAGGTTCGTCAGTTCGGCGGGATCTTCTGCGATATTGAACAGTACGGTTGTGTCATCTTTTCGCCACAGTTTCCAGTCACCTTCACGGACTGCCTGCCCGGTGTAGAAGTCCCAGTACATGGGTTGGCTGCGGCTAAGCTTGGCGGTACCACCAGTCAAGCGAGGCATCAAATCAATGCCATCGAATTCGGGAGGGATCTGGCCTCCGCCCAAGCCAACGGTGGTCGCAGTGAAGTCAAGTGTTGTGACCATTTCATCGATCACTTGGCCAGGCTGTATTTTCCCTTTCCAGTAAGCAAACATGGGGACGCGGATACCGCCTTCATGCAACCAGCCTTTCATGCCTCGCATAGGGACGTTGTTGGATCCGTTCCAGCTGCCAATGGGGCTGTTGTGGGTTTGCTTTCCCGGTGCGCCATTGTCCCCGGCAAAGAGGATCAATGTGTTTTCCTCAATCCCATTCTTTCGCAGGGTTTGAACGAGACCACCGACGGCATCATCCATTGCTTTGAGTAATGCCAAACCCTGCCGCCGGATATCGTTCTGCGCGTCGTTGTAGTGTGGGTAAGTCTGTTTCGGAAAGTCTTGATAATACGGGTCGCTTTTCCTGATCATTGGCACGTGTGGTCCGTAGATGGGGAAATACAGAAAGAACGGCTTGGTTTTGTTGCGAGTGACGAAAGCCTCGGCAAACTTGCCCTGCAGGATGACTCGATTTTGCAGCTCTTTCGGCCACGTTGACTTTTTTTGGTGGGGAACCAAGTTGCCTTTGAGATCAAGGTTGGTGCTTCCCGCTGTCATCGCACCCACCCAGTACTCGTCAAAGCCGCGACTGCGAGGATCGTACTGTTTGGTTGGGTCATCATTGGGGCCGCAATGCCATTTTCCAGAGAAACCAGTGACGTAGCCGAGTGCCTTCATGCGATCTGCGATCGTGAGCAGTGGCTTGCCAGCCATGTCCGTTCTTTCGGGGTACACTCGCGGCAGGGTGCCGATACCTGCACCTGCATCCATTTTGTTGTCTGCGAATCCAAACTCGTTTTGAATGCGACCGGCCATCAAGCCACAGCGTGATGGACGACATTGCGGTGCAGAACTGTAGCCAGCCCTCATCAAAGCACCGCCCTTGGCCAAAGTATCCATGTTGGGAGTGTCGACATTGCCGTCGATCCCGTGAATGCCAAGGTCTGTGTAGCCATGATCATCTGAATAAATGATGATGACATTGGGTTTGGTGGCTACTTTTTTACCACTGGCAACTGGTGAAAACGAGACGATTAATGCTGCCGTTATGCATGCTAGAAAAAAACGATTCACTCGGTTTCTCGCTCTTTGGTTCACTGAGATATTGTTGGCCGCTCGTTCGGACAACCATTGTGGTTAGTAGGGCTGGACTCCTTATGCGTGGAAATCCAATGCCTCGTCTCACCTGCGTCTGGGGCCCGACACGCCGTCAAGTGTGGCACCGTTTCACTCTCCAGCTTTTCTGATTTGGGGAGCGCAGTATCAATACGTGGTGCATTGTAACTGTTGCATTCGCTGCACAAGTTCACGCTACCGTTTACCGCAGAATCTGACAGGAAAAATTAAAATGGGTGGAGGCAAAATGGTACTGGCGGTTACATTACTCGGAACGCGGTGGTTGAGGCTCGGTTCGAGACGTATAATTTTGGCTGGCGATTTTGGCTGGCGATTTTGGCTGGCGATTTTGGCTGGCGATTTTGCTGAGCGAAAGATGAGCGAGATGAATTAAACTAGGTGGAAGCGTCAATTGAGGTTAACGCGTCCAGCGAGGTTAACGCTACTACCTGCATTACCCCCGCGAGGTTTTCGAATGAGTCGAAGTCTGAAGATGAACACTTCTGTATCGTTTTGTATGGTCGTTTTGATTGCTATACCCTGTTTCGCAGGCGATGAACTCGCAGAAGCATTGGTTGACGATTTCAGCGATGCAAAATTCATCGGACGGCAGGCCGAACGTGGGGCATGGAAGTTTCAAGATGGAATGGCAAGCTGTGTGGCTGACCCTGTTTTGTACAAGCAGTTTAAGAATCACGGACCGATTCTAAAGTGGCCTCGGGAATTCGTGGGAGCCAAAATTCAGTTTGAAATGAAGGCCAAGGATTGTCAACGCGTTGTATTGACACTTAATGGTGACGGTCACATCTTTCGAGTCACGCTGGCCGACGAACGCCCCGATGCACCCGCGGGCATGTCAAAGGTTCCTACTCGCCTGATTGCGTGGGCTAACAAGTCTTCAAAGCAAAACAAGGGAGACACGATCAAGCCCAAGGGAATGCCCGACCTGTCCGTGGTCAATGATGAGTGGGTGACAGTCAAGCTTGCTGTGAAAGGAACGCAGGCCGTGGTAGGCATTGGCGATTTTCAAACTGCAATCAGTCATGCAGCACTCGCTCGTGAAAAGAGCATGGTCATGCTTACTTTCGCTCATGGTGAGATTTCAGTTCGTAATTTTACTTTCTCACCTGCTTATGGTCCGGTTCCCAAGTCTGTAACGCCAGCGAAACGCTAAACCAAGTTGAGGTCAGCCAGCTTTCTGGCTGGAACGATATTTCCGCGGAGGTTGATTCGCGTCTTACGGGCAGTTTGGATTTTCCACGACAATCATTCCACAACATTCAGGGTTTGATGTCCTCGCTAGAGTTCATGCTCGTAATAAACAGTGTGTACGATGGCAGCCATTGTTTTAAAAAGCACAGCACTCCTGCTGGCCAAGGGATGGCGGGGGCGAAGCATGATTTCGAGTTGGCAAATGTCGTAAAGCTTATTTACGAAATCGCATGTCGGTGACGTTCAGGAAAAATACTGCAAAAGTGTTGGCAGTGATCAATCGCAAAAAAATTGGGAGAAGTGTCGTGAAAAGAATGTTGGTTACCTCGGCGGCATTGTTTTTTGTAATGTTTATCGCTGCTGCTTCCTCTGTGCTGGGTCAGGAGGCCAACGTCACCGAGAAGCAAAGGAGTAAGCTTATCAAGCGCTTCCCGAAATCCGACGCCAACAAAGACGGCAAGCTGGATGACGAGGAGTTGCTCGCATTGCGAGACTTCTTGCAGAACAGACGCAGAAAAGCGGATTCTGCGCCGGCTGAAAATGGTAAGTCGCAGGCCGCTGCTGATCCTTGGAGGACGGCAGGATTCAAGCAGGTGAACACGATGGGCGGTGGCGAAGCGGCGCTTCCTGAGAACGGGAAGTTTCGCGTTTTTGTCTTGATGGGACAATCCAACATGCACGGCACCGCTCGCGCAAATGAGTTAAAGCCTCCTCATACAAAAAAGCATGAGCGGATTCGAATTTGGGCAAACGGAAGATGGGAGTACTTTGTACCGACGCAACGATTCGGTCCGGGGGTTTCGTTCGCTCATCAGCTTGCCCAGTTCTGGCCAGAAGACACCATTGGTATCATCAAAATCTCAATTGGTGGTACGGGGATTCGCAGTTTTGAAAAGGATTGGTCCCGGGAGCGGGCAAGTCTTACTTTTGATGGCGAGAAGGGATCGCTCTACACGGATCTGATGAATGCAGTGACCGAAGCCAGGAAAATCTCGCGGCCAGAGTTTTGCGGTTTCTTTTGGAAGCAGGGAGGTGCTGATGGCACGAAAAAGGTTCTCGCAAACGAATACTATGAAACTTTCAAGCAGTTGATCTCAGATGTGCGTTCGGATCTGGGCGTGCCGGATTTACCTGTGTTTGTGCCTGGCTACACAACTGACGACGGACTCATCAAGGCATTTACCGCCAAGCTGAGTGATAAAGACCGTGCCAAAATCAAGGAGTTGCAGGGGAAGGACGCAGCGGGAGAAAATCAACGAGTTGAGGTGTTATTGAAGTTCCTCAATGATGCGAGCCTTGCAAAGCTCAGGCAGCTTTTCGGGAAACGGCCCTATATCGCGGGGGTTGTCGCTGCTCAGAATCGTGCAGGTCGCGAAATTTCTGACGTCACGACTCTGTATCCTGGCCAATTGCCCAAAGGGGCCGATGGAACACACTACACCGCGGAGGGTTACATCACGCTGGGAAAAATCACGGCAACTGCCGTTCAAGATTATTTTCAAGCAAAAAAGTAACGCATTGATAGGCGAGTGGATTCAAGTGAAGGCCGAGCTGAGCTAGCAGCATTTTGTCGTGAATTACTATGGGGTTTCTGAAGTTAGCAATTCCAGTTCAGCAAAAACAGGACGGTGGTCTGATGCCAGGGATTCCGCGATGACCTTGGTGCTCAGCAGGCGGAAACGGCTAGCCTTTCGAAAGAAAATGTAGTCGATGCGCGACTTTGGAGCGGGTGCAGGTGAGGATGCCACCGGCACATCTTCGATGGCACATGTCCATTTTGAGAGCAGGATCTTGACGGGTTCTGCTTTCGGTTTGGCGTTCATGTCTCCTGCTAAAATTGTTGGCACCGAATCTTCGTCTCCCGCGAACAGCCGATTGATTGCTTTGGCTTCCGCAACGCGATCTTCAGCAACGTTGTGCTGGAAATGGGTGCTGATGAAACGCAGGTGCTGGTTGTCAGCTATACGAACGGTCAAGGCGATCGCACCACGTGGATATGTCGTTCTTTGAGGTGTGCTCTCTGTGTAAGGCAAGGGTTGGATGAGCACATCGAGTATCTCGTGACGCGTCAAAATTGCGTTGCCAAAAAGTCCACCTTCGTAGTGCTGTGTCGGCCCAAAGCGAACAGCCATGCCAGTGAGTTCTGCAAGTCGCCGAGCTTGATGCACTTGTCCTGAACGCTTCACTCCCACATCGACTTCCTGCAATGCAACGAAATCAGGACGCGACTGTTTGATCACTTTCGCCAAACGTTCCACATCATAGATCCCATCCGTACCCAAGCCGTAGTGAATGTTGTAGCAGAGTACGCGGATTGTTTCGTCAGCCTTGCAATGGTCAACAGTTAAGCTGATCGCGATCATTGATAATGCAAGACTAAACGTGTTGCGGAGGGAAATCATGTCTTTGGTTCAAATTGTGAGAAGGGCAAGTTTCGATTGGGCTTGATCGTCAGGAAACAGTTCGCGTGCGTTGGCAAATCTCGTGGGCGATTCTGTGGCGTCACCTTTGAATGTCATGAGCAACCATGAGCAAATGTTTGTGTGCACGGGATCAGCGAGTCTTCAACCTTGCTGAGTCGGGCGTGTCATTGGAAAAGTTCGGTGCTAGTACCTCGAAGAAGATACAAGCTACCGTTGAGAAGAGATCGTACTCGCCCGGTGAACATGTGGGGGCGTGCTGTGGTAATGGCGCGGAAGAATCAGGGTCTGCAGCAAGGGGAATCATGCGTTATTGAGTTGTCTGGAATCGGTTTTCGTTGGGAACTGCCGCTTTATCCGACTCGTGAATGTTCATGCTTGCGAATCCGCGAATCAAGGACTGGTGCAAATGAAAATGGACGCACGTGTGTAGAAGTTCACAACAACTAAGCGAACAAGTCTAACCGGCGGCGTCGGTGCATGTCCAATCCTGCTGATCACATTACCTAACTCAATTCAAAGTCGCCGGCATGCTTACGACCCTCCTTTGCATGCTCCGATGCCCTAACCAGCACGTACCAATCTGCTTGGGCACGCGCTGGTTGATATGCACACAAATGAGTATCAGTTCAATCAGTCACCGATCCATCCGCCATCGAACAGGGCGTTTGCATCAAGCAGGCCGGTGTTGCCAAGTGCGGTACCCTGTTTGCCATTGAATCCGACGTACACAGTGCCGCCAGCGGGGATGCATTTCGCCCACCCGTTTCCGGTCACGTTATGCTCGTAGAGACCATTGCCCAAGTCGGTGGTCTCAACTCGACAACCCCACGGCGTACCAGGAATGGTGTGAGTGCTGAGGAAGCGAAAACTCCAGTCCTCAATCTTGGCATCGGTTTCATTGTTCACAGCGAGGGCCGCAGTAAAGCCCCCCCACCACAACTCACCATCAACGTCCACTGAAACACGGTCTGAAGTGCCCGAGGGTGTATCGCCTGACGTATCGGTTGACGGGGAATTCGTCGTGTCAAAGTCATCAATCCACCCGCCATCAAACAGGCTGGCTGCATCGATTTTTCCTGAATGGCCAAGGGGCAGCCCTTGGCTTCCATTGAAACTGATGTACATGGTTTCACCCGCAGGTATGGACTGGCCCCATTCATAGCCAAAGACGCGATGTTCGTAGAGACCACCGCCCAGATCGATCGTCTCAACCGTGCAGCCCCATTGGTCCTGCGAGATGAGGTGGGAACTAAGAAAACGGAATTCCCATTGGTCCAAGCGAGTGTCTGCTTCGTTACGCACGGCAATGATCGCAGTGAACCCTCCCCACCACAGGTCCCCATCAACTTCTACCGAGATGTGATCGACGTAGTAGGTCGTTGAGTCGTCGATGGGTGGTGTATCAGGATTTCCATCGTTGGCTGGATCTTCTGGATCATCGCCGACGCTCGGGGGATCTCCCAGATCATCCAGATGATTAGCGAGAGGGTCACCGAGTACAACCATGCTTTGGAAGTATTCAAGCACGCGGGCCTCGGTGACCTCCAACGCTGGCCACTGCGGCCAGTCCCATGTGTCATTCATGAAGGGTTGCATTTGGTCATGACTGAGAACCGTGAGATGGTTGACGTCGTGGGCGATGGCAACGCCTTCGATTGAAAGCATTCCATGCCCCCGATCATGCATCCAGCCTGCGTAGTGTGGTTCCATCTTAAGCGTGTTGATGAACGTTTCTTCGTAACCATTTGCGATCAGGTAATCCGCGAAGCCTTCGTGGCCATACTGAACAACCATGGTCATGACATCATCAGCATCACCCAAGCGTGCCGTCCGCGAAATGTCCGCAACGACTTGTGGGTCAAAGGTGCTGTCGGCCATCCAGCCAACCTTCGCGCCTTGCATCGCGTACCAGATGCCGACTCCTTGTTGGTCGTTGCCCCACGCTTGCGCATTGTTGGTCAGGCCATTTGCGAACGCCCATGCTCCAACCTCGTCGATGGTGGCAGGTGCGAGTCCCACGAAATGTCGTAATTGATTGTAGGCAAGCACTGCTTCGGTGGTGATCGCCGTCCTGCCACCGACGAGACCATCATGCCCCGTGTGGTTGCTTCCGTTGGACATGCCTAAGTCTGCTAGGTCAGTGAAATCACTGTCCATCGCTGGATGGTGGTTGTTCTGTGCTGAAGCTGTCTGCCATCCGATGAATGAGGCTAACATGAAGGCCACTAAATAGTGGCTCTTGTGATAAGCGTACAACATGGAATTCTCCAGAAGTTGTTTAGGTGAATAGTGTTTTGAGAAGAGGTGTTTGGAGTAGCACTCGAAGAGTGAAATGAGGATTGGGATGAAACGATAAGCCAGCAGCGTTTATCTCTCGTCCGTACGATTTTCCGCAGGTCGGTCGACACCGAGGGCATTTCGCTGAATAGCGAAAAAGATAAAGAGACAACCACGACTCAAAACGCTTCAGTTTTCCCTGATAGAAAGTTGTATGCAGGCTTGTGTATCGCCTGCGTGTGTGAAAATGCGTGATCCTACGGGTAATCTCCGTCGAGGGTGCCGCTCATCCTTTTTTTCTTCTGCTTGTCGGATAGACAGCAGTGACGCCGGTTAAAGCAAGTCGAGTGAACGAGTGACGTGTGGACGTGCGGAAGAAGTGTCTTCAGACGCTTGTTTTGCCGGAAGTAGTTCCAGGTTGTGCTTGCATCTGATGGGCCGATCACACCATCAACGCTGTCGTTTCTTTGTTCGTTGACGAATGCCGTTGCCGTGCAGGCTGAGTCATGGTGTTTTCTGGGGGCAACACTGATGGCACCTTGAAACCAAGGTACTTCGCGTTGATGCTCAGGCAGGTGCTTGCTAACGCTTTTTGCGCTGGCATTGGTGAGTTGGCGACATTTTGAAATGCTAGTCTTGTCATGCTCGCGGTAGTGGAACACGAGAGCAGAAAACCAATGCGAGGCATTTGGCCCATTCGATGGATTACTAGGCAAATCTTCCTTGTTCATCCCGTTATTATGATGCCTGAAACCACGTCTATTGGAAGATTGCGGAATGACGCACTGCGGTTTTTCGGGTAGTGTTACAACCGCCCCAGAAAAAAAAACTGCCTGCGGCTGGCTAAGGGTGGAGTCCGCGTCAACGCATTACTGTTCCATCAGGCGATTGGCAGCTGTTGCCCCTATTAAGAGTTCAGGAGCTTGGATGAGAATGGTCGAACGAAAAAGAATCTCTGACGGACGCTGCTTGTGAACACTCTTTGTAAAACCATTTGTAGAATCAGCGGTGCCGAATCGGTCGAGCTTGGTGAGGTGATTCAGAGTTTGTGGAGTGGTTACGGGGTAATTCAGCGTGCTGATTTGTACGGTGTGGAACGCCGGAGCGTTGGGGATTCTGTTCCGGTGGTCATCAAGCACATTGATATTTCTCATGCCCGTGCCAACCCAAGAGGATGGGCGAGCGATATTTCGCATCAGCGTAAAGTTCGTTCTTACCAGGTAGAGAAAACGTTTTACGAGCTATTTTCTGAGCAATGCGAACAAGAATGCCAGGTTCCTGAATTGATCGCCGCTGATGAGATAGAAGATGAAGGTGGCTGGGTGATCGTATTGACGGACTTGAATTTTCTGGGTTTCGATAGCAGGAAGAATCATGTCGACCAGCAGGATATTCACGCGTGTCTTTCCTGGCTTGCAAATTTCCATGCCACATTCATGGGCAATGCAGCGACCCGATTATGGCCCGTGGGTACGTACTGGCATTTGGAAACGCGTCCTGATGAACTTGCGGCGATGTCTGATGGTGCCCTCAAAAATTCTGCGGGCTTGATTGATCGACGTTTGAATGAGGCGACCTACCAAAGTCTGGTGCACGGCGATGCCAAAGTTGCGAACTTTTGCTTTTCCAAAAGGGATCCGTCCTGCGTAGCAGCCGTTGACTTTCAGTATGTGGGGCGCGGCTGCGGTATGAAAGATGTTGCCTACTTCATCAGTAGTTGCCTAAGTGAGCAGGCAGCAGTTCGTCAGCAGGATTCTTTGCTGAGTTTCTACTTTGGAAAACTAAGGTTTGCACTTGCAAAACGTAATTCCGAGATCAATTTCCCTGCTCTTGAGTGCGAATGGCGTGAGCTGTATCCCTACGCGTGGGCCGATTTTTGCCGCTTTCTCGCTGGCTGGTCTCCGGGGCACTGGAAGTTGAATTCCTACAGTGATCAGATCACACAATCTGTGCTCGAAAGATTTGAAAAGAATTGATTTTGACCTTTCGTAATGAGAGTAATTGAGTGGCAGAGTTGGGCCGTTTCAGCGCCTAATAAGAAAACATGCACATGTCTAGCATCGATTGAGCGAGAGTTGCTGTTAGGATGGGCGGTGTTGAGCAAGTTTTTTGATGTTTTCCTTTGGCTTGCAAAGCGCGCTGGACTCCTGGCCAGATAGCGGTCGAAACGCCAACCGCAGAAAACAGGTCAAGGCTGCTCGGGAAAAGAAAACAAAGATATGTTAAGTGGTTGCGAGTAAGCGGCACCCATCTTTGGTAACACTATCGTGAATGGTGTGATTCTGGTCGTCACACACCGTGCGATTTGTGCATTCAACGACAGCGTCAGCTAAGTTGTAAATTGGTCATGCCTGCAGAGTGCCGATGGTTATGAGTAGGTTGTGAAGTTTTGATACAACTGCGGGAGTGTCGTGGGTTGCCAGAAAGTGAGTCGCAGGGTGGTTGGTTGCCTGTTTCTTGTCGTCTTGTCGTCTTGTCGTCTTGTCGTCTTGTCGTCTTGTCGTCGCTATCGAGTCAAAGCGAACGAATCAAACCGCGGACCCAAGTGTTGCATGACCTGCGAGGGCGACCCTCAATGCGGCATCGTTATCCCCGCACACCTGGAACGGATCTGCTGAAGGGGCGACCGTGTTTATTTGACGTTGGGCTTGGTTCCCAGTTGCTGCGTACCAAAGTTACATCGTGGGAATTGGTCGGTGTCGTATTCGGACAGCAGGCCGTGGTCTCTAGTCTTCAGTGAACCCAGTTGCATGCTAGGATCTTTGACGGTCTGGTAGAGTTGCTCGGCATGCTCGTCATAGAATTCAAGACCAGCCTTGCCATCGCTGACGATAACCACTCGGAGGAAGCCTCCGGAAGTTCTTTTCTGAGTGTAAAGCTGCCTGATCGTCGCGTTCGGGTCGGTTGACTTGGGGTCGGTTGACTTGGGGTCGGTTGACTTGGGGTCGGTTGACTTGGGGTCGCCCGGTTTGCGTCCTAGTCGTGAGTTCGAGTCGACCAACGCGCCACAGGAGAATTCCTCGATTCCCAATGAGTGCTTGGCGTGGGACTGCCAGTGCCGGTTTCCGCAGAGTGTGAAGAAGCCTTTCTGATGCAGACCGTGGGATAGGATCCACTTGAAAAACTGAGGCCCCACATGCTGAAAGCCTTTCATGCTTGTGTGATTGTCTCTCTTTCTGGCATCATTTGGGCCGACCATCGGGGTGGGAGAGATTAGCGGCTTGAGCGTTGCGTGGATGGAAAGCAGAGTTCGCTTCAAACAAGTAAGTTGCTTTGGGCCCCAGAGAAACTTGTCGGGGCCATCTTTCATTTGATTGGGGCTAAGGTAGTCTCGTCTCTCGACCAGCCAGATTTACAGATGTTGGTTAACTGGGTAGATGCGATAGGTTTTTGCATCTGGGTTTGTCGGATCGACCACAGGAACCTGTTCCCGAAACGTAGCAATCCCAAGATCATTGCTCGGAGGCCGATCTCCTTCCAGTTTCTTCATTGATTCGAGGGCAGCATTCCGGGCAACTCGCATGCATTTGCCAAATCTTCACTGACCAGCAATAGTAGTGCTGTATCTTATGGGTTTCGTAAAAGTCTGGACGTGGGTGATGCGTCAGATGATCGACCCGCAACAGAATGGATGTCAGCACGCATCCTTCGGGATTTTTCTTCAGGTGCTTGGGCAATAACAATATGAACAAGAATGGATTTTGGCAATTTGCCGTCCTTCTCCTTCCGCTACTGACTTTCTCCCTGTTTTGCGTTGTACCCGCTCATGCGAAGAAAGGTGAAACTGACTGGAGCCTTGGTCCAACCGGTGCGAGAGGCTTGATTGAAGCATGGAAGCACACGGCCGAGGCTCGGAAAATTGTGATCACTCGAGTTGCAAGCCGCTCACCTGCTGAGGGTGTCTTGAAAGTGGGGGATGTGATTGTTGGTGTTGAGGGGCGTGACTTTGGCGGGGATGCACGTATCCAGTTTGCTAACGCGATTATGCGGGCCGAGCGGGAAGAATCTGGTGGTGTTCTCAGCTTGGTATGTGTGCGAGATGGCGTCAGGAAAATGATTGATCTTCGGCTTCCAGTGATGGGAAGTTACAGTGAGACAGCGCCGTACGATTGCCAGAAGTCGCAAAAGATTTTCGAGAGTGGCTGTGAAGTCATTGCAAAGAGGGGTATGAGAAGTGTTTCCATACCCAACAGCATCAACGCACTCGCATTGCTGGCAAGTGGAGAAACACAATATCAACCGCTGTTATCTGATTACGCAAAGAAGGTTGCCAATTATCGGGTGGGGCCAATGGCAACGTGGCATTATGGTTATGCGATCACGTTCCTTGCCGAGTATGCGCTCGCGACTGGCGACCAGTCGATCATGCCAGGGCTCCGGCGTTTATCACTCGAGGCAGCTCACGGACAAAGCAAAGTTGGGACATGGGGGCATCGTTTTGCAATGCCGGATGGTCGGGTGGGGGGCTACGGGTGCATGAATTCTCCCGGAATCCCGTTGACAATCTCTTTGGTTCTGGCTCGCGAGGCTGGTGTAAAAGATCCGACAATGGATCTTGCGATCGTCCGCTCTGCTCGTTTTCTTCGATGGTATGTCGACAAAGGAGCTATCCCTTACGGCGATCACTCACCGTGGCCGGGGCACGAGGACAATGGTAAGTGCTCGATGGCTGCCGTGCTTTTTGATCTTCTCGAAGATCGTGAAGCAGCAGAGTTTTTCGCGAAGATGAGCACCGCTGGTTACGACGAGCGAGAACGCGGGCACACAGGAAACTTCTTCAATATTCTATGGGCCATGCCCGCTGTGTCTCGTTGTGGGCCGCTGGCTACTGCCGCCTATTGGCGCGAACAGGGATGGTATTACGACTTTGCTCGTCAGTTTGATGGCGGTTTCCGTTATCAGGGTTCGCCTGCGGGTGAAGAAGAGCATGGTTCATACAAGAACTGGGATAATACTGGAACTTATTTGCTGACGTACGCTTTGCCGTTGAAGAGCCTTTACCTCACAGGGAAGAAGCGTTGCTCGGTCCCGGCATTGAAACCTGCTGAAGTTGTGCAAGTGATCGCTGCGGGACGAGGTTACTTTTCGAGCAAAGAAAAGGACCGCTATCGTTACAACGCCCGCGCCGAGAATGTTTTGCTGAAGGGCTTGTCCAGTTGGTCACCAGCTGCTCGTAAACGCTCCGCTGGGGAACTTGCGAATCGTCAGGGTGAGGTCCAGGCAACATTGCTAAAACTCGTTGAATCCGATGATCGTTATTCTCGGTACGGGGCGGCTGAGGCGTTGGGTTATGTTGGCCGTAAAGAAAATGCTGATGAGTGTGTGTCAGCCCTGCTTAAGGCATTTGAGTCGAAAGATTTAACCCTGCGGATTGTTGCCGCAGAGGCTCTGGCGCGAATTGGTCAACCAGCACAAGCAGCGGTTCCTGCAATGCTTGAACGCTTGGCAGATCCAGACCGCGAGAACGATCCCCGGGGCATGGAACAACGCATCCTTTGCTTCAGTTTGTTTAACCGCCGTGGCGGTCTGATCGGTAGGTCACTCGATGGGGTAGATCGTGAACTGCTGTTACGAGCGGTTCGCGTTGGGCTGCAGAACGAAGATGGTCGAGCAAGGGGAAGCCTCGAGACCGTCTACTCCAATCTCACCTACGATGAAATCAAGCCGTTTCTGCCCGCAATTCATCAGGCGATCGTCGAACCCGCACCCAGCGGAATCATGTTTGCAAGTGGGATTCGCCTTAGCGGTGTTGAGTTGCTCGCCAAGCATCGAATCCGAGAAGGAATGCCGCTGTGCATTCAGATCATGGAGATCGACAAGTGGGGGAAGAAGAACCGGATTATAAAATGTTTGAAAACCCTGGAATCTTATGGCTCGGCAGCCAAGCACGTACTGCCTGAGCTTCGGCAACTCGAAAAAGACTTGCGATCTCACAGCGAGGCTCGGATGCTGTCTACCGTGACCCAACAAGTCACAGCGTTGATCAAGAAAATCGACACGGCCGAGGATACCGCGGAACTACGAAGTATCACGGATGCGTGATGGGTACCGTGTCCAGTAATCAATTGGGAACTTAGAAATGTTACAACCTGGATTTCATGGCCTTCAGGCCGTTATCATCAGTCTTTGCATATGTTGTGGGAGTTTGTTGGCGGACGAATCCGATGCAGGCGTGAAAACACCAAACATTGTCTTGATCATGGCGGATGATCTCGGCTGGAAAGACCTGCATTGCTATGGCAATGACAGGCTCGATACACCCAATATTGATCGACTGGCGAGACAAGGCTTGTTGTTTACGGATGCCTACTCGGCCGCTGCAGTTTGCACACCGACGCGTGCCGCTTTAATGACGGGTGAATCACCTGCTCGCCTGAATATCACTAATCACGCGGCAGGTCACCCTCCGAAGTTTCAAAAGCCGGGTACGAATCTGATCACGCCAATTTGGTTGCGTCACCTCCCACTGGAACGTGTGACTTTGGCTGAGCAATTGAAGCAGGCTGGGTATGCGACGGGATTTGTTGGAAAGTGGCATCTCTCACACCGTAGCCGGTCTGAATCGGGATCCGATCCGAAAGTCCCGTCGGAGGAGGATTTGCGTCCCCAACACCAAGGCTTTGACGTCAATATTGGCGGGTGTAATTATGGCGGGCCACCCAGCTATTTCAGTCCCTACCGAATTCCCAATCTGAACGGTAAGGCAGACGGCGAGTACTTACCTGACAGGTCGGCTGACGAGTGCATCGATTTCATCAAAGGGACGAGAGCTGATGGTGACCGTCCGTTCTTTCTTTGTTGGTGGAATTATTCGGTTCACTATCCTTTTCAGGCCCCCGCCGACTTGGTTGCCAAGTATGAAAAAAGAAAAGGCCCCGGCATTGAAAACCCGACCTACGCGGCGATGATCGAGGGAATGGATGCATCGATCGGAAAGCTGCTCAAGTCGATTGAACAGCAGGGACTGGATGAGGATACGATCGTGATCTTTACCTCGGACAACGGACCCTTTGCCGCTAACGTGAAGCCCTTGAGAGGCGAGAAAGGCCACCTTTACGAAGGCGGAATCCGAGTGCCGTTGATTGTTCGCTGGCCCGGTCACGTAGAACCAGCGACAAGGACAGCGATGCCTGTGATCACCATGGATGTTCACGCCACGATTCTCGAAGCTACACATCTGAAATCCGACCCGTCCAACACGCCGGATGGAATCTCTCTGTTACCACTGCTCAGAAATGAGTCAGAACTGAAACGTGAGTCAATTTATTTTCACTATCCCAATTACGCGTTTCACAAAGGGAATCGACTTGCCAGCGCGATTCGCACGGGTGATTATAAGTTGCTCTGGTTTTACGATGACGATTCGGTTGAGCTCTATGACTTGAAAAAAGACATTAGCGAGTCACAAAACATTGCTGATGAAATGCCTGAAAAGACCCGTCAGTTGCGAGAGAAACTTGAGGCATGGCTCAAAAACACCAACGCCAGTCGTCCAGTGCGTGCCAACTGAGTGCAACCAGAAGCGATCGAGGCGACTTGCAGTTCGAGTGGATCTGGTGAATGGAGCACTCGGGATTTTCGAGCATTCATAGGTCGTAGGGGCAGGGGATTTGCAGGCGTTCCACCGACCTCGTGACAGTGTTTTTGATTCAATCATTGGCAATGCCCAAACGATTGCGGCAGTGAATCAGTACCGACCCACCGGCTCGCAGGATGTTGTGCAGGTGTCTAGGAAAGAGTTGTTGGGTGGCATCTGCGAGCGGCTTTACTACCGGGGAAGCCTGGCAACGAGTGGCTGCTATTGTTCGGTCTGTTGTTTTCTTCATCGGATTGAAAATAAGCGGTGTGTTTCTTTGCGGACTACACCACCTGTCTCTTATACACATCTGACGCTGCCGACGACTCCTTACGTGTAG
>OJCR01000436.1_pt1 | contig 20089 bp, 11 predicted proteins | sample 1591611 | NCBI WGS metagenome assembly OJCR01 (sample SAMN05416815, study PRJEB24817) | seawater metagenome | isolation source: Sea water | place: Canada:Atlantic | collected 2013-07
ACGAGATCAGCCTCGGTCTCGTGGGCTCGGAGATGTGTATAAGAGACAGCTAGAGAGTTACTGAAGTTCCTTGGTACGATTAGCGGCGGGCGCTACACGTTCGCAGACGCGCTCTGTCATTACTACCACGATAACGGTCCATCACTGCAACTTCATAAGGTTACCGTGGAAGGACCGTTGCGTCTCGTCGATTCACCCAAAGACAAGCAGAGATACGCCCGACGAAAAAGTTTGTTTGGCAAGGAACCGGAGGAATCTACAGAGACTTACTTGAGAGTCGCACTGACTCGTTTCCTTCCAAAGGCATTTCGTGGCCCTGTCAGTGCCGAGACAGTGGGTCACTTTGTTCGCATCGGTATGCATCACTGGCAGGCCGGACATTCATTTGATGAGGGCATGCATCTCGTGCTACGGAAGGTGTTGCTTTCTCCCCGTTTTCTGTTCCGTTCTATCGGGACGAAGGAGACACAGCAACATCAGCTTGCTGCTCGGCTTTCCTATTTTCTGAGGAAGGCACCACCGGATAGCAATCTATTGAAGCTTGCAGACAACGGCCGGTTCTCTGAACCGGCTATTCTAAAATTTGAGGCGCAGCGTCTGATGCCTGGGGGGCACCAGGATGCCATGGTGAAGGATTTCACCGGTCAATGGCTGGATACCAATCGTCTGCCGCAAATTATGCCTGATCCTAAATTCAAGTTTGGTGAGAACGAATTGGGAATAGCGCGCGTGGAAGTCGAGCAGTTCTTTGCCGCGATGCTTCGCGAGAACCTCCCAATGACTGACTTCATCGATCCAGATTTTATTTATACCTCACCCGCCTTTGGGAAGAAGGTCTATGGTCTCGAATTCAAAGGTGACGCTAGAAAAATAGTACGCCATACGATTCCTCGAGGGGGACGCATCGGTGGACTGTTAGGAAACTCGGCGATCATGCTGACGACGGCGAACGGCGTCGACACTCAACCGGTTTTGCGAGGCGTCTGGGTTTTGGAGAACATCATCGGTATGCCTCCTCCCCAGCCGCCGGATGACGTGCCAGCTTTAACTCCGGATGTGCGCGGCGCTACCACGCCGCGGGAAATGTTGGCAGCACATACCAAGGAGGCATCCTGCGCGGGATGCCATAAGCGGATCGATCCGGTCGGATTCGTCTTGGAGAACTTCGATCCAGTGGGGAAGTGGCGCGATTCCTGGCCGAATGGCGGAAAGATTGATCCCTCTGGGACACTGCCCGATGGCACCGAGATTAAGCACGTAGTCGACTTCAAACACTGGCTCACTGAGCATGTCGAATTATTTGCGCAGTGTCTTTCTGAAAAGTTAATGACCTACGCCACTGGCCGTGTCCCTAATTATAGAGAACGTAAAGAGATTGAGCAGATCGTCCTGGACAACCTGAGTGAGGGTGAAGGTTTTCAGGATTTACTCCTCGCCTTAATCGGCAGTGAAACGTTCGGAACGCAATAACATGAATATTGGTAAAATCAATAAACTCAGAGGAATCTTCCCGGTCATTCCAAGCCTTTTTCACGACGATAATACGCTCGATCTGGAGTCGCAACGCAAGGTCGTTCAGTTCGCGCTAAATGCAGGATCTCATGGGGTTGTGTTCCCGGGCGTTGCCAGCGAATACAACTTCCTGACGTCTAATGAACGGGGGCGATTGATGGCGCTGGTCGCGGAGGAGATCGATGGCCGAATTCCCATCGTTGGTGGAGCCAGCGCTCCCAGTGCAAAGGAGGTAATTGCTGCAGGTCGGCAGGCTGAAGAAAACGGGATTCGAATTCTCATGGTGATGGCTCCAAATGGTCTTGGGAAAGATTTGGATGTTCACCGGCGATTCTTCACAGAGATCGGCGAAGGCCTCCCGGACGCAGAGATCATGTTGCAAAATGCGCCGGCGCCTATCGGGGCAGGTCTTGCGGCAAAGAAGATTCTCGAACTGGTCGCCAGTAACACGAATATCTCTTACGTGAAGGAAGAGACGCTGCCTTCCGGACCCGCTATATCGGGACTTCGTCATGCTGGGATTCCCCACTTGAAGGGGGTATTTGGTGGAGGTGGTGCACGCTATATTATCGATGAACTAAGCCGTGGTGCACACGGGGCGATGCCTGCGATCGAGTTAGCCGACTTACATGTTGCGCTGTACAACGCTTTCTCAAACGCCGAGGCGGAACGTGCTCGTCAGCTTTACCGAGACAGCTTGCCCCTTCTGGTTTCGCAGTCTGTTTATCGGATGCGACTGACGAAGTACGTCCTGAGCAAACGGGGTATCACTCCTGCACTGCATGTGAGGGCTCCACTACCGGAACTTGATGAATTCACCCGTCAAGATGTTGATCAAATGCTCTCCGATCTCAAGGCTGTAATTTTATGATATGATAGGTGGAAACTCACTGGATCAGGTTAAAGGTATCGAGGTTTTCATCGTCGATCTGAGTCAGGAAAAGCCTTACCTGGGCAGCTTGCGTGAAGGGGAGAAGGTGAATGAAGCCGGGTATTTGGTGCGCAAAGGTAACCGGACTGTTTATCCTGTGAAGAACCGATCACTGGTAGTCCGAGTTGAGACTAGGGATGGTGTGGTCGGTTGGGGAGAAACATACGGACTTGTTGCACCGCGAGCTACAGCCGAGATTATCCATGACCTGCTAGTTGGGTTCGTGATTGGTCGGGATCCTTTTGATGTCGAACGCGTGCATGACGATCTTTATGACCTGATGCGCGTGCGTGGGTATACAGGCGGATTTTATCACGACGCCATCGCCGCCATAGACATTGCGCTGTGGGACATCGTAGGGAAGATTAAGGGTGTTTCGGTTTCGGAGCTAGCAGGTGGTCGTCGAGTAGAGAGGATCCCGGCTTACGTGTCTGGTCTGCCCGAGGATACGCTTGCGGAACGCTGTGAACTGGCCCAGAAATGGCAAGCACAGGGTTTCGATTCGTTCAAATTCGCCCTCCCGATTGCAGACGAGGGGGCCGTGGAAGAACTGAAGAGCTTGCGCGAGGCACTTGGTGGAAACGCGCGTATTGCAGCTGACTTGCACTGGTCATTGACTGCGGAGGAATCCATTGATTTGGCGCGGGAGTTGTCATCATTTAATCCCTGGTTTCTCGAAGCTCCAGTTGCCCCCGAATGCATCGAAGCACTGCGCAAGGTGGCAAAGCAGTGCGAACAAAAGATTGCCGCAGGGGAAGAGTGGCGAACGCTGCATGAAGCCCGTATGCGCATCGACCGGGAGGCTTGTCATATCGTACAGCCGGAGATGGGACACACGGGGATCACTGAGTTTTTACGCATCGGTCGGCACGCGGAGAAATATGGGCTGACGGTGATTCCGCATGCTACGATCGGCAGCGGGATTTTTCTCGCTGCGAGCTTGCAGGCAGCCGCCTCGCTGGACTGCGCAACGGATCACGAGTACCAACATTCCATCTTTGGCCCTTTCCGCCACTTCACAGGCGATCGTCTCAGATGTGAGGAAGGCGCGTTTACAGTGCTCGATGCTCCGGGGCTTGGAGTGGAGCCGTCCGAAGCGATGAAAAAGGCAATAACTCTGATTCCGGCATGACCACACCTGACTACATCACGTTGTTTTTATATTTCGCTGGTCTTGCGATGATCAGTGTGGTGTCTACACGACGGACGACAAGTCAGTCCGAGATGTTTGCCGCGGGGCGCAACTCTCCCTGGTGGGCATCCGGGTTGAGTGGGTTTATGACGATGTTTTCAGCCAACACCTTTGTGGTATGGGGCGGTATCGCCTACGAATTGGGCATCGTTGCGGTTTTGATTAATACCTGTTACGGCATTGCCGCACTTGCTGTGGGATATTTCGTCGCGGGTTATTGGAACAAGTTGGGCGTGGCCACGCCCGCTGAATTCGTGCGCCTTCGTTTCGGACGTGGTGGATTACATTTCTTTACTTGGACGATCCTTCTCAAGCGGATACTTGGTGTGGGGGCGAGCCTTTATGCATTGGGCATCCTGTTGACAGCCATCATGGATTTCAATCTAACCATAGCGATCATCATTTTCGGCGCGATCGTGGTGTTCTACACCATGATGGGAGGTTTATGGGCGGTGCTGATGACGGACGTCCTGCAGTTTATCGTGCTGACCGTCGTCGTGTTTTTGACGGCAGTTCTGATGCTTCAAAGTTTTGGCGGATGGGAATCGTTTTCCACTGTCGTACCCGAGACTTTCCTGAGCCCGGTCGCCGGTAAGTACGGATGGTTCTTCCTGCTCGGCTGGACAATTATTCATTTTTTTATCATTGGGGCAGAGTGGGCCTTCGTTCAGCGGTTCATCTCAGTAAGGAATCCAGGAGCGGCGAAGAAATCGGCATACTTGTTTGGAGTCATGTACCTCGTGACTCCCTTATTCTGGCTACTGCCTCCGCTGCTTTATCGTGCGCAAGTTGAAGGGGCGAACAAAGAGCAAGCCTACATGCTGGCAGCTGAGTCGGTTCTCCCTCCTGGGATCATGGGACTCATGGTGGCTGCCTTGTTTTCGGCGACAGCCAGTATGGTGAGTTCTCAATTGAATGTGTTTGCAGGGGTTTTGACCAACGATTTCTATCGTGCTGTTCTGAATCCATGGGCTTCTGAGCGACGTCTGGTGATAGTGGGCCGCTTCTTTACAATCTTGCTGGGTGTACTCTTAGTCATTATGGCTCTGCTCGTACCAAAAATGGGGGGGGCGGAGAAGCTGATCGTATCCATTAATTCCCTGCTGGTCGTTCCGCTCTTTGCTCCCACCCTCTGGGGACTGTTCAGCAAGCGGATTGGGATACGCGAGATGGTGATCGTTGCTCTCACTAGTTTCGGGATCGGATTGATGCTCAGGTTTGGTTTCGCTGTCAATCCTCTGATTTCCGAGGGACAGCGTTTTTGGAATTTTGCACAATTTCTCTCGGAAAACGCGAAGAATGTCGAGGTGCTCGTCGGTGTGATCCTTCCCTTGTTGATGTTATTTGGATTTGAATTATTCAAACAAGGGACCGATGCGGGCGCAGCCAATGTCGAGCAGTGGATCCAAGAGCAGCACGCACGGGAACGGGGACACGAAAACCATGGATTCGACCCATTCCCTTCCCGGATGGTCATGTGGAGCTTGTTTGCCATGGGAGCATGGATGGGTTTGTTGGGAACCCTTGGCGAGGAGGGGCGAACAGTTGTCCTGTCCTTCGCCGCATTTCTTGTTCTCCTTGGGACTGTCATTAGAGGGATCATTTTAAGAATACTTACGAGAGAGCAGGGGGCGAAACGCTCGAATAAAGGGAATGCTTAATGGATAAAACTTTTTACTTTAAGAGAATCAATGTGTGGTTTTCCCCGCCGGATCATCAATTGTAGATGGGGCACTTTGATCGATACCTTTTGTTCTCGTTGGAGATCGGGTTCGATCATAAAGGGGCCGAAGGGAACAATAGCAGCCATAAAATTTTCGCGATCCATCCTCAGATCGACTCAAAAAAAGCGCAGCCAGTGTCAAAGCGATGACATTGAGGCTTCAAGGAAGAGAAGATCTTGATACTTTATCTATGAATCCTTTCTAAACGCGATCCTGCCTTTGTCATTGCTAATAAGATGCCTTTTATCGTGATCAAATCGACTTTGCAGGTATTGAATCGGAGATCAATGAAACCAGTGATTCGGTTTCAAAACGACGTTTCCCCGCAATAAATCTCAAAAAAAATGGCCCGCCTGATCAACTGAGAACGTTTTCTAATTACAGTTGAGCACATGTGTTGCAAGCAGTGAGTACATTGAACCACTGAATACCGTGTGCTTTAGTGGCTTTATCTATAAATCCCATAAAAATAATGAAAAACGCCAAATTTATACTGTTGTTGTGTGCATTCGTTGGGGCCTTTTCCGTGCGTGCGCAGGAGGATATCTCTGAACATATCGTCAGAGTGAACGTGATACCCAAAAACGATGCTCAAGCGCTCAAGGGGGTATGGAAAGAATTAAAATCCTTTGTGGAAAAAAATGCTCCTTCCTTCAAGGGGTGGGACCTCTATGAAGATACCAATAACCGCATATGGGATGTGAGTTTTCTGTCCAATTATGCTCAAGTCGATGAAGAAAAAAAACAGTGGGAAGCGGTTTTTTCCAAATATAAAGCGACGGGCAAAACAAGTCTCATGGAATCATGGGTAGCTGGCTCTCATCACAATACAGTTTCAATGTTTCGGTATCGAAGTGATTTATCCTACGTCAATGGTGATTTGAATATGGCAGATCATCCATACCGCAGGATTTATTGGGCTTATCCTAAAAGAGACAGGATGCCGGATTTTCAAAAAGCGCTTGAACTGATGAAAGAAATCGATGCCGAGCTTGGTATCCAATTGCATCGATATGTCTACGAATGTGATTTTGGAGATGAAATGCCTTTGATCGCCATGGTTCTACCCGGTAAAAGTCAGCTTCAGTATCTCCAAGGCTTGGCTAAACGTGATGAAATGCGTGCGACTTCAAAGAAGCACGCACAAATGATGGATCTGTTTGAAGGAGCCTCTCGCAAGACAGAACATTTTCATCTGACCCATCTTCCCGAAATATCTCGCAAGGTGGAATAACACGAATACTGATCATTGTTGTGAACAATCATTAATCAAAATTTAACATTAAAGAGATGAATATCATGAGAGCAATCATCATAACGCTTCTAACAGTCCTGCTATCCACCGAAGCCTCCGCTGCTTCGGTGAATGAATCCCTCAAGAAATTTGCTCCATTGATGGGGAACTGGCAAGGGAGCTCTGAGGCGGTCAGTGGCTTTGAGGGAATGATAGAAGGGGGAATCGTCGAATGGGAATCACGGTGGCGCTGGTTATCCAACAGGACGGCTGTGGAGAATACGTGGAAGGCGACATTCAAGGAGAGTGGGGGAAACCATAGTACAGGAACACAAGTGTATTATATGGACGCGAGAACTCATCACCTGGTGACGGTAGGTTTTGGGGTAGATGGAAAAGATACGCAGTGGTCGAATACAGGAACGATAGAGTTCTTCAAAGGTGGCATCGTGACCAAACTCAGCGAAAAAACACTGAATGGTACTGAATCTACCTACACCGTCAAAAATACCAAACTATCCGCTCGGAAGCTGCAATCGGATCTTTATGGCATGGTGGTTGCCGGCAAGCCCATGGACATCAAACACCGTCACGTTCTTCAACGAAAGAGCAAGAAGCGAAACCAGGCTTCCAATTCCATCCCATCGGAATGCCCCTGGGAGTGGATGCTGGGCGATTGGACCGTGGAACGCAGTGATGGAACAAGTGCCAGGATCAATTGGACCAAACCAAGAAAAGATACTGACTTTTTATATGGAACATGGGTCGATCCTGATGGTGGTGTTCAGAACGAGTTGATCAGTTGGCAATCCGATCGTGGTCATCTGGTTGCCAATGCCCACGGACCGAAAGGTAGTTTCGTTGCCGTAGATCTCAGCCACGTCGAACGTCACAGAATGAGTGGGACGATCAGCAAGCGCGACATGGAAGGCAACATCACCAACGGTGTAATCATGATTGAACGCATTTCGCCAAACGAATCTCGGTCCAGGGTAATCACCGCAGATGGCAACTCATTCACAGAGGTTTTCCGCGCGGTTGAATAGTGAAGTTAAGAGAACATGACGGATCGCATCTCATGGCATGGGATGCTTTTTCCTCTGTTTGAAAAGGTGCCATCTGTTTGAAGCAGCATGCGAGTGCTGTTCAAAGGAGGCGGTAAGCCCCAGAGAAATTTCTCAAGGTTTTGTCCGCCTCCTTTGAGGTGATTATATGAAAATGACAGGACGGTGCCCGTCATGAGGTGCTTTCTTCCTAGTCTACAACCTTGACTTTTAGCCACTTTAATATGTAAATAATCCTCAATCACTCCACCAAAAAAAGTTCATGGAGATCCATGGATTTTCTGAGCTGCTTGCAGTTGGCGGGTGCTTGTTCGAAATTTAAGTTAAGACTGTTCATCTACATCCATCTTGCTACAGCTACTACCCAATGAAAAATAGATACCCTTTGAAAGCCAGTATCATGGCTATTGCGATGTCACTGTGTTCGCATGTCCTGGCGCAGAATTCCGTGTTGAACCCAAGTTTCGAATTCAACTACCCGGAAACCTGGCCGCACTATGGCGCAATTGAGGAGTGGCAGGGAGGAAGCGGAGTGAATCAAGCGGATGGCCCCTTCCATAACGGGGGTACGCCTATTCCCGATCAAGCTCGTGCTGCCTTTATTCAGGGTTCAGCTACTCTCGATCAGGAAGTTTTCGGATTTGAGCCAGGTGAATCTCATTGGCTCCAATTTTATTACGATGCTCGTGGCTGCTGTGGAGGAACCATTGATTTGGTGGTGAGTCTTGACGACGTGGAATTGGATCGGATCAACAATGTGAAGTCTTCTACTGATGGTAATCCTTACAAGTTTCGTAATATCCCCTTCGTGCCTGAGTTTGATGCCGGGGTGCTTACTTTTCAAACCATCGCAGCAGGGGATGCCACACTGAATCTGGATGCGATCAGTTTTGTTCTTCGTGGTGAAAATGAAGTGCCCGTCATGAACCCTAGTTTTGAAGCCAGCGGTGAACCCTTAGATCCGGACGGCATCATCAGCCCAGCAAATATCGCAGGCTGGGTTGGAGAAGGAATCTATGGTGTCAACTTGGACGGATTAGGTTCATTTGGTGACAACGGTCGCACATCAGAATCCGATTTTGTGGGATTCATTTCAGGTTTGGGATCATTGACTCAGACTCTGGATAGTCTCGTCGTTGGCAATGATTATAAATTGAGTTTCGAATACAATGCCCGAACAGGGGACAAACCTCAATTGACTGTTGTGCTGGGAGAAGATCAGGTATTTCAAGAATCGGTATCTCCCGTAGGCGGCAACAATGCCTATCGCACGGGCTCGATTAGTTTTACGGCTGATGATGTTCAGAAGTTACTCAGCTTCCAGCAAACTAATGATGGGGATCACACAATTCTTCTGGATTCGATCCGATTAGAAGGTGCAGTAGGGGAGTCATTCCCACCAGTGCAGGTTTCGCCGATGGCGCTGGAGCTGGCTCCTGGTCAGACGGGCGAAGTGACGGTTACCCTCCCCGAGGCTTATTTGGCGATCAAAGGGGGGCAGATGACGCTGACCAGCCCGGATCCAAGCATCGCGAGCTTTATAGGTGCGGATGAGAATGGAACACTGACCATCGATTTCGAAAAGGGCGGTGGAAACGTCAAGACGGTTGAAATCGTTGGAAGATTTAGAGGAGCGGTTCGCATGTTGATCAATCCTCCAGATGGATTGGAACTAACGAATGACACGGCCGTCAACGTCGTCAGTTCCATTGTGCGCAACGCCAGCTTCGAGAGCAATGAGGCACCCGGCGGTGTGGGTATCGGTTCGATTGTTTCCTGGAATGGGGGGACGGGATTAAATCTGGCTGCGGGGCCTTTCCACGATAACGGTGCAATTCCTGATCGACGACAAGTTGCCGTCCTGCAAGGGAGCAATACTTTGTCCCAGGAAATTGAAGGACTCAAGGAGGGTGAATCTTATTGGATTCAATTCAATTACAATGCCCGGGATTGCTGCGGCGGAACGATCAACTTCAGTGTCCAGTATGCCGGTGAAGAATTATGGTCGATTGAGGATGTGCTACCTGCATCCGTTGACGGTCTAGAAACTTATTACTTTCAAAATGTGTCCTTCAAAGCATCGAGCTCCAAGGGTTTGCTGGAGTTTGTGACTACGGCTGAGGGGGATGCAACTATCCTTTTGGATGCGGTGAACATAATACCACGCGGCAAGGAAGAGATCGTTATTCGCAATCCAAGTTTTGAAGCGAGTGGGAGTCCGGTGGGCGTGGGCTACGTCCAACCGTCCAATCTCGCGGGGTGGGAATATTCCGCGGGTGGCCGCGGCGTGAATGTGACAGGCCGTGGGCCTTTTGCTGATAACGGTTCCGGCCTGGATCAAGATTCAGTGTTGTTCATTCAAAACGCCGCAACCATGTCACAATTGGTCGAAGGCTTTGAAGCGGGCGAAACCTATACGCTGTATTACTACGTCAATGCCCGTAATTGCTGCGGTGATGGGTTCACTGCTTATTCCGTGAGTTTCGACGAGGAAGTTCTTATTGACGAGGAAGTCATTCCGGCCGGAGGTAACTTGCCGTTTCACTTGCGGTATGTCACGTTCGTGCCCAGTTTTCAGGACGGCATACTCCAGTTCGATACCGCTCCCGAGGGAGATCATACCTTGTTGCTGGATGATATTCACATCGTGAAAGGCAACTTTGTTCCACCCACCCCACAGCCACCCGATGTCACGATCACGTTCCAACGCCTGGAAGGTGAGGGGATTGAATTGAGTTGGCCCTCTGCTGCATCGGACCTCATCCTTCAGCGTGCCGGGACAATCGAAGGCGAGTGGTCCGATGTCGATGAGCCTGTCGTGCCGGTAAATGATCAAAATACGGTGACGATTTCGTCAGAAGGAAACCAGGCATATTTCAGATTGTGGGCGCCTTAACGAATGATGTGTTTTGATCGTTCAGAATTTTCCGGCCGCATGTTTTCAAACATGCGGCTATCAGCTTTTTACAATTGGGTTTGGTTTACAATGGTAATGCAACGCTGAAAGTTTGCCCTTATGCCATGTTCGATTGAGGACTGTAGAATGCGAATCCGTTTTAAAGTCGATCACTCACTCGAAAAAATAAAAACATCAATATGCCAATCATCCTTACTCCGATTACTCGTCGTCAATTTCTTCGTAGTTCACTCGCCTCTGGCAGCCTAGCGATGATGACATCGCATGCATTGGCAGACGTGGGCAGCGATCATGTTGGGGTGGACTCAAATCGATTGGCCTTACTTGCGGACACACATATCAGTGCTGATGGAAACCGTGTCTACCCGGGTACAAAATGGCCTGATTCGCCCGTCAAGGAATCAGAGCATGAAAGTGTTCATATAGCGAACTGCCTGATACAAACGGTCAAACGCGTCATCGCACTCAAACCTCGACCGGCCCACTTGATAATCAACGGTGATTGTACTTTCGGTCGTGGCAGCGAAGCGGAATATGAACAGTTCCTCAAGCTGGTGGAACCATTGCGTATCGCTGGCATTACCGTTCATGTGACCATTGGTAATCACGATAATCGTCAGAACCTTTGGAAATTGATCCCCTGGTTAAAGGAGGAACACATGGGTGTTCAAGCGGATGTGATTGAATTGTCCCACGCAAATCTCATATTGCTTGATTCAGGAAACGGAGTATTGGGGGATGAACAGTTGAACTGGCTGGTCAGCCAACTCGACGCACGACCGTATAAACCCGCCCTCATCTTCAGTCATTTCAACCCGTATCCCAATCGTGGTGTGCGCCCCATCCATGGCATGCGTGACGGGGCGTCGCTATTGAAAGTGCTCGCCGAACGCAAGCATGCCAAAGCTTATTTCTATGGTCATACCCACGAGTGGCAGCATGATCAACGGGACCATCTCCAACTCATCAACCAGCCAGCGGTCAGTTATTATTTTGGGAAAGGCCACGCACATGGTTGGGTCGATATGAAGCTTACTGCAATGTCCGCTGATCTGGAATTGAACTGCATCAATCGCAACCATCCGCAACACGGTGATCGGAGGCAAGTCCCCTTGAAAAAATTGTAAAATAGAGCCGTGGGCAAAACGGGTGATCCATTGAGACGCAATGACCGAATCCAGTAGTAAACAACAACGGCTTGAAGGCGACACATTGCCCGGCTCTTCAGTTAGAACCCCAGTTATCACATGAAGCACGGTCTGAAAATTATTTATTTTTTGTTAGCATTGGTCAGTTTGGCCCAGAGCTCCAGTGCCGGTAAGTCTCGCTATACAGAACCCTACCCTAAGGCTGAATCAAAAAAAGGATTGCAAGTAGAGCTCGTCGATGACGCCCTGCATCTTGGCATCAAACACGCAGGACTCAATATCAACCTGAGTCAGTTGATTGACCCAAGTGCTGATCCAAAAAACCCTGTCTGGAAGTACAAGGGTAAAACCTATCATTTTCAGCTTGGTTACCTTTCTCGCATGGATTCTCAGATCCACGCCCTATCTGAGAAAGGAGTCTTGGTGAACCTGATTGTGCTTGCCTACCAATCGCATGATGCACGCATCAATCAGCTCATGCTTCATCCAAACGCGGTAGCAAAACCACCCAATCGCCTTTGCGCGTTCAATACCAGATCGGAAGAGGGCAGGCACTGGTTTTCCGCAACGCTCGAATTCATGGCGGAACGCTGGTCGCATCCTGACCGTAAGCATGGTCGTATTGTAGGCTACATCATCGGCAACGAAGTGAATTCTCATTGGTGGTGGGCCAACATGGGGCGGGTGAGTATGCAGTCTTTTGCCGATGATTATCTGCATACGGTCCGGCTTGCACATCGAGCCATCCGCGGACAATCGTCATGGGCACGCGTTTATATTTCTTTGGAGCATCACTGGTCGATTCGTTACCCCGCAGGGGACGAACAACAGGCATTTCCTGGGAAAGAATTTCTGGATTACTTTGCCAGGCGTGCGCGTGCTGGGAATGATTTTGATTGGCATCTCGCTTATCATCCCTATCCAGAAAATCTTCGTGATCCTCGCTTTTGGAACGATGAGTCCGCTACGATGGAGCCGAATACCAAACGCATTACCTTCAAGAATATCGAAGTCCTGGAAAATTACATGGAACGACAATCATTGCTGTATGATGGAGTTGCTCGGCGCATTATTTTCAGTGAACAGGGCTTTGATACTCCCAAAACAGATGATGGTGAAATGATTCAGGCTGCGGCGTACTGCTACGCATACAAGAAAATTGAATCAATGCCCGGTATTGACGCCTTCATTCTTCATCGGCACGTCGATCACCGACATGAGGGGGGGCTTTTGCTGGGTTTGCGACGTTGGGATACGGCGAAAACAAAGAAACGCATCTACGAATGTTTTCGGCTAGCCGACACACCTGAATGGGAAGGTGCCTTTCAATTTGCTTTACCCATCATAGGGCTTGAGGATTGGGATCAAAAACCTTGATCCAACTTGTTATACAAGCCGGTCAGGTCACACCTAGCAAATGCCAGTAACAGTGTTGATTCAATCCATGTCTTCCCTCTGTCATCAGGTAAAAGCCTAGCATCAGCCATACTTACCGCGGTTCCATTCCCTGTCTTTTTCATTCTTTCGGCGGATCCTCCAGAATATAAAAGGTCCCAAAGCCGATAAATATAATCCAAGCTTCCAGGGATCGCCGGCGGGCAGGATCACGATAACAATGAAGGTGGCTGTGTAGGTCCAGCAGCAATACCAAACCCACCGGAGCAGCCAATGAAATACACTTTCAACTGGTGGTGTTTTTGCTATCTCCATATCAAAGCATCTGCGGTGGACCCACTGGTCCTTGGCATTTTTCCAGCCAGAACTTTCATCGCATGCCTTGCCGCACACTAAGCATTATTTCATCGTTGATACTCCTTTTACATCACGTGTACGTATTCGTAAAAACAATGCCGATGCCCATCTCAACAGTTGAAATCAAAAACAGCTCTGGATCTTGAGAGAGCAAGGTTCATCCATGAACACTACACAAAAAGAAACAGGATAGAATACAAAAAGTATGAGAGATTACTCTTTGATGGTGATCGACCTGTTGTCCCGCTGTCTCAGCAATCTCTTCAATAACCTGTGATTAATGTGGCCTGAATCATTGACCAACACAGTTGCGTTGGGTGTCAATGGTGGAGTATTGGACTCCCATGCTTCGAGTAATGCATTGGATTGGGCTATCAATAGATCCTTGGAAGCCATGAAATCATAGTCCCCTAATATTTCCGGCCAGATACGTTGCAAACTGCGGTAGGCAATGTAACGAACAACGGGGTAAGGATCCTCCAGCAGTGGTATGAGAAAAGGTGCCATCCAATCCGGATTCGAAACCTCAATCGCTGGTTCCCAACCCGCATGCCAAGCGGCTACGGCACGTTGAGCTGCGTGACCTTTTAACATCCACAGCAACCCTGCTGATATGGATTTTTGCTCCTCGGTGAGTTTCAAATCCTCGCTACCGTAGCGATTTGCCATATGGTCCTGCGCCCAGCCCAAAGATTTATCCAGATGACAGAGATTACATGCGTTGGGTACACCGAACTCGATGCTGCTTTTTAATCTCGGAGATTGAATCTGATGCGTTCGAATGGCGTTGAACAAGGCATACGTTGTATGTGGCATATGGCAATTCATGCAGTCGCTACCCGAAGAATCCTGCATGTGAAAGGTGTGATCAGAGATGCTTTCATTGTATGCTGGCTCGGTGTGGCATTGGGTGCAGGATTGGTTACGAACGAGTGTCGGTTTTAGCTGGTCTGCAGGAGGCGCATCGTGCATGGAGTGACAGGAAAGACAACTCATGTCACCCGAGACATAACACTCAGACCGGGACATGCCGGTGAACTCTCGGCCACCCGCCAGAATGCTTCCATCTTCCCACCAGCGCTCGCGAAAGAATGCTGGATTTTTTTCGAGTTCATCCCAGCGTGTCTTTGGATCTCCCTCCATTGGATAATGAATATAGTATCGGGAATCGGACAAAAGATCGCCCGGTTTGAATTGAACGCCTTCATGGGCGATTTGCATGGCTACCTCATCTTTGGGAATAAAGACGCCGTGGCATTGCCCGCAAACATGACTCGAACGTTCATGATCCAATTTCGCGGGGTTTACGATTGCCTGGTCGCGATCATTTCCCAGTCTAGATCCATACCTGTTGGCTGGATTTTGATGCAGTGCTATATGTTTTTCACCCGGACCGTGGCAGGCTTCGCAGCTGATGCCTAATTCAGCAACCTCAGTTTCCAGCATGCCAGTGTCATCATTGAGTCCTGGATTCCATCCTGTACTGTGGCAGCGAATGCAATGATGGTTCCACTGGGTGACCATCCGCTCGCGATCTTCGGGTCCACGCATGAAAGCGGCCTCTCTTGGGATCCAGCGCTTGTCCTTGATAAGGTAAACCAGGGGCAAGGTCTGCAGCAGGGTTTCCATGCGGGGGCTTTCCACCCAATACGTCTGATAATGGTGAGACCCGGTTGTCATCACTACCTGACGATCCACATGCGGGATTTTGCTTAAATCAGCTTTTCTGTTTTTTTGGGCAGCCTGCATCAACAAGTCAGGATCTGGCATCCGGGCCCAAAAAGTATTGTTGGTTTTGTAAACTGAGTATTCCAATCCGTCCGAAAGAATCGTTTGATTATCGAACGCACCGAACACATTCCCTTCCTTAGCCTGCATGGTCATGGAGCGATGGAAAGTGCCCTTCCAGGACGCATGTTCGCCAGGATGACAGGATTGACACCGATCAGAGGAAACATAGGCATCCACCTTGCCCAGCTCGGGCAATTGTTCTCTCAGAACCTTGTCCGCGGAATCCCTGAGGGAGGCCTCCATTCGTCCCTTGACCAAAGAAACTACCAACAAAGTAACGGCTACCAAGCCAGTGATGATGGCCAAAAGGATCGTATACTCTTGAGATGTTCGTTTTGTCTGGCTCATGGCAGCGCTCGCTTTCTACCCTGATGATCGTTACAAGTTTCCGTTATGTTGGCCACTTGTTAATTGCGTTAAATCACTAACCCTGGGCAAAATCACGCTGCTTTCACGTTTTAATCAAGCGATCACCTGAGGGCAGTTTATCGAATATTCAACATATTCATCTTACCTGTTTCATGATCAGAGATACAGGGAGTACATCCATTTGAACCCTCTTTCAAAAGCATTAATCCATGCATAGTGCCATGAATGAAATGTCCTCGAATCTCATCTCCAATTGTGCCCTGCGGGTTCAAAAATACGTATAGATCAATATATGAAAAACATACAAAAAAGGTTCGTTATAAAAATAATAAAAATTTGTAATAGTTCGTATAGAGAGATATATGCAAAATAAAAAAAATATAAATAAATCAAACATATTAAAAAAATGCAAAATTTTGATTCCGGGAATTAATCTCAAGTCAAACTTAAGCGATACCTCACTATGAAATGGCCCTACTATATAAATCTCAATCACTTCTCTGACTGGTTCAAACTTTTCATCCTTTCCATTTGTCTTTGGGGTGCATCTTTACCGTTAATTGTGCCTGCCGACCAACAACCTAGAATTGTTGGAGGTATGGATGCAGATCACTCATGGCCATTCATGACCGCGCTGATCGATAGTGAGGCTGCTACAGGTATGGATGGGCAATTTTGTGGAGGAACGCTTGTACATCCCAGATGGGTGCTTACCGCTGCACATTGCCTTGAGGTCTGGGGTAATAATGAACTAAGGTCTGCAGGATCGCTACACGTGCTTGTAGGAGCTGACTCCAAAGGGCAAGTAGATGAAAATCAACGCATTCCTGTTCTCGAGGTGATTCCCCATCCAGATGGAGGAGATCTCGCATTACTGCTTCTTGCGTGGCCTGCAGAAGGGAAGCAACCTGTATCGCTTTTAGCCAAGAGATCACCCCTGCCCACAGGAACATCTGCGACCATTCTTGGGTGGGGTGTAATGGACGTCGATTCATGGGACTTTGCCGCACCGAAAGCACTTCAAGAAGCCAAGTTGCCAATCATTTCCAATGCTGCAGCGAGTGAATCCATTGGCATCAATCTCCCTCCATCCGAAATAGCTGCAGGATACTTGAAAGGTCGTGTAGACACTTGCAGCGGTGATAGCGGCGGACCGTTGCTTATCAAAGGAGATATGGATCGCTGGTATCTGGCTGGAGTTACCAGTTGGGGCTTGGGATGTGCCAATCCCGGTTCGTATGGTATTTATGTTCGAATCTCATCATACTATGATTGGATTCTTTCTCATCTCTACCCCGATTACAGCGCATGGGAAACGGAGCATAGGGTGTCAGGGATGTATCTTGATCATGATGGTGATGGTAGATCAAATCTAAGTGAATATGCTTTCTCCACAGACCCCAGGGATAGCGAGGCAGTCCCTGAATTCACCATCCGGACACCAAAAGACCACCTGAGCATTCAAAAAATGAATGTGGATCTTCCTGCACGTCAGCACAGTGATGATTTACGATGGACTTTCAAGCAGTCTCACGACCTTTTTGACTGGAAATCAGTGCTGCCTGTGTCCAGCGAATATCTTGCGCATGATGAATATCTCATCAATCGGGTTACCTTTGCTGATTTCGATATTTCAAAAAAATCACACTTCATCCAAATCAATCCTGTACTCGGGACGGATCTCAGCTCACTTCCACCTGATCAGCTTAATCATGGTTCAACCCATGCTGGCGTTATATTGCCTGAATTTACCCTGGAACAATCTCCGGACTGGGCACCTGATGCCGGACTGGTTCGCTCCTTTTTGACGGAGCCTCTCAACACGAGTCAAACGATCCGTTTGGCTCTGAGCTCCGAGGATTTCAAACCTCACCTTGAGGTGCTTCATTCAGACATGGAAGAGCACTCCTTCCTGATAGGTGAAGGTGAGGGGCCGTGGAAAGATTATCTGGAAGTTACGGATGAACAGGGACCCATGCGGGTTAATGTTCTTGCTTCCAGTGACAGCAAGGGAGCATTCGAATTAACTTCCATTCTATTGCCATCTGACCATCTATCCTCAGGCGAAACCATCCGGGGTCGACTGGGTGCCAGTGATCAACGCAAAGATGGATTCGTCGATGCCTATCTCATAAAAGAAATAGTTCCTGGGGCAGCTATTAAATTGTCCGTAGTCACTGGAGCTAATGCATGGCTGGATACCCGGCTCAAAGTGATTGATGCATACAATGGTGATATTTTGGCAACGAACGATGACGCTAATGAATTTGATCCTGAGCTGATACTCACTCCCAGCGTGACGGATAAAGAATGGATCGTGGAAATCCACGCATGGTCGGAAGGCAACTACTCAATCAGCGCTGAACAGATAGAGGGTGAAGAAGAACCGTCTGAGAAATACATTGCCATTCTCAATGGTGAGAATGATTGGTCCGGCTCCTTGAGTGATGAAGACATTACATATGTGTCATGGACTGATTGGGATCCTCCCGTCAGTAAAGTGGCAGACTTGTTTTTGCTGGAAGGACTCGAGCCTGGTCATCCTTATCGCATTGCAGTGAATTCCTCGCAGTTCAATACTTACTTTGAGATCTACGATCAAACTGAATTTGAAAATTCACAAGATAAGTGGCCACTGGACTGGAACGATGATTTCGGTTTCGGCACTGACGCAAGCAGCGTATTCATGGTGCCTCCCAGAATGACAGACGCTGCCCCTGGTAATTATGTATTGGTTGTCACCGGTAGTGGAGATTTTGAACGTGGTGATTATTCGCTGAGTATTCAACCCGAACCCATACAAATATTGAAAGAACTTGAGTTGCCGCTGCTCACTAGTGACAGCACTCATCGTGCGATATTCAATCATGCAAGTCCCTACATCGAAATCGAGCCAGGACGGGTCGTTCGTGCAGATCCCTATCGAATAGAAGCTGGCGAATTAACTCAGCCACTGAGCATTACTCTTGAGACTGTTTCTTTTGATGCGTATCTATGGGTCCTGGATGGTATCTCAGGTTCAATGATCATTGAAGATGATGACAGTGGACAAGATATGAACGCAAAGTTGATCATTGATCCACAAGATGTTCCTGATCACGGTAACATTATTATCTTAGCGGGTAGTAGCTATCCCAGTTTTGATATCAGCGGTGCCTACCGACTCTATCTGGGGGAAGGGCAGATAATTCGTCCGTCATATGAACCTGAAACTATCTTGTTGATTAATGGTGAGACCACGAATGGAAACTTGCCAAGTGGTTTAACCCTTTTGAATGGCAAGCCGGGAGTTATCTATGAGCTCCCTGTCACCGAGGAGCATACTCGATGGGAGATCGACATGCGGGGTGTTGGAGATTCCTTTTTGGGTGTCAGCCCTGTCATTGAACTAGTTGATCCACGAAGTGGCAGTGTCATCAAGATGGTGGAGACGGGCTGGGATGCATCCGGAGCCCTTCTTGAGTGTTTCGTCGCCTCAGGTGAAGAGGGATATCACGTGTGGGCATCTTCTGCTTATGACTGGGACGAGGGAGACTTTCGTATCAAGGCAACAGCTTTTCCTATTCGCTCAATTGATCTGGAAGGAAGTGCATCAGGATCCTTGGTGCGCGGCCCTAAGGATCCCAACTTCAATACATTTAACCTGATTTATTATTACGAAGACTTCTATATCCAGGCTGAACAGGATCAATCTATCAACATTGAGATGACTGCGGATGATTATATTCCTGAGATATACGTAATGGATGCTGTTACAGCCCAAACTATTGCATGGTCTCTACCGTCAGGAGATAAAAGACAGCGACGCGCAAGCCTGTCCTTGGATGTGAAAGCTGGGTCAGCTTATATCCTGCGAGCGACGTCCCTCAAACAAAGGCGAACCGGAACTTATAAGGTGTCCATTTCTTTGCCCAATCAACAGCAGATTCAATGATCAAAGTGCGACATGAATACTATATTTTCTTTTGTCTCGGCGCTTGCTTAGTCGAATCGATAGACAGCAGGGACTATCGCTATTGGGTGCATAATTGCTTTACTTGCTCATATCAACAACGCATCATGGATAACAATCCAAGCAAGTGAACCATGAAAAAATCTGATTTCAAATCTGGCTTTACACTGATTGAGTTATTGGTTGTGATTGCCATCATCGCCATCCTTGCAGGCATGCTTCTGCCGGCATTATCCAAAGCCAAGGAAAAGGCCAAAAGAACCAAATGCCTGAGTAGCTTGCGGCAGCTTGGTATCGCCAGTCACATGTATGCAGATGATAACAACAATCATCTGCCACCCATGGTCAATCATCAGAATCAGGTGGGTAATTGGTCATGGGATATGCCTCAGACCGTTGTTTCCAATTTGCTGGGATACGGTTTTGATCGAAACATCCTATACTGTCCGTCGTTTGCCAAACAGAACAATGACACCCTCTGGAATCTGTCTCTTATACACATC